>ERZ795054.107-NODE-107-length-140715-cov-25.018783_pt1 | contig 140715 bp, 108 predicted proteins | sample MGYA00375138_ERZ795054 | MGnify/ENA primary metagenome ERZ795054 (study PRJEB30183, sample SAMN05720215) | anaerobic digester metagenome | isolation source: active sludge of municipal wastewater-treating anaerobic digesters | place: USA | collected 2014-12-23 ... | reverse complement strand
ACTGTTCTTGCCATGCCTCTCAATACAATGCAACTACTAACAGGAAATGGTATAAATGGGGGTGGGGCGTGCCAGAGCGAATGTTTAAGCTGGGTAGCCGGGGTGGAAGCGTTTGCTAAATACTGTGAAATCAGCAGCTATGCGCAAACCACCCCGCCGGAAGCGTCGCGAGAGGCATGGTTTTTGCCCGGGAAACGCCATTTGCCGTAATGGAGCGGCGGCCGATTCCCCGGTTTTTCGCGTTTTCGATGGGCTTTTATGCCGATTTGGATGCGGCGCCGGGGCTAAACCAGGGGATGTTTCCAGGGTTGGCGGTAGGGGCGGCGGAGGAGTTTGGTGGCGGCGCGATCCCCGACGACCTCGCGTTTCCGGGGGTCATAGACCAGTGCGCGCCCGAGTTGCATTGCCAGGTTGGCGAGGATGCAACTGGCGGTGGAGATGTGGCCCTCCTCGATATCGGCGATGGGCCGGCTCCGCTGTTCGATGGCGGCCAGGAAATCAAGCAGGTGGCGGCGGGTGGCGGGCGCGGCGTTGAGTTCAATCCCTTTTTCGGTCACGTCCTCGGGGTATTGCTCTTTTTCGTAAACACACTCGAAATGCCGGGGCGGGGAGTTCTTGTCCACCGGGACGAAGTCGGCGCGCAGGGTGCTGGCTTTGAGGACGCCTTTTTCACCGTGGATGAACAGCGCCCAGGGGTAGTCCGGGTCGGTGGGGGCGCCCCAGGTTCGATGTTGCCAGACGCAATGGAACTGGTCGTATTCGAAGGTTGCGGTCTGGGTATCGGAGATGTTGGACTTGCCTTCTTTTTGAACGTAGATGCCGCCGGCGGAGGAGATTCGTTTGGGCCAGCCCAGCCCCAGCATCCAGCGCACCGTATCGAGCATGTGGACGCACATATCGCCGACGATGCCGTTGCCGTATTCCATGAAGGTGCGCCACCAGCGGACGTGCGGGAGGCCGTCGTAGGGCCGCAGCGGGGCGGGGCCGGTCCACATTTCGTAGTCGAAGAAGTCGGGCACCGGCTCAACGGGCGGGTTGCCGTTGGCCCGCATGGGGAAGTAGCAGCACATGTCCACGTGGCCGATCCGGCCCAGCAAGCCGGCGTCCACGATTTGCCGTTTGGCTTCGATCAGATGGGGCGTGCTTTTGCGCTGGGTGCCGACCTGCACGACGCGGCGGTGGCGGCGGGCGGCGGCCAGCATGGCTTCGCCTTCCAGCACGTCCGCGCTGATGGGCTTTTGCACGTACACATCCGCCCCGGCCTCGAGGGCGGCGATGGTATGCAGGGCGTGCCAGTGATCCGGGCTGCCGACCAGGACGATGTCCAGGTCATGCGCGGCGAGCATTTGGCGGTAATCGCCGTAGGCGCGGGGCTTCTTTCCCGATTTCTGCCGTTGCCGGGCCATTTCGACCGCCTCGGCGAGCAACCGCTGGTCGGGGTCGCAGATGGAGACGATCTCGACCGGGGCCACCTGGACCAGGCGCCAGAGATCGCTTTTGCCATACCAGCCCGCGCCGATGAGCCCGACCCGCCGGGGCTTGCGCTGCACCAGGTCCAGCGCGTCCGCGCCGAGCGCCGGCAGGGCCGCCAGGGCGGCGCAGGCGGAAGCGGACTGGAGGAACCGGCGGCGGCTGATGTTGAACCGGGCGGGAGAGAACGGCGCAGACACTGGAGTTTGCATGGGCCCAGTATTAGGCGGGCCGGGCGGCGGAAGCAACCCCGGCGTGCGGCAATCCGCGGGCCGGGCACGGAGCCGGGCGCGGGGTCAGCCGCCCAGCAAGGTGCGGACGCGGGCTTCGAGGTCCGGATGCCTGACCAGGGTTTCGCCCACGAGGATGGCCCGGGCGCCGCACCGGGTCAGGCGCACGACATCGGCGCGGGTGCGGATGCCGCTTTCCGCGACCAGCAAGGGCGGGGGGCCGGCGGCGGGCGGCGCGGCGCGCAAGCGCGCGGCCAGGCGCTCGGTGGTTGCCAGGTCCACCTGAAAGGTTTTCAGGTCGCGGTTGTTGATGCCGATCAGCTCGGCGCCGGCGGCCCGGGCGCGGTCCAGCTCGGCTTCGTCATGCACTTCGACCAAGGCGGCCAGGCCCGCTTCGCGGGCCAACGCGTGCAAATGCCGCAACTGCGCGTCGTCCAGGATCGCGGCAATCAGCAGGACGGCGTCGGCGCCCCACTCGAGGGCCTCCAGCACCTGTCGCTCGTCAATGAGAAAATCCTTGCGCAACAGCGGCAGTTTCACCGCCGCGCGAATCTCCTTGAGATAGGACAGCGACCCCTGAAAGAAGCGCTCATCCGTCAGGACGGAAAGGCAGCTCGCTCCCGCCGCTTCGTAGGCCCGGGCAATCAGGACGGGATCGAAGTTCGGGCAGATGACGCCGGCGGAGGGGGAAGCCTTCTTGACCTCGGCGATCAGCGCGGGGCCGGGCGGCGGCGGGTTTCGCAGCGCGGCCAGGAAGTCCCGCCGCGGGCCGCCCGCCGCCTGCGCGGCGGCGATGGCGGCGGCCGAAACCGGGCGCTGCGGCAGGCGGGCGACTTCCCGCTGTTTTTGAGCGACGATGGTGTCCAGGATATTCATGTTAGCGAAAGGGCGTATTGCGCCGGGCCAGCCGGCTCCGCCGGTTCAAAGCGGGGGCGGGTTGGGGCGCGGGAAGCGGGAGACGGTCAGTCTTCTTCATCCCGGATTCCCTGCATCCGTTTATTGGGGCAGCCGGCGCGCAGCCAGGCGGTGATGAAGGGGTCGAGGTCTCCGTCCATGACGGCCTGGACGTTGCTGGTCTCGACGCCCGTGCGCAGGTCTTTGACCATGCGGTAGGGCTGGAAGACGTAGCTCCGGATCTGGTTGCCCCAGGAGATGCTGCCTTTTTCGCCGTAGAAGCGCTCCATCTCGGCCTTTTGCGCGTCCAGGCGCTGGGCGTAGATGCGCGAGAGCAGCAGTTTCATGGCGGCGGCGCGGTTTTGATGCTGCGAGCGCTGGCTTTGCGACGCCACCACCAGCCCGGTGGGCAGGTGCGTGATGCGGACGGCGGTTTCCACCTTGTTGACATTCTGGCCGCCTTTGCCGCCGGAGCGGAAGGTGTCAATCTGGAACTCGTTGGGCGGGATGGTGAGGTCGGCGTCGTTCTCCTCGATTTCGGCAATCACATCCACGCTGGCGAAACTGGTGTGGCGGCGTTTATTGGTGTCGAAGGGCGAGATGCGCACCAGGCGGTGGACGCCGCGCTCGGCCTTGGTGTAGCCGTAGGCTTTTTCCCCGCTGATGATGAGCGTGGCGCTCTTGATGCCCGCCGCTTCGCCCGGGAGCACGTCCTCGACTTCGACCCGCCAGCCGCGCATCTCGGCCCAGCGCTGGTACATGCGCAGCAGCATGCCCGCCCAATCGCAGGATTCCGTGCCGCCCGCCCCGGCGTTGATGCTGACGATGCAGTTGCGCTGGTCGTGGGGGCCGTTCAGGAAGGCCCGCAGTTCGAGCGCCTCGAGGTCCTTGAAAAACCCGGTGAGGTCCCGCTCCAGTTCCTGCCGGAGCTGGGGCTGGGCGGCTTCGGGCTCGGCTTCGCCCAGTTCCACCATGACCTCGAAGTCCTCGACCTGCCGTTCCGCTTTGAGCAGCGGCTCGATGCGGCTGCGGATCGAATTGGCCTCGTCAATGAGCTTCTGGGCCTGTTCGCGGTTGTTCCAGAAACTCTCGGCCGCCATCAGGGCGTTGATTTCCCCCAGGCGGCGCTGCGCGTTGGGCACGTCAAAGAAACCTCCGCAGATGAGCCAGCTTATCTGTGGCGGTGACCAACTCGGCTTTGATTGTCTCGAACATATCTGCAGGGTAGGGCGCGGCGGCGGGATATGCAAGTGGAACCGGGAACGGGAGGAGCGGCGGCGCGGGCGGCGGCCGGAGGGGGTTGCGTGTGTTGGGCGGCGGGGCCGGGGTCTTTCCGTCTTGAATCGCCTCGCCGGAAGCCCGAAGCTGGCGGGGATGAAATTCGCCATCTGCAACGAGATATTTCAAGGGTGGAATATGGAAGACATCCTGGCCTATGCCGCCCGGATCGGGTATGCCGGGGTGGAAATTGCCCCCTACACGCTCGCCCCGTCGGTGACGGATATTTCGGCGGGCGAGCGGCGCCGGCTCCGGGAATGCGCCGCGCGGCACGGGGTGGCGATCGTCGGCATCCATTGGGTGCTGGTCAAGCCCGAGGGGCTCTATCTCAATCATCCCGACCGCGCGCGGCGTGAGCGCACGGCCCAATACTTTTGCGACCTGGTGGATTTCTGCGCCGACCTCGGCGGCCAGGTGATGGTTGTCGGCTCGCCCAAACAGCGGAATATCCTGCCGGGCGTCTCCCCGGAACAGGCGCGGGAATGGGCGGCGGCGACGTTCCGCCCGGCGGTCGCCCGGGCGGAGCAGCGGGCGGTCACCATTTGCTTTGAGCCGCTGGCGCCGGCGGAGACCAACTTCATCAACACCGCCGCCGAGGCCCTTCAATTCATCCAGTTGGTCCCCTCGCCCCGGTTCCGGATCATCCTCGATGTGAAGGCGATGTGTTCGGAGGCCAAACCGATCCCGCAAATCATCCGCGAGTCCTGGCCGCACTTTGCCCACGTGCATGCCAATGACCGCAACCTCAAAGGCCCCGGCTTTGGGGAGGTGGATTTCCGGCCCATCGCCGCCGCGCTGCGGGAGGTGGGCTACCAGGGCTTCGTCTCGGTGGAAGTCTTCCAGTTCGAAGACGGCGCGGAGACCATCGCCGTCCGGAGCCTGGAGTATCTCCGGAGCGCGTTTGCCTGAAAGGGGCCGGGGCGGGGCGGCCCGCCGATTATGGGGCCGGGGCCGCCGGCACGGCGGCGGCGGGCGGCGGGGCGTTTGCCTGCTTGGCCAGCGTCTGCTCGATCTCGGCCAGCAGCTCGTCGCTATTGATGGGCTTGTGGAAGAAGCCGGTGGCGCCGGCCGCCAGTGCCCGTTCCTTGCATTGGTCCGGGTCGCCGCCGGTAATGACCAGGATGGGAATGTTCCGGCCTTCTTCGAGCCGCCGCAGCCAGTTCATGATCAAATAGCCGTCCCAGGCCACGCCCCCGCCGTGGGCCACGTCGGGCGGGAAACTCAAATCGAGCAGGATGAGGTCGGGTTTGTGGCGCCGCACCGCGCCGATCGCCGCGCTGCCGTCTTCCGCCGTGACTACATCGTAGCCATGCACCGTCAATTTCATGGACAGGGTCTTCAAAATGACGGGGCTGTCATCCACAACCAGTATCTTTCGGTGTCTCATAAATAATTTAGCGCGTGCCGGGCACTGCCGCTCAGGCAGCAAAACATATTCCAACCGCCCGGCGGCGGGGGCGGATTCTGTTGGCCGAATCCGCGGAGTTGGCGCAAACTGGCGCGTCCGTGGCCAATATCTACTACGATCCCGGCGCCGCGCGCGCGGCGAAGGTGCAGGCGCTTTTCTCCCGCATCGCGCCGCGCTACGACTTGATCAACGATGTGCAGAGCCTGGGCCTCCACCGGCTTTGGAAGCGGCGCGTGATCCAACTGGCCCGGCCCCGGCCCGGGGAGCACGCGCTGGATTTATGCTGCGGCACCGGCGACCTGGCGCTGGCGCTGGCCCGGCGCGGCGCGCAGGTCATCGGCCTGGATTTCAACGAGCGCATGCTGGCCGCCGCCAAGCGGCGCGCCGCCGCCTTCCGCCCGCGCGCGGGGACGCCGCCTCCTTCTCCCGCCGCCCCCTCGGAGGCTCCGCCCGCGGCTTTGCGCTTTGTCCGCGGCGATGCGCAGTGCCTGCCTTTTCCGGATGCCTCCTTTGACCTCGTGACGATTGGCTACGGCTTGCGCAACCTGGCGAGCTGGGAAGCCGGCCTGGGCGAAATGCAGCGGGTCGCCCGCCCTGGCGGGCGGCTGGTGGTGCTGGATTTTGGCCGGCCGGACAACGCGCTCTGGCGGCGCCTCTACTTCGCGTATCTCCGGCGGTTGGTGCCCTGCCTGGGGTGGCTCTTTTGCGGCAGCGCCAGCGCCTACGCCTACATTCTGGAATCCCTCCAGCATTACCCGGCCCAGCACGGCGTGGCGGCGGCCATGCGCGGCCATGGCCTGGCCAACGTGCGGGTGCTTTCCCTGCTCGGCGGCGTGATGGCCATTAATTATGGCGAGAAACCCGGCCCCTCTCTCTCGCCTTGCCAAGGCCGAAATGGTCTGGCCAGAATGCCGGGGTGAACTTTCGCGGGAAGATCATTGCCTGGGATGAACTGCCGGCGTGGCGGGCCGCCCGGCGCGCCCGGGGCCAGCGCCTGGTGGTCACCAACGGCTGCTTCGACCTGCTCCACCTCGGCCACGTCACGTACCTGGAGACCGCCCGCAAGCAGGGCGACGCCCTCCTGGTCGGCGTCAATGGCGACGCGGCCGTGCGCCAGTTGAAAGGGCCGGAACGCCCGGTGACGCCCGCCGACGATCGCGCCGCCGTGCTGGCCGCGCTGGAGAGCGTGGACGGCGTCTGCATCTTTGCGGAAACCACCGCCACGCGCTTCCTGGCCGCCGCCCAGCCGGACATCTACGTCAAGGGCGGCGATTACACCTTGGAAACCCTCAACCAGGAGGAGCGCCGCACCGTCGAGCGCGCCGGCGGCCGGATTGTAATCATCCCCTTCGTGCCGGACCGATCCACGACGGCGACCCTCCGGAAAATCATGCGCCTGTAGCCCGGGCCGGGAATGAACATTCTGGTCATCTCACTGGCGGGCATCGGCGATACGCTGTTCGCCACGCCGCTGATTCACGAGCTGCGCGCCAATTTCCCCGCCGCCCGCCTGGACGCCCTGGTGCTGTGGCCCGGGGCGCGGGACTTGCTGGAGGGCAACCCCCATCTCAACACCGTTTATCAGAAGAACCTGCTCCGGGCGGGCAAGGCCGAGGCCCTGCGGTTCCTGTGGCACTTGCGCCGCCAGGGCTACGACCTCTCCCTCAACACCCACCCCCAAAGCCGGGTGCATTACCGCGCCGTGGCGCGCGTCATTAATGCCCGCGTCCGGATCAGTCACCAATACGACAACGCCTGCGCCCTGGACCGGCTGCTGGTCAATCGCACGCTGCCGCAGGACTACACCCGGCACGCCATCGAGAACAATCTCGCGCTGCTGGAAGCCGCCGGCGCCCGCCGCACCCTGCCGCGCCATGAATACGAAGTCTTCCTCACCGCCGCCGAAACCCAGTGGGCCGGGGACTACCTCGCCCGCCACCAGTGGGCCGGGCGGACGCTGCTCGGCGTCCATGTCGGCTCCGGCGGCACCAAAAACCTCCCCCTGCGGCGCTGGCCGCTCGACCATTACCTCGCCCTCTTCCAGGAACTGCGCCAGTCGCATCCCGAGCTGGGAATCCTGCTCCTGGGCGGGCCGGAGGAGGCCCAGCCTCATCAGCGCCTCGCGGCGCAGACATGCCATGAGCAGGTGCGGGTCGCCCAGACCGGCAGCCTGCGCCAGGCCGCCGCGCTGCTCCAGCGCTGCGCGGCTTTTCTCAGCGTGGACACGGCCCTCATGCACCTGGCCGCCGCCATGAAAGTGCCCCGGCTTGTGGTCATCGAAACGCCCACCTGGAATAAGCCCATCGAGCCTTACGGCCACCCCTTCACGCTCATCCCCAATCCCGCCGTCGCCGGGCGCAACCTTGACTACTATCGCTACGACGGACGCGGCATCCGCGGTTCGCCCGCCGAGCTGCTCCGCTGCATGTCCGCCGTCTCCGTTCCCGCCGTTGCCCAGGCCCTGCGCCGCCTGCTTTGACCGATGACCCCGCCCCCGCCACCCCCCGCGCCGCCGCCGCCGCTCCTTTCGGTCATCCTCCTCAACTACAACGGCGCCCGCTGGCTCGAACGCTGCCTCCAGTCGCTCCGCTCCCAGACCCTCTTCGACCAGCTCCAGGTGATTCTCGCCGACAATGCTTCCAGCGACAACTCGGAGCCGCTGGCCCGGCCCATCGTCGAAAGCTGGCCCAACGGCATGTTCCTCCCGCACGGCCAAAACCTCGGCTATTGCGAGGGCAACAACCGCGCCGCCGAACACGCGCGCGGCCAATACCTGCTTTTCCTCAACAACGACACCTGGCTTGAACCCCGCTGCCTGGAGGTGCTGCTCGCCGAAACGCAGCGCGCCGGCGCCGCCGCCGCCGGGCCGCTGGTTCTCGATTACGAAGACGACCGCTTCCAGTCGCTCGGGGCCTTCGGCTTTGACCTCTTTGGCCTGGCCAGCACGCGCGTCCCGGCCGCAACCACGCGCCCGGTGTTCATGCCGGAGGGGTGCGCCTACCTCATCCGGCGCGATCTCTTTCACCAGTTGGGCCGCTTCGATCCGCAGTTCTTCATGTTCGCGGATGAATACGATCTGTCCTGGCGGGTCTGGATTTCCGGGCACCAGGCGGTGGCGGTGCCGGCGGCGCGGCTGCACCATCGCGGCGCGGCGCAGGTCAACCCCGCCGGGGGCGGCGCGACCGTCGAGTTCCGCACCAGCGACACCAAGCGCTTCTACGCCAACCGCAACCATCTGCTGACGCTCCTCAAGAACGCCCGCGGCCTGCTCTTGCTGCTGGTGCCGCTCCAACTCGCCCTGCTCGCCCTCGAAGCCCTCGTCAGCCTGGTCCTCATCCGCCGCTGGACCTTCGTCCGGCGCGCCTACGGGGATGCCGTGATTGATTGCTGGCGGCTGCGGAAGCATATCCGGGCCGAGCGCCGCCGCATCCGCCAGTTCCGCCGCCGGGGCGACGGGTGGATGCTGCGTTTCCTCCGCGTGCGCTGCAACCGCTGGGACGAGCTCCAACGCCTGCGCCGCTTCGGCGTGCCCAAAGTCACCCCCCGCTGAACGGGAGCCGGGCAAAAATCCCCGGCGGCACTGCGGACTACCCGGCTCACGGATGAGCAGGTCGCCATTGCCGAGGCCGGGTTCAAACGGCTGGAGCGCGACCAGGACTTGCTCACCGCCATTGACCATTGGCTGCGGACTGGGAAACCGTCGGTGGTCAAGGAGTCGCCACGGCTGGATGATGCGTTGAAGGAATACACCACCTGGATGGATGCCACGGAGGAGTTGCGCCTGCAGACGAAGTTGAACCTGCGGCGGCGCGTGACCAACTTCGTCAAGGGGGTGGGCAACAAGCGGGTGATTGATGTGGTGCCCGAGCATGTCGAGCAATACCTGGCCAGCCGGAATGTGTCGCCGATTACCAAGGATGCGGACCGGCGGGCGGTGTCGAGCTTCTTCGTATGGTGCATGAAGGGCAAACGGCACTGGGCGATCAACAACCCGTGCTATGCGGTGGAGATCGAGGGCATGGCGACCAACGGTGACCATGAGCCGGCGGTGTTGGCGGTGGATGACTGCGAGAAGTTGCTGCGAGCGGCTGAGGGATTCGAGGACGGGAGGTTGGTGCCGTATATCGCCCTGTGCATGTTCGGCGGTCTCCGGCCACATGAGGCGGTGAGGGTGACGTGGGAGCAGATCAACCTGGCGGACTGCGAGCTGCGCCTGCGGGCAAGCCAGACGAAGACGGGCACGGGGCGAACGGTGCAGATTTGCCCGGCGTTGCGGGCGTGGTTACGGCGTTACAAAGGGGTGGATGAGATATACCGTCCGTATTTTGACGAGAAACTGCGGGAGGTGCGGACCGGCCTGGGTTATGGAAGGCCGACGAAGGAAAAGCCCGACCTCAGGCCCTGGGTGCCGGATGTGCTGCGACACACGGCGATCTCGCATTACTTCCGCAGCACAGGCAGCTACGGCAGAACGGCGGAGCAGTTCGGGAATTCGGAGAGCATCATCAAGAAACATTACCAGAGCCGGGTGAGCAGCAAGGATGCGAAACGGTTCTATGCGCTGAGGCCGGTGCCGGTGAAGCCGGCAAAGGGGCTGGCCGGGGCACGGCGGCGCACACGGAAGGCAACTTCACCGGCGGCGAATGTGGTGGCGCTGCCGGTGCAGGCGGCGGCGTAGGTGTGCTACGCGAATGCAATGGCTGGGCTCGCCGCTGCGGCGGTATCAGCCGCCGTAGGCGGCAATTTTCCTCCGCCCACTTGCCTCAGCTTATATCTCCAGTTGCGCTTGGCCTGCACCGGGGTGTTGAAGGCGGAGTTGCCGGGGCATGCGGACAGCCCATCGAAGGCCCAACCCACCGGCAACCAAAACATGAACCAAACTATGGGCTAACCCGTTTCGTTTCCCCGTTTCCAGTGGGACCTACGCCACAATGTTAGTGAGGCCCGCGCTTGGGAGCATGAGGACGAAGTTGCTCAATCAACGACTCGACGTAGTCCGGGATTCCGTCGGCATCATCGTCAGCGGGCAGAATTTGGCCGCGCAATTCGCCCCGTGGGTACTGTTCCGTGGAGATGTTCAGGAACAGTTCCCCGCACTTGAGTTGAGCTGTTTGCCTGTCGGTGAGCATGAGCGCACCGCTGGACAGGATTTGTCCCGGCGCGCCCGGCTGTCCCGGAATACCCCACTCCGGAATGACCACGGAGGCGGTTGTGTCCAGGGTGAACACCGGGCTGTGAGGTGGCGACGGATGACGCGCCGGCCCGAACGCGGCGATGGTCCGCGCCCCGAAGTCGGCATCGAGGGCTATTGCGTGAAACAAGTAGCTCCCGGTTAAGACAAACGAAGCGTTGGCTTGCCGCGCGCTGCCGTTGGGCGGGACGGCCGCACGCCCGTTCAGCGTGGCGTCAAGTTGCGCGGGATAAGCAGGAATGATCTGGCCCCGGAGCTCCCCGCGCGGGAGGCTCGCGGACGCGAGATTCACGTAAAGGTGTCCGCTCAGCAGTTGGATGATCTGGGGTGGTTTGAGCTGGATCTGTCCCCGGTAAACGACCGCGCCGGGGAATGCGGGCCAGCGCGTGTCGGGCAGCACCAGGGGTGGCGGGACGTTGGAGATGCTGAAGCTGCCGAGGCGCGCAACCAAACGGCCCGAGTCTTTTCCCGGAGCCGCCGGGCCGAAAATCCCCGCTGCCGTGGGGCGAAATGAGTAGTCCAGTTGCAGCTCGTAAAGCAGGGTGTTGCGGGCGAGGGAGAATGTGCCAGTGCCGGAATGGGGGCTGACGACGTCCGGATCCTGATTCGCGCCGCTCAAAGCCGCTGTGAATGCCAACGTGCCGGGCGAGGACGTGGCTGTCTGGCCAGCTACAATCGGCACGCCGGGACGGGTTTCGCACGCGTATTCGTAAACGATGCCGCCGCCCAGCCAAGAAAGTTCCTGAACTTTGATCCAGCCAAAATGCGGCTCTCCGTCCACGTAGAACTTCAGGCCCGCGTAGGCGAGTTGCGATCGAAACAGGCCGATGTCGCCGCTGAAACTGTAGCTTGCGAAACTCGCCTTGTTGTCACCCGAACAAATCCACCAGTCGTCCTCCGCAGGTAAATCGTTTGTAATGAGAACGCCCGCCGGGAGAGGGCGTATAAAGCCGCCAATGTCATTCCCGCCTGTGAGCTGTATCCACACAGAATTTGAACCGGAGCCCTCAATGTAGAATCCATGTGTCGGACCGCTGTCCGTGTCCACCCGAAAATCCATGATGCCGTCGTGGTTCAGGTCAACCGGCAAGGAATGAGTGAATGGAGGGCGCCCATAGATGGGGGCGCCGAATTCGTGGGTGAACAGCGGGGCGGGCGCGCCGGGCGGCGGATTGGTGATCGCGCCGTACGCTGGATTACGGACAACCGTGTGGATGATGGTATTGCCCTGTGCAAGTGCCTGCTGGCCGGAAAGCAGCCAACAGGCGGACGCGGTGAGCGCAACCAGTCGTGGGAGGGCGACACGCATACGCCTCATCGCACGCGGGCCACACGGTAGAACCGGGTATCGCCGCTCATTGAAACCTCGACCGCGACGTTGGTTCTCGTGGCGCTGATTTCTCCGGTCGCCGCAGTCCAGGTCCCAGAATCCACAGCAGCGCGGGACTGCACCTGATAGACCCGCCCAACGTTCGCAGGCCACTGCATCGCGACGGTGCTGCCCACAGTTCGCGCGATCTTCTCGATCAGGAGTGCCGGTTCCGCCTGCCGCACGTTACCTGAAACAAAGATCGAAATCCATTGGGCCGCCGTAGCGCCGGTGTCGTCCTTAAGCGTTCCTTTGTGCGTGACGCGGACGGTGTAAACTCCATTCGTCACTGGGTTCACGACGACCACTTGCTCCACGTTGTCGGTGTCGTTGTCGCCTGTGGTTGCAGCGCTGGCAGGAGAGGCGGGATTGAGCTTGTACGGGAAGTTCGTCACGCCGCTGCGAGTTACGCGCAGGTCAAAGTCGTTGACCAGCATCCGGTTGGTTGGGGCCAAGGCGTAAACCGGCGTGCCTGCGGGATCGGTCCAGCAAATCGTGACCACCAGTGGTTCTCCGCCTTTCGCGACAGGGGAGAACTCCACGGAGTCGCCATTGGGCACTTTGACCTCCTTAATGAAAGGTATCGAACCGCTGGCAAAGTTGTTGGTGATGAGCCTCGCCGCCTTGAGCGCGTTGACCAGACCCCAACCAAAGCGATAGTCCGGCCCGGCGTTTGTGCCCGCCTCATCCGCAGTGTGAATCGCCAGCCCGCGCAAAGTAGAAGACAACATTGGTTGATTCGTGCCCACATAGCGGTTGTGGAGCTGAACAAGCAGGTTCAACGAGCCACATACATTGGGGCTGGCCATGCTCGTGCCGGAGTCAGCGTAGTAGTGGCTGTTGGAGGCCGCGCCTGTGGAATAGAGGTTCACACCATCACCTACCACATCGGGTTTAATTCGTCCATCGTCTGCCGGGCCAAAACTGCTGAACGTGGACATCCCGACGCTATTCGACCCTGAGTAGCCTCCGATAATGTTGCTCACAGCGCCGACCGTAAGGCAGTTTTTGGAAACCGCATCTGGCGGCAGACAATCGTACCCGCTTGTGCCACCATCGTCAGGCCGCTGGTAGCTTGGCGGGAAGTAGTAATTGACGCCTTGATAGAAGGCGAGGTGTCCGTTGGCCTGGCTTATCGCCGGCTTGCCCGCGGGGCCGCGCTCGTTTCCGGCTGCACGAACGGGGAGATAGTATCGGGAAGCGTAAACAACGCGATCAAGGTTTGACGATCCAGCATCGTAAATTCCAAAGTACCAATCCTCGGTTGCACTGACGTAATGGTCACCGTACCACTGAGGATAATTCGTGCCCAAGTAGTTGCCGATGCCATACCAGCCGATGGTGGCGAGGCCGTAAGAGTGATTGGACAATCTGAACTGGTTTGTGGCGAACTCGGTCGCCATTTCGGCATAGTCACTGATGAAATCATTAGCAAGAACCACTGCGCGGTTAGCCATTCCTTTCGCCGCGTTGGTTACTCCATACGCGCCCAGCGTCCCTGCCACATGGGTCGGATGGTTGTTGGTGCCGCGTGAGCTTGGCCCGTCCATGATAAAGGCCCGCGTCGAGTTCGTTGTGAATTCGCGGTGGGCGACCCGCGGGTCGCCGTCGTCCCACATCGCGACCTGCGTTCCGTCGCCATTGAGATTCAGCCCGGAATTGCCGTTGGTCCAAAGTTCGTCGCTGCCAAGGGTGTCGGCAGCGTTGAGGTTGTAAGCCCCGAGGTACATCGGCCTGCCGCTCTCCACGCGCACCAATACAGCGCTCGAACCGTCGTCGTTTGTGATGACCAAGGGCCAGCCGTTCTCGTAAGCAAAGTTGGTAGCTGCCGTAAGTTGCTCGGCCTGCATGGTGCCCAGTTCTTCACCCAGTTGCAGCAGAGCTGGCACGGCATTGGACTGCCAGCTTTCAAAACTCTCGGAAATGGGCTCGCCTCCCTCCGTAAGTCCGTTCGGATGCAACCACGGCAGGAATTGTTCACGGTTCTGCGCCCAAGCGGCTTCTTGCGCTGCCTGTTGCGCCGCTTGGGTGGCCTGGGCGAGGAGTGGATTGCTGGCGATTGCCGCGGCTCGGTCCCGCTCGGCTTGGCGGGCTTGTCTGGCGGCGGCTTGCTCCGGGGTGTCGGGGATGCCTGTGTCATCCACGATGTAAACGCCCTTTTCGACCTCGACTACCTCCAATTCCGGGTGAGGGTTGAACGGCAGAGGGGGCAGGTCCGGGTCTTTGGCGGAGTGGAATGAGCCGTGAACCGGGGCTTTCTGATCCGCCGCGTGGACGCTCCCAGCGAGGGTGAAAGCGATAGCAGCGATGATTAACGGCGTGGCAAGTGTGGCGCTTCTTTGAATAGAAAAGTTCATAGGTTCCATGTGTTTGTTTATGTTAAACTACTGTTCCGTTGGCCCTACGTCAACGAGGCTAATATAGCCCGCGTGGGGTCGGGCGCAAGCGCGGAATGGCAAGTAAACAGGGGGGGGTAGTGGGTTCCGTCGGATGCTTGGAATCTCACCCCAAGGTTCAGGTCTCCTTTATACTGGACACGGTACCGCAGGCCCACGACTGATGGCTATTTCAAGGTGACCACCGTGTTTGTTTGGGACAACAGCGGGGGAGACAGGACGAGCGGGGGTTAGGGCTGCGGTTCGTTGCCGGAAACAAGAAGCGAAAGTCTTTGGAAGTTGACCTGGTTGGATGAGTTCACCAGGTTTTCTTTGTGTGTGACGCGCACCAAGTAGGTCCCTCTAGCAGGAGTGGGGATGGAGACTTGCTCTACGTTGTCTACGGTATTGTCGGTTTTTGTCGGGACACTCACCAGCGAGCTGCATTCAGCACCCAGGGGAAGTTGGTTGTGCCATTCGGGCAAACAACTCTGAGCAAGAATTCATTGACCAGCATCAGGCTGGTCAGTCCGGCTCGGACGCGGCGGGGGGTTCACCCATCGCTTCCAGCCGCTTCTCCAGTTCCTTGACCCGGCGCAGCAGCTCGGGCAGTTGCTGCAAGGCGATCATCTGCCGCTTGGCCTGGCGGTCGGGTTGGGCGGGCGTCCAGAGCCACTTTTCGCCGTCGGGGATATTGTGCATTACGCCGGACTGGGCGACTTGTTGAGTGCGGTGATTACAGGGGATGGGGGTGTCACGCCGCTGATCGCGACTGAGAGCTTTTGGACCGAGGGTGTCGGATTGCCTGGCAGTCCGCCCGAGTGTGTAACGGTGATGCGATACTGTCCCGCCGCCGGGGCGGCAATTGAACTGAACTGATAAGAATTTGCTTTTTGCGCGCCCGCCCGTACTCAGCACTGCGCGGGTGAGGGAGAATTGGTTTTTGAGCTCACCAGCATGTGGCGACCTTATCAGGAGCCGGCTGGGGCGTCAACGCATTTACTGATAGGAAACTGATAGGAAATTGCTTTTTACGCGCCCGCATGTACTCAGTGCTGCGCGGGTGATTGGTTGACCGGGTTCAGGGTTTGAACAAGCGATAGAAGCGGTTGCCTGTGGGCGGACTGATGATGACGGTCTTATGCGTGCCGTCATCCACCGGAGTCGTCACCACGTTGCTCCAGTTCACACTCGCCACGCTGTTGGTGTTCTGTTGCAGTATCCACCCGGTTGAGGGTGAGGGCCACCAGACGGCTACGGTGTTGGTGGCCGTGCGGGCAATGGAAAGCAATGGCGCGCCGGGCGTTTGCACCGCTTGCAGCGCCCAGAACCCGCCCGTCACCGAATAAACTCCACCGGTCATGGCGGTGCTACTGGCGTCCGGCTGACCGATGGTGCCGGTGACCGCAAAGACGCCGCCGGTGCTGGTGCCGCCCCCGCCGTCGATGGTCCACCAGTCAATCGAGTAGCTCTGCGCGAACGACACGCTCGGGCCGAGCAGCAGCAGAACCGCAGCGACGCCGAGGCGCAGAGGTTGGACGGGCCAGTCTTGGCGGGTTCCGACTGGTAACAAAAAGAGCACCAGCCGGCACCAGTCGGCGGGCGCCCTGGCTGCCGTTCCGAAGTTTCCGATGTTCCCGGATTTTTTGAGCTCAACTTTCCAGTTTTTCATAAGGCGCATCCGTGTTGTGTTCTTGCCATGGGTTTCAGTTGCAGGGCCGCGGTTTACCAACTCACATCCGCCGCATCCACGCGCGCCACCCAACGAACTGTCGTCAGGAAGCCTGAACTGCTGGTATTTCCACTCGCGTCTATGGTCAATTTGTTGCCCGCAAGAAGGAGTTGCACCGACCAAGCCACTGGATCAGTGCCCAACGTGGTGTAGGTCGGACTGCCCACAAATGTTGCGGTTCCATTCATGTCCTTGACGACGCCAGTAATGTGAAATCCGAGTGAATCCGTGCCCGGTGGCACGTTCGGGTTGGCCCGAGCCACCAGCAGAATGTCAAAAGCCAGCGTTTGATTGGGCTGGATGGCGAGCATGGTGCCACCGCCGTCCAGTGCCATTTGGGTCGTCGGGGTGGCGGGATCGGTGAGCCCACGCAGGATGAAGATCGAGTGTTGCGCATCGCCGGGATTAATAAACATGCCCGCGGCATGCGCCAATTGCCCGTATTGCGATGGTTTTGCTTCCCGTCCGCCCGGTACGGTGGCGTAAGGACCGTCGCTCAGGTTATTCGCGCCGCCCCCGATGGTCGCGGCTTCCCCGTGGGCGTAATTACCCACGCCGCCACCCACGGTGGCATACTGGCGCAAAGCGGCATTCTCGGCTCCGCCGCTGACAGTGGAAGCGGAAGAGTCCGCCGCATTGTAAAAGCCGCCACCCACCGTCGCCGATCCACCCAGCGATTGGTTGCCGGTGCCACCGCTGGCGGTGGCCCACTTTCCTAAGGCGGTGTTTCGTTCGCCGCCGCCCACGGTGGCGGACTCTCCGTCGGCGGAGTTTTCGCGTCCGCCGCTGATTACGCTCCAACTGCCGGACGCGCGGTTGGTGAGCAGCGTCCCCAGGTTCGGATCCAATCCGCCACCGCCCGCAATGGTGGCGGCGTAGCCACTCACATGGTTGTAGCCGCCGCCTGACGCCGTGGCAAACGTGTTGGTGGCCAGATTCAGCCGGCCGCCACCGACGACGCTCCAATTGCCTCGAGCTTGGTTGCCATAAATATCTCCGGATGTCGGATCCGCTCCGCCGCCGCCCCCGACCACCGCCGCGTAACCGTGAGCTTGGTTGTAGCTCCCGCCCGCAATCGTGCCGAACTCGCCCGTTACGTCATTGAACTTGCCCCCGCCAACCGTGGAATGATTTCCCTGGGCAATGCCCGCTTCACCACCACCGATCGCCGCCTGCTGACCGCTGGCGAAGTTGCCGACGCCGCCGCCAACCACGGAGTTTGTGCCCACCGTATTGCCGATGCCGCCGCCAATAACGCCATAGTCGCCGGTGGCTTGATTGGGAAAGACATTTTCTCCGCCGCCGCCGATCACATTGCCCGAACCGCTGGCACTATTGGCGGAATGACCGCCAATCCAGTTCGGCGTGCCGCCGGGCGGCACGCTCGGTTCCACCAGTAGCGCGCGTTCGTTGTTGACGCGCAGTTCCAAAGGGTTGGGATCGGCAGTGCCGAGGTAATCCATGCCGGCCACAATGCCGACGTTGCCGCCAGTCTGCCAAAACCGATCCGCTGGCAGACCGTTAAAAGTCATCGCATCCACGCCCGTCAGACCCGAACCATCCCCTTGAAAGCTACCGTGGAATTGATTGCCCGGATCGGTGAATTGCACGCTGCCCGGATAACCGCCCAGCAAGGCGGAAGGCGGCAGTGTCCCAACGACGTCGGCGGCATTCACCTGTCCGGCGTGGATTGCGTAGGGCGTGGGCGTGATGGTCTGTCGCGGCGTCAAGGTGGTGAACGCGCCGCCGCTATTGGTGCGTACGGCGATTTCCAGCCAGCGCGCGCTGCCGTCAAACACGCCCGCGCCCGGATCGAGCGTGACGGTGAACCGGCCGTTGTTCACGGCCGCAGCGGTGTTGGTGACGGCGTTGCCTTTCTGCGCGCCGCCGGTCAGGGCATTATAAACGGTCAGGCGCAAGTCGTAACTGCCGTTGGCCGGGTTGGTGCCGTCGTTGAGCATTCCCTGGTAAGTGAACGCCGTGCCTTGGGCCAGGGCGGTCCCCGTTGGCAGGCTGAGGGTTAAGCCCAGCGCCAGGCTGAGCAGTGGTAGTGTGATTTTGGTTTTCATAAGTTTGTGGTTTCAGACTTGGTTCTTGTTGTTGTGGTTTGGTTGACGTTGGTTAATTGAATTCAAGGTTTGCCAATGGTCGCCCAGCCCGCTCGCGTGGCGCGCAAACTGACAGGGTACTGATAACTGATAGGAAATTGCTTTTTACGCGCCCGCATGTACCCAGCGCTGCGCGGGTGATTAGCTGCATTGCCGGTTGCGCATAAACCGAGTTTATTATACGGAGAATACAATGTCAAGTACCGGGTTGACCAGCCGGGCTGTCGCCGCCGGAAATCCCGTGTTTCCAAGAGCTTCTCAGCCTGCGGACATCCTGACCGATTAGGTCCGGGATCTTGGCCGGCATGCCGGCTTCGCGGAGATGAAAAGCCCCTGGACCACAACGATTCAGTTGGGCAGTTCAACCGCCCGCCCTCCCTCCATCAGTTTCTGGGCGGACCTGACCCCAAAAACCGGAGCTTCGGCAATCCCATTGTTTAGCGGATTCAAGGGCTTGGCTGCTGAATCCCGGGTCTTCCGCCGGTAAAATCAATGGCTTAGGCTTAAAAAGGGTTAAAATAGGGGCAAAACTTGAGTCATACCGGCTTCGGCACGCTCTGGACACGCCTTGGAAATACCTTGGATTTACCCTGCCAATAGGCCGTGTACAAGGGGTGTACAAGGGATGCCCATCAGGTGTACCAGCTAAAATCTCATGGACTCCCGGTGAGCATCCCTTGTACACCCCTTGTACACGGCCTGAAGTCAGGGTATTTCAAGGGCTTCTGGATAATGGGCAGGGATGCTTGGAAAGGCCGAAACGAGGAGAGAGAATGGGAGGATAATTGCTAAGCTTGGTAAAAGCAGGTGGTTAAGAATCCAGGGCTGATAAAAGGCGGCTTTTTGAGGGTGGGAGGGCGTCTGGATGGCTTTTGAATGTCTTCTCTGAAACGTTGACGTTGCGTAGTTCAGCCGTATGCCTTCGTTCCGTTGGAGCCGAGACGGGCCTGATAAGCTCGTGACTGAGTATGCGGCGCAGTGCAAGAAGGTGCTGGGGCGGTTCGTGAACTTCGTCCAGGCGCAGAATCCGAAGGCGGTCGAGATTGCGCTGGTGACGCGCAAGCTCGCCCAGGCTTTTATGGGCGCGGAGGCGGAGCGAGGGGTTGGCGCGAAGACCTGGAATGACACGCTCAAGCTGCTCCGCGCCACGTTCAAATATCTGCTGCCCGCCGGCGCGGGGAATCCGTTTTACAACATGGTGACGAAGGATGCCGAGACGGTCTTCCGCAAGCCGTTCACGCCGGAGGAACTGAAGGCCATTCTGGACGCGGCCCAGGATGATGATTTCATCCGGCCCATTATCATCACCGGGATGTGCACCGCGATGCGCCGGGGGGACTGCTGCCGGCTCAAGTGGAAGGATGTGGATCTGGCGCGGCGGTTTATCACGGTGAAGACGGCCAAGACCGGCCAGACGGTGAGCATCCCCATTTTTCCGCTGTTGCTGGGCGAGTTGGCCAGCCTGCCGACGCAAGGCGGGGAACTGGTGTTCCCGGAGCAGGCGGAGATGTATAAGACTGATAGGAAATTGCTTTTTACGCGCCCGCATGTACTCAGCGCTGCGCGGGTGAGCTCATCGCGGCGCGCGAATTCCAGCGGCAGCCGCGGCTGCTGATCGCGGCCCAGCCCACGCGCGGTGTGGGCGTTGGCGCCATTGAGTCCATTCACACACGCATTGTGCGCGCCCGCAACGAAGGCGCTGGCGTTCTGCTCGTGTCCTCCGAACTGGACGAAGTCCTGACCCTGTCCGACCGCATCCTCGTAATGTTCGAAGGTCGCATGGTGGGTAAATTCCGCCGTGGCGAAGTCACCGAGCGCGAACTGGGCCTCAAGATGGGAGGGGCGTGAATTGGAGGGATAGTGGAGCCGATGGGCGCCGAATGCCTGCCCGCCTGAATGCCATCGGGTTGCGAGTGCAAGCAGGCGTGCTGTTTATCATGGCAAAGGTGCAGCCGTCAGATGGCGTCTAATGCCCTTACTGGCTTTCTCCAAGGCGTATTCGCCTTGTATGCCTGGAAGGCGGAGGCAGCCACAACTCCGGAGGGTGATCCGGTGTCACGTGCCGCTGTGGCATTCTTGCCTTCATCAACCTTTCGGGGTCGGGAGGCCTCGCGCAGCATCAAACCTGGCCTGTTCACTCCGGAGGATGTTAGTCGCTTAACGAAAAAATGTCGCGCAAAATGCGCAACATTTTCCGTGCAATCGTGAGTCGGGTTATGCATGATGACGACGCTCAGATTGAGCAATGTTTACGCGCCTCTGGCGCTCGTTCACCTGCAAGCGCAGGAACATCGGATGGCAATGTGAGAAGGCAAACATTGCCGTCACTCTTGACAGGCCGATGGCTATGCATACCTGGATTTTCAGATTTTAACTCTTGGTTCCGGCTACGCCGGGTTAGGTATCAATATAGTATAAAGATTAAATATTTACTAATTGCGCCGAGTTTATCACAGGCCAAAACCTGAGTCAGACATGAAAAAATTTAGGGTTAATCAGCAGATCCGCGTGCCGGAGGTTTTTTTAATTGATGAAAACGGCCAGAGCATTGGCGTCATGCCGACAGCCAAAGCTTTAAGCTTGGCGCTAGAAGCCGGTTTAGATGTCGTCGAGGTTAACCCTAAAGTTCAACCGCCCGTAGTTAAAATTATAGATTACGGGCAATGCAGATATAAAAAAGAGAAAGAAGCCCAGAAACAGAAAGTCACCCGCGCAGCGCTGAGTACAGGTGGGCGCAAAAAGCAAATCAGTTCCGGGCGCTCCGAGTCCAAGACGGCGGTACAAAAGGCTCTGTCGTGTCCGTTCCGCTGCCGTCTTAAACTGAGCCGCGCACTGATGATTGCTGCGGCTTTCAGCCCGGTCACATCCTTGGCTGGTTGGCGCAGGATTCTTTCGCGGCGTTGGTTGAAGAAACAGTGGCGGATTCTTCAATGCCGCATCCGCCGACGCCTGTTTTGCAGTGCAACAGTCATTGCCGTCACGGGAAGTTGCGGCAAGACCAGCACAACGCACTTTTTGGGCAAGATTCTCTCCGCCGAACACTCATGCCGCATCGGCATCTCAGATAATGGTCAGGAAGCAATGCTGGAAAACTTGCGCCGGTTAAACCGTTCACATCGGTTTGTGCTCCAGGAAACAGGGGTCAATGGCCCGGGGTCTTTGAACGAGATAGTGCCGATCCTCCGTCCGCATATCGGAATTGTGACGAGCATCGGCCAGGATCATTACCGGAACTTCCGAACATTGGAAGCGACTGCCGCCGAAAAGGGGATTTTGATCGAATCTCTTCCTGATTCGGGGGTTGCCGTACTCAATGCGGATGATCCATATGTGATTGCAATGGCCTCTAGAACCAAGGCGCGCATACTGACCTACGGTCTGTCCGACAGGGCAGATGTTCGCGCCACCGATATACGCAGTACATGGCCGGAGCGCCTTTCACTGACTGTGACCTATCAGGGTACATCTATCCGTATTGAGACTGGGCTGTTCGGAACACTGCTGTCCAACTCTGTTCTGGCAGCGGTTTCAGGAGCCCTTGCAGCAGGCATCGGCCTGAAGCAGTGCGCCGCTGCGTTGAAATCCGTCGAGACATTCTCACGAAGGATGGCGATCCACTCCACATCCCGGCGTGTCTGGTATATCTTGGACACGGTAAAAGCCCCCTATTGGAGTATCGGTAAAGTTCTTGCGCTTATGGCCGATGTTGATGCCCCCAGAAAAACAGTCGTGATCGGTTCTTTTTCCGACGCTCCGGGATCGGATTCAGACAAGTACCGCTGCCTAGCTAGAGACGCCTTGAACATTGCGGATCGGGTACTTTTTGTCGGTCGCAAGGCTATCCACATCAATAAGATGCTGACTGCTGAGACGCATGGCCGCCTTTTTGCCATGGAATCCCTCCAGGAAGCCGCCAAACTGTTGGCTGACGATGTTGTGGCCGACGAGGTCGTTTTGATAAAATCCGGAAACCTGGAGCATGCTGAACGTCTGTATTTCAGCCAGGACAACCTCTTGAGGTGCTGGAAGCCAAGCTGCCGCTTCCGCTCCAGCTGCGAGTACTGCACGGAAAGTGGGCTGTCAGGATAAACTAACTACTGATAGGAAATTGCTTTTTACGCGCCCGCATGTACTCAGCGCTGCGCGGGTGAGGGAGAATTGGTTTTTGATCTCACCAAGCATGTGGCGGCCTTATCAGGAGCCGGCTGGGACGTCAACGCATTTATTTGCCTTTTCTTGCGGCAATTTTTGCCCACCTGGAAGCTCCCAACGGCCCATCTTGGGCGCGGAGGGTGTCGCGGGGTGTGAATGGAGCCCAAAGGGCCCGGTGCATGGGCGCACCTCACCCCGAGCCGTCTGAGGCGGCGGCAGTTGTTTCAGTCGGTCAGCACGTTCTCGTAGTCGGGCATGGGGTCCACGTCGTCACAGGGTTCGTAGGTGTAGGGCCCCGGCACCCGCTGCGGAGGCGGCCTGGGGGGAGGGTCATGCCAGGCGCCGAGGTGGCGGAGAATCTTCTCCGCCACCCGTCGGTCATCAATGACGGCGATGACGCGCATGGGGTTCTGGCAGACGGGGCAGCGGAGCGGGTTCATGTGCCAGACGTGCAGAATAAGGGCGCGCCAGCGTTTGGTGGGAAGCTTGACCGACGGCGGCGAATGTGGTGGCGCTGCCGGCAGAGGCGGCGGTATGAGGGGCAGGCGCCCGCACCCGTCGCGCGTGTTTCAACCGCGTCGCGTGCGGCTACGCAACCAGAAGAGGATGCCGCCAACGGTTAGCGGGGCTGAAGCGGATGGCTCGGGGATGGCGCCGCCAGGATGGAGGCATCGGGGCGCGTATCCCACGCCCACGCTTCAATGCTTCCTGCCGGATAATCGGAAGCGACATTCAGCAGCACCCACCATAATGCGTAGCGCCGCCGCATCCGCCAGTTCCGCCGCCGGGGCGACGGGTGGATGCTGCGTTTCCTCCGCGTGCGCTGCAACCGCTGGGACGAGCTCCAGCGCCTGCGCCGCTTCGGCGTGCCCCAAGTCACCCCCCGCTGAACGGGTGCCGGGCAAAAATCTCCGGCGGCGCGGCCGTCCGGGGCGCCCGCGGCTAGGACGTGGGCGGCGGGTCGGCGGCGGGAGGTTCGCCCATCGCTTCCAGCCGCTTCTCCAGTTCCTTGACCCGGCGCAGCAGCTCGGGCAGTTGCTGCAAGGCGATCATCTGCCGCTTGGCCTGGCGGTCGGGTTGGGCGGGCGTCCAGAGCCACTTTTCGCCGTCGGGGATATTGTGCATTACGCCGGACTGGGCGGCGACCGCGACGCGGTTGCCGATGCGCAAGTGCCCGGCCAGGCCGACCTGGCCGCCGAGCACCACGTAGTTCCCCAGCCGGGTGCTGCCCGAGATGCCCACTTGCGAAACGATGATGCAATGCTCGCCGAGCGTCACGTTATGCGCGATTTGCACCAGGTTATCCACCTTGGTGCCCCGCCCGATAAAGGTCGGCCCCAGCGCCCCGCGGTCCACCGTCACATTCGCCCCCAATTCCACGTCGTCGCAAATAATGACATTCCCAATCTGCGGCACCTTGCGGTGGACGCCGTTGTCCAGCACGTAGCCAAAGCCGTCCGCGCCCACCACGGTGCCGGCGTGAATCCGCACGCGGTGGCCGACCTCGGTGCGCGGGTAAAGGGTGACGTTGGGGAACAGGTTGACTTCCTCGCCCAGCACGCAGTTCGCCCCGATATGATTCAGCCCCTGCAGCACGGAGCGCGCCCCGATCCGCACCTGCTCGCCCAGCACGCAGTAAGGCCCGATGTGGGCCGTGGGATCCACCTGGGCGCTCGCCGGCACCAGGGCCGTGGGGTGGATGCCCGGCGCGAAGGGCGTTTCCGGGAAAAACAAGGGGAGCACTTTGGCAAACGCCACGCGGGCGTTGGGCACCCGGATGAGCGTCTTGCCGCGCGAGGTATAGGCGCTGTCCACCAGGATGGCCGACGCCGCGCTTTGCTCGGCGCGGGCAAAGTAATTCGCGTTTTCGGCAAACGTCAGGTCGCCCGGCTGGGAACGATCCGCCGGCGCAAACCCGTTCAGCACCAGCGACGCGTCTCCCGTGATTTCACCCCCGGTTAATCGGGCAATGTCAGCTACAGTATAAGGCATAAGCGGTTGACTGGGACAACGCGGGCCATTATAAAAACCACGGCCGCGCATTCAACCTTTAACTGCGGGTTGAAGCAGCCGGGGCGTTCGGGCCGTGAGCCCGGGCCGCCCGCCCGGCAGGCTGCGGATCCATTCGGGCGGCAAAAACAAACAGTAACAAAGACACAATCCAGGAGCATCAATATGTCGAACAGACCTCTGAATGTCGGTTTAGTCGGCGGCGGCAAAGGCGCCTTCATCGTTCACCCCCACCAGCGAGCCATTCACTTTGACGGCACGCGGCGCGTCGTCGCCGGCGCGCTCTTCCCCGATCCCCGGATCGCGCGCGCCGAAGCCGCCCAGTGGCCCTATCCCCTCAAGGGCTACGGTTCCTACGATGAAATGATCGCCGCCAACGCCCAACTCCCCGAAGCTGAGAAGCTGGACTACATCCTGATCGTCACCCCCAACTTCGTCCACTTCGACCCGGCGATGAAAGCCATGAAAGCCGGCATCGCCGTGTTCTGCGAAAAGCCCCTGTGCCTGAACCTCAAGGAGGCCGCCGCCCTGGTGAAAACCGCGCGCCAGCTCAACATCCCCTTCTGCGTCGCCCATACCTACGTCGGCCACTGGACCAGCCGCCTGAGCCGCTATATCGTCCGCAGCGGCCTGCTGGGCGAGGTGCGCTGGGTGGATAGTTCCTACCTCCAGGGCTGGCTGGCGACCCGGCTCGAAGCCACCGGCCAGCAACAGGCCTCCTGGCGCGTGGACCCCAAACGCGCCGGCGGCTCCGGCTGCGGCGGCGACATCGGCACCCACGCCCTCATGCAACTCCGCTACGTCACCGGCCTTGAGGTCACCGCGCTGAGCGCCCAGCTCGAGACCTTCGTCCAGGGCCGCCAGTTGGACGACCACTTCACGATCTATTGCCAGCTCAGCAACGGCGGCAAAGCCCTCGTCCGCGCCTCCCAAATCTGCATCGGCTACAAGAACGACCTCGGCATCGTCGTCGCCGGCACCAAAGGCACGCTCTGCTGGCGCCAGGAAGAACCCGAGTCCGTCACCATCAAGCTCCCCGGCCAGCCCGACCGCGTCTATTGGCGCGGCGCGGTCACGCCCGGCGACGGCTTCCTGCCCAAAAACGTCCCGGCGGATCTCATGGCCGAGCCGACCATCCCCTCGGGCCATCCCGAAGCCTTCCACGACGCCTTCGCGCGCCTGCATCGCTGCTTCGAGGCCGACGTGCGGAAGTGGAAAGCCGGCAAAGCCTTCAAGTGCGACGGCGCCAAATACGCCAACGTCGAAGACGGCTGGACCGGCATTGCCTTCATCGAAACCTGCGTCAAGAGCAGCAAAAAGAAGGGCGCCTGGACGCCCATGCCCAAAGCGATCTAACCGTCGCCCGGCACAAATCTCTGGGCCAGCCCGGGCCGGGAGCGCGGCCGCTCCGGAGAACCCGGGTTGCCCGGCTTTAAGAAATGAGGGAGCCGGCGCGGCCTCGCCCAATGGCGCACCCCGCAACCGGCCACCCCGCCCGCCTCGCGCCGCCGCTGCCATTTACACCTGCCGGGTGAATCGGAGGCGCTCCCCGGCGCCATAGCCGGCCACGCCCCTCGTCTTCCCTCCCATTCCCGCGGGCCGGGATCATTGCGCGGACAGGTTCATCCGCCGCCCGCCCGCTTCGCCGTTTATCGGCGGCAAATCCTCCTGCCAATTATTTTATCCGTACTTATACGGAACTGACGGTAATTGTCCTACCCATGGTTCTAAGCTGGGCGAAAACAAATTGAACCTATGACGATAACAAACACGCAACTGGAACTGAGCTTGGGAAACCGTCAAACCCATCGGCTGCCGTCCGCCACGTCCAATTCGTCCGGCCACCGCGCCCAGTGGTGGTTCCGGCGGATGCGGCAGATCGTGGACTGTGCGCTGGACTGGCAGCCCGCCCCTCCGCCCCGGCCGCAGCAGACTTCCTTCGCAAGCATGGATTTCAGCGCCTGGACGGCCTGAGTTCATTCCACCGCCACACGCCTGGGTTAGCGTGACCGCGAGTCAATAACCCTCCGGCAGCTTTCTTCGCTGCCATCCTTCCCTCACGTCCGGGCCTGGCCCGGACTGTCCATTTATTGGACACTCTCCCATTCCCAGCTTCCGGCAACCCCTTTTCTCCCTTCGCCCGCCAGAAAGCCCTTTCGCCGCCTACCGCAGCTTCTGTCCGCCTTCGGGCTGCTTTCAAGCCGTGTACAAGGGGTGTACAACGGGTGTACCAGGGGTGCCCACCGGAAAAACAAGGGAAAATCCGTAGTACATCCGGGGTGCATCCGTTGTACACCCCTTGTACACGGCGCATTGGGATGGGGAGAATGGCGGGATTGCGGGACGGGATGGGCTGGCTTTTGGGCTTTTGGGGGGAGCGGAAAGGGGCGGCGGCGGGGCGGCGGGAAGTTCGTCCTTGACGGAAGGGGGTTATCCGGGTGCGATAGAGGCAGACTGAGAACAATCGCAATCGCAGATACACCTTACTATGAGCAATCAACTGGCAATTAACGGCGGCCCCAAGGCCGTGACCAATAAACTGCAGAGCTGGCCCCAGTTCGACGAAAACGCCATTAAAGCGGTCGAGACGGTTTTACGGTCCGGCAAGGTGAATTACTGGACCGGCAAGCAGGGCATGGAGTTCGAGAAGCAGTTTGCCGCGTGGCAGGGCAGCAAATATGCCGTCAGCGTGGCCACGGGCACGGCGGCGCTGCATGTCGCGCTTAATTCGCTGGGCATCGGCCCCGGGGACGAGGTGATCGTGCCGAGCTATACGTTTATCGCCAGCAGCTTTTCGATCGTGCAGGCGGGCGCGATTCCGCGGTTCGCGGATGTGAACCTGGAGGATCACTGCCTCAGCGTGGCGTCGGCGGAGAAGCTGGTGACGAAGCGGACGCGGGCCATCATGCCGGTGCATCTCTATGGCAACGTTTGCGATATGGACCAGATTCAGGCGTTTGCCCGGCGGCATAACCTGTATGTGATCGAGGATAACGCCGAGGCGTTCGGCGGCGTGTATAAGGGCCGCAAGACCGGCACGCTGAGCCACCTGGCCGGCTGCAGTTTTTGCCAGAACAAGACGTTCACCACCGGCGGCGAGGGGGGGATGGTGACGACGGACGACGAGGACCTGGCCTGGAAGGCGCGCAGTTTCCGCGATCATGGCTACGATGTGAAGCAGCGGTTGAGCCTGCTCGAACTGGAGCAGAAGCTGCCCTACATCCATAACATGGTGGGCTGGAACTACCGGATGACGGAGATGCAATCGGCGATCGGACTGGCCGAGTTGGCGCGCATGGATACCTGGAACCTGCCGCGGCGGCGGCGCAACGCGCAGATCTTAATCAATGCGCTCAAGACGTCGGAGCATATCAAGTATTTTCCCATTGATACGCCGGAACGGCAAAACGGGTGGTATGTGCTGGCCTTCTCGCTGGAGGTGGAACGGATGAAGTGCGACATCAAGCAGTTTGTCGCCGCCGTCGCCGCCGAGGGCGCGCCGGTCTGGAAAGTTTTCTGGCCCCAGTGCCACACCGAGCGGGCGTTTCAGGAGCACCATGCCTTTGGCCGCACCGGGTTTCCGTTCAAGTCCCGGGAATATGCGGACCCGGCGAGTGTGGACTACCGGGAGGTGGAGGTGCCCAATGCCCGCTGGCATGAGGCCCACACGTTCACGTGCTTTGCCTATCCCACCTTTACCGAGTCCGACATGGAGCAGATCGCCGAGGCGATCCTGAAGGTGATCAAGGCGTACGCGGCGTAGCGGCGCCGGCGAGCCGGTGCTGGCAGGCTTCCTGGAAGACCTTGCCGGGGTCGTACCCGAGCTGGTCGGGCGCGTCGGCGCGCCCCGACCAGGCGTATTCGGCGGCGAGCACGAACGCGGCGAACTGCTGGGGCTGGCTTTCCAGGGCGCGTTCGTCGGGGAAGAATCCCATCCAGGTGGTCTGCAGGAGGCCTTCGACGCCGGCCTGGAGGGCGGCCTGGGAGAGGCGGCGGATGTTTTCCGGCGTGTACCAACTGGCGGCGATGACGCGGAAGCCCGCTTCGTGCAGGAGCTTGAAGCTGCGGTCATCGGCGGCGGCCGCGTAATGCCAGTCCACAATGGTGATCCGCTTGTTGATTTGCGCGCGCCGCTGTTGGGCTTCGGCCCGGGTTTTGGCGTGCGTGGCGTCGCTGGCCTCGCCGGGCCCGAGCAGCATGTCGCCCCAGATCATGCTTTGCACGCCCCGCCGCTCCAGCCACCGGGCGAGGCGGTTGGCGTGCTCGACCACCAGGGTGGTGACTGTTTCATCCCGGCAGCGCGGACATTCCGGGTTGGGGAAGCGCCCGCGCATGGTGACTTCGTCATGGCCGATGTGGCAGGATTGGGACTGGAAGATCGGCAGGCATTCTTTGAGCACGTCGCGGATGAAGCGGAAGCTGTGGGGATGGCGGACGCAATAGGCGTAGGGGGTCTGCGGGTCTTCGGCGAAGTCCAGGTTGCTGTGGTTGCGGAATATCCATTCGGCGTGGCCGGGGACGTTGATGAGCGGGACGGGCTCCTGGTAATGGGCGCGGCACAGCTCGACCAGGTGGCGCAGGTCCGGCTTGGAGATGGCGTTGGGGGCCGTAATTTCCGGGTGCTTGTCCCAGCGGGCCGCCTCGCATTGGATGAGGCTGTGGTTGAATTTCAACGCGCTGAAGACGTTGGTGATGAGCCGCTGGTGCATCGGCGCGCCGGAGGCGCTGGGAAACCAGTGCGCCCCGCGAAAGCGCAGGGCCGGCCAGTCGTCCACTTCGAGCGCCGGGCAGGTGCGCGCGCGGCCGGCGGGCGCCCAAAGCTGCGCCAGCGTTTGCAGGCCGTAGAAGGCCCCCTGCGCCGTTGAGGCGAGAATGGCCAGCCCGCCGGGTTCCACCACCAGCCGGTAGCCCTCGGGGTCCTGCGCCCAGCGGGCTTGCCCGGCGGGGAAAACGGTCTGGCGGGGCGAGCCGATTTGCAGGACGACGCCCGGCGAGCGGCTGCGGGTGAAGGCGCCCGGGGCGCCGGGGAACGCGGCTTCCGCCGCCTGCCAGAGCCGCGGGTCGCGCGCCGCCGCCCGGAGGGTCCATTTCATTCCCGGTTCCAGCCGGAAGGTTCCCGCGCCCAGGCGCAGCGATTTGGGCTGGGGGATGATGAGCGGTTTGCCGGGCGCGGAGACGGGAGCCGCCGCCGGGGCCGGCGGGGCCGCCAGCAACAGCGGGACGCAGAGACCGATGGACAGCAGGGAGACGCAGTATTTCATGATGCGGCCGTTTATACGCCAACGGCGCGGCAGGCGCACGCCCGAATCACCGGGCCCGCAGCATGAGGACGGGCACGCTGAGGCTGTGCTGGACGCGGATGGCGGTCGTGCCGAGCACCAGGTCGGCCATGAACTGGTGGCCGTGCGTGCTCATGGCGACCAGGTCGCAGCCCTTGCGCTTGACCCACTTGACGATTTCCCTGGCCGGTTCGCCGTAGGCGAGTTCGGCGCTGGCCGGGATGCCGGCCGCGTTGAGCTCGGCCCGGACTTGCTCCAACCAGGCCTTGCTCTCTTCGATTTCTTTGCCCGCGGCGTCGGTCCGGTGGTATTTGGCCGGCACGCCGCTGGCGACATGGAGCAGGACGACCCGGCTGCGCATGGTTTTAGCCAGGGGCTTGATGTGCTCGATGATCGCCCGGTCGGTGGGAGTACCTTCCATGGGGACGAGGATGGTCTTGTAGAGGCTCATAGGTTGACAGGAGTTAAGGGATGGGATGCATGGGAGATTATCGGCCCAGGAGGATGCGCCAGGCGGTCTGGAGCGACTCGGGCAGGCTATAGAGGTCCAGGGTGGTAATCAGCAGAACGCTGCCCCAGCCCAGGAGCCCCAGGAACCAGCCGTTGGCCCATGGGCCCATGCGCCGGCGCGAGGAGGTAAAGATCAGCAGGGGAAACAAGGCCAGGGGCAGGACGAGGCAGAGGCTCACCTGGCTGAGGTTGACGAGGTCGGTCACGCTGCGGGTGCCGCGGATGCTGACGATCCAGATGGCCGGGATGACGGCCAGGAGCCGGGACAGCATGCGCCGGATCCAGGGGCGCAGGCGCCAGCGCATGAAGCCCTCCATGACGACTTGCCCGGCCAGCGTGCCGGTGATGGTGCTGCTTTGGCCGCTGGCCAGGAGCGCCACGGCAAAGAGGGTGCTGGCCAGGCTGGTGCCCAGCAGCGGGGCCAGCGTCAGGTGCGCGAGGCGGATCCAGTCGCTGTCCGCGGTGAACCGCACCATTTCGCCGCCGGGGAGGGTCACGCTGTCCTTGCCGTAGAAGACCAGGGCGGCCAGCACGAGGATGCCGGCGTTGATGAGGAAGGCCAGCGACAGGGCCACGGCGGAATCCAGCGTGTTGAACCGGATGGCGCTGCGGATGGAGGGTTCGTCGCGCTGCAGTTTGCGGGACTGCACCAGCGCCGAATGCAGGAAGAGATTGTGCGGCATGACGGTGGCGCCGATGATGCCGATGGCGATGACGAGCATGCCGCGCTCGCGCAGGCCGGGTTGGAGCAGGGCCTGGCCCATCTCCGCGAAATCGGGCTGGGTTTGCGGCAGCGCGAAGATCTCGATGGCATAGCAGATGCCGATGGTCGCGACGAAGACCGCCACCACCGCTTCGAGCATGCGCATCCCCAGCCCTTGCAGGGCCAGCAGCAGCAGCACGTCCAGGGCGGTGATGAGGATGCCCCATTGCAGCGGGATGTGGAACAACAGGTTCAGCGCCACCGCACTGCCGAGCAGTTCGGCGAGGTCCGTGGCGGCGACGGCCAGTTCCATCGCCAGCCAATTGGGCCAGCGAGTCCAGGCTGGAAACCAATCGCGGCAGCATTGGGCGAGGTCTTTGCCGGTGGCGATGCCCAGCCGCGCGGCGATGACCTGGAGGATGACGGCCATGAAGCTGGCCAGCCCCACCACCCACAGCAGGCCGTATTTGAACTGCGCCCCGGCCGCCAAATCGGTGCCCCAGTTGCCCGGGTCCATATAACCCACGCTGACGAGTATGGCCGGGCCGACAAAGGCGCGCCACTGCCGCCAGAAACCGGCGTGGGGCGGGGGCACGGTGACCGTGCTGTGGATGCCCTCCAGCGAGACGTGGGAGCCGGACGCGCCCGGCGCCGGGGCGGCAGGCGGCGCGGGCGCGGGCGAATCAGGGGGCGGCGGGGGTTGGCTCATGGCGCGCCGTTATCGCCCGGTTTCCCCGCGCGGCGCCGGCCCTTGCCGAGCGTTGCTTCCCAGCTTTTCCATGATTCGCTTCTTAGCGTGCCGTGGGGGTGAAGTCAACCACCGCTTGCACGGCGCGGGGAGGGCGAGGTTTCGCCGGCCGCATTCCGCGCTGGCGGCCGGGGCGCAAATTGCGGTAGCCTGACCGCCGGTCTGGTCGTTTCCGTGGCGAAAACGCCGCGGCGGGCCGAAGCTATGTCAAACGATGGCAAACATTGCGGGATAAAGCGGGAAGAACCGCGGGAAGCGGGCTGGGAAAACCCCGCGCCCGCGCGCCCGCGCCCGGTGGGCGGTTCGCGGCGGTTCCGGTAGCAGGCCATGCCGCGCGACGACCAGAACGCCGCCCCTGGTTTGGCAGCGGTGCCCGAGGAAACCGGGGCGACGGGGTTGTTCCCCTGGCGGCAGACGTTTGCGGCGCTGCGGCATCGCAACTACCGGCTGTTCTTTTTCGGGCAGATGATTTCGCTGGTGGGCACCTGGATGGAAAACACGGCGCAAAGCTGGCTGGTGTATCAGCTCACCGGTTCCAAGCTGATGCTGGGCACCGTCGCCGCGGTGGGCTCCGCGCCGTTGCTGCTGTTCTCGACCTGGGGCGGTTCGGTGGCGGATCGGCATTCCAAGCGGACGGTGCTGTTATGGACGCAGAGCGGGATGATGCTGCTGGCGTTTGTGTTTGCCGGCCTGATTTGGAGCGGGCAGGTGCGGCCCTGGCACGTGCTGGTGCTGGCGGCGCTCGGGGGCGTGGCGATGGCGTTCGACATCCCGGCGCGGCAGGCGTTCGTGGTCGAGATCGCCGGCCGGGAGGACCTGTTGAACGCGGTTTCGCTCAACAGCTCGCTCTTCAACGGCGCGCGGGTGGTCGGGCCGGCGGTGGCGGGGTATCTGATTGCGCAGGTGGGGATGGCGATGTGCTTCTTTCTGAACGGGATCAGCTTTCTGGCGGTGCTGGCCGGGCTGATGCTGATGCGCCTGCCGGCCTTTGTGCCGCCCGCCGCGCCTGAATCCACCTGGCAGCACGCGCTGGAGGGGTTTGCCTACGTGGCCAAACACCGCCAGGTGCGCACGCTGCTGCTGCTGGTGGCCATTGTCGGGGTGTTCGGGTGGTCCTACTCGGTGCTGCTGCCGGCGTTTGCGACGGACGTGCTGCGCGTCGGCAGCCGCGAATACGGGATGCTGCTCAGCAGCAACGGGGTGGGCGCGTTTTGCGGGGCGCTGGTGGTGGCCACTTACGGCCGGCGGCTGCCCCTGCCGCGGATGATTTTCGGCGGCCTGGGGTTCTTTGCGCTGATGCTGTTGCTGCTGGCGGCGACGCAGAATTACTACGTGGCGCTGGTGTTCATGGGCGGCGCCGGCTGGGGCATGCTGCTTTACCTGTCCACCAGCAATACCGTGGTGCAGACGAGCGTAGCCGATGGCATGCGCGGGCGCGTCATGGGCATTTGGACGCTGATGTTCGGCGGCATGATGCCGGTGGGTGGATTGGAGGCGGGCCTTCTTTCCCACTGGATCGGCGTGCCGTGGGCGGTGGCCATTGGCGCGATGATTTGCGGCCTGGCGGCGCTGGCGGGATGGTGGCAGTTTCACCACCGCCCGCCCAAACCGGCATGAACGCCGCCCGCCCCCGGCCGCTGGCTTCCGGCAGGGCCAGTGGATCGCCCGCGCCGAGGATACGAACTCCGGGCTTTGGCGGATGCTTGTCCGAGGCTGGCCGGGCCGTTAACGCTTGCCGCCGGGCCTGAAGAAGCGGCGCCCCGTACGTATTAAAAGCCGGCACCGCGAAGGTGCCGGCTTGTTTTCAACAACTGCCTTCAGCCCCGCGCCGCCGCGGGCGGCGCCATTCCCCACGCGCGTCCGCGCGTTAGAAAGTGAACATTACCTCGGCCCGCAGGAAGGAAATCATCTTCTGGTGTTCGTAGTAGTCGCCGGGGAAGAGCAGTTCGCCCCAGAGATGACCCTTCATGTGCTTGCCGAAGGTGTATTCGACCATCGCCGCCGCGAGGTGGCCCCGGAAATGGTCGTCATTGCTGAAGAGGCCGGGTGCGCCGCGGGTTGCCGCCTTTTCCATGGCGAACAAGGCGTAGTAGCTGGAGACGAAGCGCATCCGATTCTTGATCGGGTCAATGGACCAGGTGGGGCCCAGGCGCAGCAGGTTGGCCTGCTGGCCAATGCGCGCTTCGGCGGCGACGCCGTAAAGGCCAATTTCGCACCAGCGCGGCCAGCGGCCCCACAGCGAGTCGAACATCTCATCCTGCCTGGTCTTCGGGTCGTCGCCGGAGAGCAGCTCGCCGGAGAGCGTGAGCTGATTATTCAGTTTGTCATTGAACTGGTAGGTCAGCCGGGCGTTGACGCCGTATGCCGACAGGTCGCGCGAGGCGGTGCTGGATCCGGCCGGGAACTGGACCCGGGGATCGGCTTTGCGGCCGAACTGGTAGGCGCCTTCGATCCAGTATTTCCAGTGATCATCGAGCAAACCGTTGATCCGCGCGCCGATCGTATAAATATCCGCGTCATCCCCCACCGTCGGGTAGTGGATCGAAACCCGGTCGTCGTTCTTGTAAATAAAGTAAGCGGCCATATTCGCGGACTTGTGGGAGGTGTTGGCGAGTTGCACCACCACGCCCTTTTCGCGCTGGTCGCCCTGCGGCAGGTTCTGGTTGTTGAGGGTCGGCAGCCAGCCGTCATCACGCGGGTCCTGGGCAATGCCCATCGCTTCAAAGGTGGTATTCTGTTCTTTGAACTCGTATTTGAGCCGCACCGCATCGAAGTAATAGGTCCAGGAACCATCCCCCGGCGTGCCATCCGCCAGCAACCAGCCGTCGCCGGCCAGCGAGTCCCGGCCCGGGATCAAGTCCTGCCGCCCCACCTTGATGGTCAACGGCAGTTCCGCGATGTTCTTATATTCCACCCACAGATTGTCAATGATGCCCTCCCGCATATCCAACCCCTTCCGGCCGGTCGTGGGCGAAGTTCGCATCGGCGTATAGCCGGCATCTTTCATCCACTCGCGGGGCTCCGCCGCCAGCCGCACCGAGAAGCTCAGGTCCTCCACCGGGGTGATGGTGGCCCAGAGACGTGCCCGGAACCGGAAATAGTCCTGTTCGTGCAATGGGTTATCCCGGTTCAACGTCAACAGGTTGTTGAAGTACTCATTGCGGATTCGCAGGTCGGCTCCCCAATTCAGCCAGGAGGTTGGATTTTTAATATCCTTAATCATCTGCTCCGTGGCGGAGAGCTTTGCGGGCGTGGCCCCCGTTTGCGCGGTTTGCGCCTGGGCGGACATGAGGGTAACCGCCAGTATGACGGCGGATATGATTACTGCGCGAGCCTTACTCATTTTTGGTCGTTCCTTTCAAGTCTTGCTGCTTTTAGTGGAAGCGAGCATTGATCAGTTGTTTAAGTTTCAGGTTCTTGCCTGCATTGCGGGGTTGGTTTGCATTGCTTTCCGCACCCACAATACAACGGCCCGGATTTTATGGTTTTAGGCCTGAATGTCCAGCTTTTTGCAAAGATTTTTTTCGGCCACGCCATTGGGCGACCAGCCCGTCTAATTCCATGATAGGGCAAAGTTATCTCCTTTCTGACAGTAAAATTAATTATACTTTTCGCCAGTCAGGCCCGAATCCGAGACCATGAACCCATTAAAACCGGGGAAGAATACTGGGCGCCCCAGTCTTGAACCCAATTCAACCCGCCAGCCTGGGAACCGGCGGCCGTTTCAGACTCCAACAATCACCCGATAAACATCCAGGGAATCCACATGGAGAAGGCGGGCATCATTGATATCCCCGATTTCAGTGCCCAAAAAAGACAGGCCGCATAGAGCCTCGCGCCGCTCCCAAACCGTCCTGCCAGGGCCATGCCCGATTCCCAACGCCGTTTTCCGTTTAACCCCCGTCATTCCAGCCACATATAACCCTACCATCAAGCTATGTACAAGGGGTGTACAAGGGATGCCCACCGGATGTTCATCAGATTTTCCGATGTTCATCCGGCGAGCATCCCTTGTACACCCCTTGTACACGACTATTTGGGAGGGGGAAAGGAGGGGGATGGGAGGCGGAAGTGAAGATTGGGCTGGGAAAAGGGTTGGGGGGCCGGGGAGGCAGGCTGCCAATGGGTTGGGGAGTCTTTATCCCGGGAGGCTCCGGGGTGGCGGGCGGGGGGCGGTTGTCGGGGCCGAGGGTGTTGGCGTTCGTTTTGGGTGGGGTAGACTGGACGCGGTGGGCGGGTGGGGGAATTATTTTTCGCGATTGGCATCCGGGGCGGGAATTGGCATACATGGGCGCGAAATCAATCAACCGATGTTTGCCGCCGTTCCAAGCAAGAGAGTTTGCGTGATGGCCTTGAGCCTGGCGATGCTGGGCGCGGGCTGTTCGCTCAAGCGCCTGGCCGTCAACCGGGTGGGCGATGCCCTGGCGGGCGGGGGCACGACGTTTGCCGCCGATGACGACCCGGAGCTGGTGCGGGCGGCGGTGCCGTTCAGCCTCAAGCTGATGGAGAGCCTGCTGGCCGAAAGCCCGCGCCATCAGGGACTGCTGCTGGCGGCGTGCAGCGGGTTCACCGAATATGCCTATGCCTTCGTCCAGCAGGATGCGGATGAGCTGGAGGACCAGGACTTTACCGCCGCCGAGGAGATGCGGGCGCGCGCCCGGCGCCTGTATTTGCGGGCGCGGAACTACGGCCTGCGCGGGCTGGAAGCGCGGCACCGGGGTTTGGCGCAGGCGCTGCGCGCCGATGCCCGGGGCGCCGTGGGCGGGGCGACGGTGAAAGACGTGCCGTTCCTTTACTGGACGGCGCTTTCGTGGGCGGCGGCGATTTCGCTGTCGAAGGATAATCCGGATTTGATCGCGGAGCTGCCGCAGGTCGAGGCGATGATGGACCGCGCCCTGGCGCTGGACGAGACCTTCGAGCACGGCGCGCTTCACACTTATTTCATTACCTACGAGATGGGCCGTTCGGGGGCGGCGGGCGATCCGGCCGCCCGGGCGCGGGCGCATTTCGAGCGGGCGCTGGCGCTCAGCGGCGGCCAACTGGCCGGCCCGCTGGTTTCCTACGCGGAGGCGGTGTGCGTGCAGCAGCAGGACCTGAAGGAATTTACCGCCCGGCTGCGCCAGGCCCTGGCGATTGATCCCGGGGCGAAGCCGGAGTGGCGCCTGGCCAATCTCGTCATGCAACGCCGCGCCCGGTGGCTGCTGGGGCGCGCGGATCAGCTCTTCCTGCGCGCCGACCCGCCGCCGGGCAACTAACGTTTTTACCTGGAGTTTAATTACTGATGAATACCCCTTGCCTGTCTGTTTTATTCCGAATGCCGCGGGGGGCCGCGCGATCGGCCCGCGCCCGCTCCCTTCCCGGCCGGGCGCGCCGGGGCGGCCCGGCGCGGCGCCGGGCGGTGCTGCTGCTGGGCCTGGCCGCCGCGTGGGTGCTGGCGGCGCCCCGGCTCGCCGCCGCGGACAAGGTTGTCCGGCTGAAGCTGGGCACGCTCGCCCCGGCCGGCACCTCCTATCATAAGAGCGTTCAGATGATGGGCGAGAAGTGGCGCAAGGAGTCGGGCGGGGTGGTGCAATTGGTGGTGTTTCCGGGGGGCACGCAGGGCAGCGAGGCCGACATGGTCGGCCTGATGCAGACCGGCAACCTGGATGCGGCGATGATCACGACGGAGGGGCTGTCGCAAATTGACAAGGACGCGCTGGCGCTGCAGATCATGCCGCTGGCGTTTCGCAGCCTTGACGAGGTGGATTACCTGAGCGAGAAGCTGCGGCCGAAGCTCGAGGCGAAGCTGGCGGCCAAGGGATACCGGGTGCTGTTCTGGTGCGACTCGGGCTGGGTGCGGTTCTTTTCCAAGTCGCCCGTGGTGCATCCGGACGACTTGCGCAAGCTCAAGGTTTTTTCGTGGGCCGGCAACGCCACTCAATATGACTTGTGGAAGGCCAGCGGGTTCCACCCGGTAGCCCTCGAAACCTCCGGCATCGCGCAGGGCTTTCTGTCGGGCACCATCAGCGCGGTGCCCACGGTGCCGATCTTCGCCCTGGCGGCGCAACTGGACACCCAGGCCCGGCACATGCTGGAAATCAACTGGGGTCCGCTGGTGGGGGCGGCGGTGGTGACCCAGCGGAGCTGGGAGCGCGTGCCCGAGGCCGCCCGCGAGGCCATGCTCAAGATCGCCGATGAGGCCGGGCGCCAGATCCGGGCCGCCGGCCGCGCGGAGAACGACGCGGCGGTGGCGGCGATGGTGAAGCGCGGCCTGGTTGTGCATCCCATGACGCCCGCGGCCGAGGCCGAGTGGCTGGCCGTGGTTGACGGGGTGAAGGACCAGATTCGCGGCAAGGTGGTTCCGGCGGACGTGTTTGACGAGGCGCAGCGGCTGCTGCGGGAGCACCGTGCCGGGGGCGCCGGGAAATGAAAGGGGCGGGTTCAGGAGGCGGCGGGGGCCGCTCACTTGCCGGCCGGGGAAAGGGCGGCGCTCCGGGCCTGGCCGGCGTGGCGCCGTTGCCGGCGGAGCCGCGATGAGTCTTGAATCTCCAGCAAGCGCCGAGGCGCATCCGGGCGGCGGCCTGACGCCGCGCACGGGTTTCCGGCGGGTGGCGAGCCAGGCGGAGGATTTGCTGCTGGTGGTGGCGCTGGCGGCGATGCTGTTGCTGCCGGTGGTGGAGATTCTCCTGCGCCATGTCTTCCACACCGGCATTTCGGGTTCGAGCGCCATCGTGCAGCACCTGACGTTGATTGTGGGGATGCTCGGCGGGGCGGTGGCGGCGCGGGAGCGGCGGTTGCTGGCCTTGTCGCCCATCCAGACGCTGCTCCAGGGCCGGGCGCGGGCGGCGGCGCAGGTTTTCAGCAGCGGTTTTGCGGCGGCGGTTTGCCTGTTCCTGTGCGTTGCCAGCCTCGAGTATGTGCTGGCGGTCAAGCCGCTGGGGAAGATTCTGGTTTATGGCCTGCCGGTGTGGGTCGTGCAGCTCATTCTGCCGGTGGGCTTTGGGCTGGTCACGCTGCGGCTCATCTGGCATGCGACCGGCACCTGGCGGGGCCGCGGCCTGGCGCTGGCGCTGGCGGCGGCGCTGGCGGGGCTGGCGGCGTGGGGGCCGGTGCCGCCGGCGCGCCTGGAGATTCCGGGGCTGGTGGCGCTGGCGGTGGCGACGCTGCTGGGGGCGCCGGTGTTCACCGCGCTGGGCGGCGCGGCGCTGCTGCTGTTTTGGGGCAACGATCTGCCGATCCAGGCGGTGCCGCTCAAGCATTACAGCCTCACTACCAATGACCTGCTGCCCAGCATCCCGATCTTTACGCTGGCCGGTTATTTCCTCGCCGAGAGCGGCGCCTCCCGGCGGCTGGTGCGGGTGTTTCAGGCGCTGGTCGGCCAGTTCCGCGGCGGCCCGGCCATTGTCACCGCGCTGGTGTGCGCGTTTTTCACCTCGTTCACCGGCGCGTCGGGGGTGACGATTCTGGCGCTGGGCGGCGTGTTGATGCCGGTGCTGCTGGCCGCGCGCTATTCCGAGCGCCACGCCCTGGGGCTGCTGACGGGGGCGGGGTCGCTGGGCATGTTGTTTCCGCCCTGCCTGCCCCTGATTTTGTATGCCATCGTTGCCAACACCAGCGCGCAGGCGAACTTGAGCCTCAAGGAAATCTTTCTGGGCGGCATTGGCCCCGGCTTGCTGCTGGTGGCCATCACCGCCTGGTGGGGCATCCGCAAGGGTTCCCGGGAAGCGGCCGACCGGCCCGCCTTCCGGTGGGCCGAGGCCCGCGCGGCGCTCTGGGACGCCAAGTGGGAGCTGAGCATTCCGGTGGTGGCCGTCGGCTCGCTGTTCACCGTGCCGACCATCGTGGAGGCCGCGGCCGTGACCGCCACCACGGCGCTGGTGATTGCCATGGTCATCCACCGCGAGGTGCATCCGATTCGGGATTTGCCGCGCGTGATCACCCAATGCGGCCTGCTGGTCGGCGGCGTGCTGCTGATCCTGGGCGTCGCGCTGGGGTTCACCCACTACCTCGTGGATGCGCAACTGCCGGATAAACTGGTCGCCTGGGCGACCACGGCGGTGAAGTCGAAGTGGCTGTTTTTGCTCGGGCTGAACCTGGTGCTGCTGTTCGTCGGCGGGCTGGTGGAGATTTACGCGGCGATTATTGTGGTGGTCCCGCTGCTGGTGCCGCTGGGGGTGGCCTTCGGCATAGACCCGATTCACCTGGGGATTATCTTCCTGGCCAATATGGAACTGGGGTTCCTCTGCCCGCCCGTCGGCCTGAACCTGTTGCTTTCGTCCTACCGTTTCAACCGGCCGATGGCCGAGGTGATTCGCGCCGCCTTCCCGATGCTGCTGGTGTTGCTTCTCGGCGTGCTGCTCATCACTTACTTCCCGCCGCTGACGACCTTCCTGCCGCGGCTGTTCCGGTGACCGCCGGGCGGCCGGGCCCGGCCGGCGCCGGCGGGTATTTGCGGTTTTGGCCGCCGCCGCGCCTGTGCTACCTTGTTCTCCGTGAGCCGGTTGAAGCTGTTGGTTTGCCTGGGGGCCGCGTCCATAGGGGCGGCGGCCGCCGCCGGGGGCTGCTCGCGCGCTGCCGCGCCGGCCGCAGCCTCCCCGCCCGGCGCTGCTTCGCCGTCCGCCACCAATACTGTCATGCAAAACTTCCAGAAACCGTCCCGCGCCGAACTGCGGCAGAAACTGACGCCGCGGCAATTCGACGTCACCCAGCAGGCGGCGACCGAGCCGCCCTTTCGCAATGAGTATTGGGATCACCGGGCGCCGGGTCTTTACGTGGACGTGGTTTCCGGCGAGCCGCTGTTCAGCTCGCTGGACAAGTTTGATTCGGGCTGCGGTTGGCCCAGCTTCACGCGCCCGGTGGCGGCCGCGAGCGTGCGCGAGCGCCCGGACGATTCGCATGGCATGCGGCGCACCGAAATCCGCTCCGCGGCAGCCGATTCGCACCTGGGCCATGTTTTCGACGACGGCCCCGCCCCCGCCGGCCGGCGCTATTGCATCAATTCCGCCGCGCTGCGCTTCGTCCCCGTGGCGCAAATGGAAGCGGCGGGCTACGGCGCGTACCTGGAGCCGTTTATCCGGGCCGGGCTTCACCCGCCCGCGCCCGCGCGGCGCGATCCGCCGGCGGCGCGTTAACAGGATTGCCACCGGAAGGCCGTTGCCCCATGCTGCCCGTTGAACCGATAAAACCGTGCAAGCCTTGACCCGTTAATGCCATGCTTATTGTTCACGTTCATGTTCATGTAAAGCCGGAGTGCGTGGAGGCCTTCAAGCAGGCGAGCCTCGCCAATGCGCGGGAGAGCCTGAAGGAGGCCGGCATCGCGCGCTTTGATTGTGTGCAGCAGCAGGATGACCCGACGCGCTTCGTGCTGGTGGAAGCCTATCGCACCCCGCAGGCGCCCGCCGCCCACAAGGAAACCCGCCACTACCAGGCCTGGCGGGATGCCGTCGCGCCCATGATGGCCGAGCCGCGCTCGAGTGTGAAATATACGAACCTGTTCCCGGAAGACGCGGCCTGGTGACGGGCGGGCGGGGCGGTTTTTCCGCGCATGCGCTTTGAATTTGCCAGCGCCACGCGCATCCTCTTCGGGGCCGGCACCCTGCGCGAGGTTGGAGCGTTGGCGCGGGAGCTGGGGCAGCGCGCCCTGGTGGTGACGGGCGCCAGCTTGATCCGGGCGGAGCGCCTGCTTCACCTGTTGCGCGGGCACGGTTTGATCAGCACGATATTCTCGGTGACCCGCGAGCCGGAGATGGGGGTCATCACGCAGGGCGTGGCGCTCGCGCGGCAGCAGGGCTGCGAGATGGTCATCGCGTTCGGGGGCGGCAGCGTGCTGGATGCGGGCAAAGCCATCGCCGCCATGCTGACCAACCCGGGCGAGTTGCTCGATTACCTGGAAGTCATTGGCCGCGGCCAGGCGCTGACCCTGCCCGCGGCGCCGTTTGTGGCCATCCCGACCACCGCGGGCACCGGTTCAGAAGTCACCCGCAACGCCGTGCTGGCCTCGCCGGCGCATGGGGTGAAGGTCAGCCTGCGCAGCCCGCTGATGCTGCCGCGAATCGCCCTTGTGGATCCGGAACTGACCCGTGACGCGCCGCCCGCCGTCACCGCCAGCACCGGCCTGGACGCCCTCACGCAGCTTATCGAGCCTTATGTTTGCACCCGCGCCCAGCCAATGACGGATGCGCTGTGCGAGGAGGGGATTCGCCGCGCCGCCCGCTCTTTGCGAACCGCCTTCGCGCGCGGGCATGACTTGGCCGCGCGAACGGATATGGCCCTGGCCAGCCTGTTCGGCGGGCTGGCCCTGGCGAATGCCGGGCTGGGCGCGGCGCACGGGTTCGCCGGGCCGATCGGCGGCCAGTTTCCCGCGCCGCATGGCGCGCTTTGCGCCGCCCTGCTGCCCCACGTCATGGCCGCCAACCTGGACGCGCTCCGCCAGCGCCAGCCCGAGGCCGCCGCGTTGCGCCGCTATGATGAGGTCGCGCGTCTGCTGACCGGCCAGGCGGCGGCGACGGCCGAAACCGGCATCGCGTGGGTCCGCGAACTGGTTGCCGATTTGCGAATCCCGGGCCTGCGCCAATATGGCCTGAAGCCAGAACACATCGCCGACCTCGTCCGGAAAGCCTCCCAGGCCAGCAGCATGAAGGCGAACCCGATTGCGCTGACGCACGAGGAATTGGCCCACATACTGGAACAGGCGCTCTGATTCCAGCCCCGGCCCGCCGCGGCAGGCTTAACGCCGTTTGGAGGACCCGTACCCGGGGAGAGGATGCGCGGGCCTTGATTTTTCAGCATTTTCACTTTCCGCACCGCGCTCAAAACTATCCGCTGTAAACTTGCTCTTCTGCCAGGGGGAAAATGCTGGCTTTCTTTACACCACCCTTAATTAGAGCTAAGTGGTGTTGAATCAGTGAGATAAGGAGGCAATAAACCAGGGCTGCGCAATAGTTGTCGGCATCTTTAACACTTATGCGATGTCAGGAGAAGTACGGATTCAAAAATTGATAAGTTGTAAGTTGTTGTAAAGTATAAAGATATAAATCAATACAAGTTATTCAATGTGTTTGGCATGAGTAGTGCTAAGCCTATTTGTATAGTTAGTAACAATAAAAATAGTAAAATATGAAAAAGAGTATCATCATTGCAGCGATTTTGGGCGTAGCTAATATGGCCCTCGCGATAACCTCCATCACGACGACTTACGGCCCGATTGCTGGTCCCAAAGGGGTCAATTGGGACGGGTATTATGCCTATACCTGGGCGGTAGGAGCTCCGGCTTTGGCTGCGGATGAGGTCGTTATTGCGGCGACGCTATCCTTCAACAAGATTAATCTGACCTCGGGTTCTGGCAAGCTGTGGGTTGACTTTGGCACGGCTACCGCAAGCAAGTCGTACGTGGACTTTGATATTGCGGGTGATTATTTCGATGGGCGTGCCGGGTTTAATGCCGTGGATGTCGGCGTGCAGACGTGGACCAAAGCCGGCAGCAAGACCTGGAGTTGGGATATTACGGAACTGGCGGACCTGAACGTCCGCCTGCATGCGGGTGACCTGGGATTCCTGTTTGATCCGGACTGCACCTTCAAGGTTGGCAGCATCAGCTTTACATACACCACCGAGAAACGCGGCGGTGGCGGTGGCGGCGGGGTGCCTGATGGTGGAATGACCGCGATGCTCCTGGGCGCGACCCTGATGGGGTTGGGCTGGGCGAAGCGGAAAATCAGTGCCTGATCGCTAGCTCAGGCTGCATTTCCCAATCGAACTGGCGGGCTTTGGCCCGCCAGTTTTTTTGTACGAGAATCGGGTTTGGCAAGGGCGGGAACCGTGGGGACAGATTTGCTTTCACCCGCCCGGCGAACGATGCCGGCCGGAAGGCAAATTGTGGTGGCCCGGGAGAACCCCGTAGATACAGGTCGCTGCTGCCGCATGTGGAAATCAGAGCCGACACCGCCCTCCGGCCGCCTGCTTTGCCTGAAAGCACGGCCATCTGCCGACTACGGCCGCAGCCATCGCCGCAGGCTTAATCGTCGTCGTCGGGCGCGGGGGGAATCAGTTTAAGCCCGAATTGTTTCAGTCCCCTGCCGTGGCCGCCGACGAACCGGGCGGGGTAGGGTTGGTCGCCCTTAATCGTCCACCAGATGTAGCGGTTGAAGAGGTCATCATTAATCCGGTCGGGCTTGCTGAAATCCATTTGGGCGAGTTGTTTGGCCCAGTATTGCTGTTTGCGCGAGGGGCGGGCCGTAGCGGCCACGCCTTCGTCCAGCGGGACGTTGTTGGGCCGGGCGGTGTAGGGCGTGAAGTTGGGCACGTTCGTGAAGCATTCGAACATCAACGGCGCCATGGCGTCGTGCTGGTTCATGGGCGGCAGGCCTAAAATGCGCTCCATGGTATGCAGCACGCCCGCCTGGTTGTAGAACGTGCTGATTACCTCGCCCCGCCTGGTGTAGGGGCTGATTACGAGGCAAATCGAGCGATGCGCGTCCACATGGTCATAGCCGCTTTGAGGGTCATCCTCGATGACGAAGATGACGGTATTGCTGCCGAAGACGCTGCGGGTGATGGCTTCCACCACGCGGCCCAGGGAAACGTCATTATCGGCCACCTGCGCCCGTGGCGAGGGCGGCCCGCCGGTATGATCATTGGGCAGGTAAAGAAAATGAAAGTCCTCCCAAACGCCAGTAGCCTCGGCTTGGCGCAGCTCTTTGATGAACCCGTCCGCGCGCACCACGTCGGGAATCCCGAGGTTCCACCCGGGGACGTTGGTGGAGCTGTAGGGCCGCAGCGAGGCGAGGCCGATTTTCTGCACGTAGCGGATGGCGCCCGTGCCGTCCAGCCAATCCTGGTAGATTTCCGCCCAGGACTTGGGGGGTGAAGTCGAGGCGTAATCCATCTCGCCATAGTTGCGAAAGGCCAGGCCGTGTTGCAGGACGTTGTTCCAGATGAACCCGGTGGAGGAATAGGTCAGCGGATCATCGCCGAAGGTATAGCTGCGGGTGAAGCCGCCAAAGGATTTCTCCAGATGATCGGTCACGTTGGCTTCGGTGCTCCAGGAATGGCCGTCCGCCGAGACCACGCCGTTGCAGTAAAAGTTATCGAGCAGGACGTATTCTTCCGCCAGGGCATGGTGGTTGGGCGAGACCCAGCGCGGATAGATGCAGAGGTTGGAAGCGCCGTTGCCCTGGGGCAGGTCTCCGAACATCTGGTCGTAGGTCTTGTTTTCTTTGAGGATATAGACGACGTGTTGAAATACGGAAGGCTCGCCCGTGCGCGCGGGCACCGGCACCGGCGGCTGGCCGGGGCGGAGAACCCGCTGGGTTTGCCGGATTTGCGGCACCCGGCCGTCCTCGAACACTTGCGCGGTGTATTTGGCGAGCGCCTCGGCATCGGGTATGGCGATCCGGTTGGCCGTGCCCAGGTGGGCGGAAATCTGCCAGGCCGTGACGGCGGGTTGCCCCAGCCGGCTGCCCAGGCCCTTCACGTTGGCGACATAGACGAAATCGCGGTCCGCCGCGACTGCGCCGGGATACCAATCGGTGGGCAGGAACCCCCGCAAGATGCTATGGGCATGTCGGGCGTTGGGCAGTTCCACGACCGCCACCGCGTTGTTGCCCCCGCTGGCTACGAACAACGTCTGGCCGTCCCGGCTCAAGGCCAGCCCGGTGCTGGCGCTGCCATAAGGAAAAGACGGGTCGGGCCGCACCAGAATGGTCTCCTTGACGCTCCGGGTCCGCGTGTCCAGGACCGTGATGGTGTCCGAGTTGGCGTTGGCCACATAAAGCGTCGCGCCGTCGGCGCTGAGTTCAAGGTCGCAGGGGTGCAAGTCCGTGCTTACCTGGGCGGTTTCCTGGCCGCGGGAAAGGTTGACCACGGACACCGCACCGCTGGCGGCGACGCCGCGGCTGTCCACAATCACCGGCGTGCCGGCGGAGGGGGCCGTCAGGTCGCCGGGCTGGGGGAAGCGCCCGCCCCAGTCCGAAACGTAAGCAGTGTTGCCATCCGGCGACAGCACGACATCCCAGGGCGCAATTCCGACGTTGATCTGCCGCACAACGCTGCCGCTGGACAGGTTCACCACGGCCAGCGTATTGGAGATGGAGAGGCATACATAAGCCGTGCTGCCGTCGCCGGCAATCGCCAGCCCGCACGGATAGGAACCGCCCGGGAGCGCGATGGTGCGGACGAAGGAAACCAGGTTATTGCTGGAAACCGCCCACTCATACAGCTCGTTGCCGGTGCCGGTCGCGTAAATATGCGAGCCGTCGGGGCTCACCGCCACTCCGTGCATCGAGGCGCCGCCGCCCGGGAAGGCCAGCGTCTGCCGAATCCACCACCCGGCGGCATCCACCACCAGCAAGTTGCGCATGTTCTTGATATAGACCGTCTGGCCGTCCGGCGACAAAACGAGGTCCACCGGCCGCCCGGCAAACTGAACTTGCCGCCCCGCCGCCCGCAGGATCTGCCGGGAAGGCAGGGACTGCTGCTCCTCCGGCAACTGGCCGACCTGGATCTCCGCCGGCGCCGGCTGCAGGCGGAAGCGGGTTTGCGCCGCGGGGATGGGGATGTGGATCTGCTGATTCGTCGTTGCGGGGAGAAAGTTCTGCCAATCGGGGGCGGCCGGGCGGATGGCTTGCTGGAGTTGCACGTCTTTCCCCAGGCCGCTCCAGGCCAGTTCGAGGGTCGAGGCATTGTGACCCAGCCCTTTGATTTTGAGCACGCTATTGCCGGGCGGAAGCCCCTCGGCGGTCGGCGCGCCCAGGGCCGCAATATCAGCCTGGGACATCCAGCCGTTGACAAACTGGAGGCTGCGCACAAAGCCGGCTTGCGCGAGTCCGGGCCGGCCCGCCGTGAAGAGCTGGACCGCCGGCCCCAGCGCAAAACGCCCGTCCACCCCGCCGCTCAGCGATTGCGCGCCGACGAGGACCCCGTTGATGTATTTCATGAGCTGCCGGCCCGCGGGCGCGGCGAGATTTACCGCAAACGCAAGGCGATACCACGTCCCCGCGGCCAGCGCGCCATGGAACTGCCCCTCGGCGCCAATGCCATTGGGGCTGGGGGCCGCCGCGGCGTCGCCCACATAAAACTCCGCCTCGTTGCCCTCCCGATTGAACGGATCGGTCTGCCACAGGGCGCGCCACTGTCCACTGCTGGCGGCCGGGAACATAACGTCCATAATCAACGTGTACTGGTTGACGAAATGCCCGCCGCCATTGGGCCGCCCGCCGTGGCGCAGGTAGAATCCCTGGCCGGCGCCATTGGCGCCAAAGGCCATCACCCGGGCGACTCGTCCCTGGATGTTCTTCAGCGGGAAAGAAACCTGCTGGGCGGTATTGCCGGCATATTCCAGATCGGCGCCCACGGTCGCGCGCAAATCGCCCTGCTGGAAATCCCATTGTCCCGTCACCTTCAACTCATAGAGGGTGAGGCTGGCCTCGCGGCTGAAAACCGCGCCCGTGCCGCTGCTGACCCGCACGGAGTACGCCCCTTGCCGGTCCACGGTGGCCGCCGGAATTACCAGCGTGGCGTTCGTGGCCCCCGGCAGGTTGACGCCGTTCCGGCGCCATTGGTAGGTGAGCGGGCCGCCGCCGCGGGCGTCCACACTAAAAACCGCGTCCACCCCGGGGGTCACGGCCAGGCTGGCCGGCTGCTGGATAATCACCGGTGGCACGCCGGGCACCGCCGCCGTCAGCGGCAAATGCCGCAGCCCCGCCGCGTAAATGCCCGAGACTTCCCGCGGCCCGAGCACCCGCGTCCAGATGCCGAGGTCGTCCACGTCGGCACTGCCGGAATAGGCGCCGCTGCCGCTGCTGCCGACAAGCGTGGCCAGCCCGGCATTCAGAGACGCCGCGCCGGAAGAGCCGAGGTTGCTGGAGCTGACGGGCACGCCGTCCCAATAGCCGATGACCTCGTTGGCCGGGCGGTTGAAGGTCACCGCGAGCAAATGCCAATGGCCATCGGAAAAAGCCGGGCTGAGCGCCAGATCGCGCCGCGGGCCGCCCGCGGCATTCCAGTTGATGTTTTTGGAGGCCATGCTGGAAATCACCCAGCCGACGTTGGCGCCTCCGCTCCAATTCTTATTGCCGATAAGGGCGCCGTCGCTGTTCGTGGTGACGCGCACCCAGAGCGATACGCTGAAGCTGTTGGAGTAAATCCATTCAAGATTGCCCAGCGACACCGCCCAATCGCCGGGCTGGCCGGAGACCGAGGCATTGGTGAAGGATGCCGCCGCGCCAATCATGCCGGGCGCATAACGCGGACCGGGTCCCGCTCCCCCGGGGTAGAGCGTTCCGTGATTGGTCGTGCCGGCCTGCGCGTTGAGGTGGCCATCGAAGCTCAAATACACCGCCAGGTTGTTGGTGACCGAAGCCGCCTGGCCGGGCGAAAGCACCGTCAGCTCGGGGGTGTCGCTGGTGGCGAGGACGCTCTGCTTCCCCACGGCAACGGTGGAATTGCCCGTGTTGTTCGTGCCGGGGGCCGCCCAGACGGAGGCTGCCGCCGCCAATCCGGCTGCCGCTAGAAAAGCCGCCCGCCATCGCATCGTGGACCTATGTTTTAGCCGTCGCATAGATGCTGGTGATGATGATTCTCTAACATTCGCCAGCTTGAGACAAGGCTCGGTTGATCCGGAACGGCTCAATCAGGTAAAATTCAACTGCCCGCCCTCGTTCCATCGGAGCCTGGGCAGGCCTAACCGCCCAAACCCAAGTCCCAACAAACCTTTTGTTTAGCGAATTCAAGGATATGGCTGCTGAATTAAGAACCTTTCGCTTGTAAAATCAATAGTTTATGTATCGAGAGGGATAAAACAGAGGCAGAATCATGCCGACTTCGGCATACCCTGAACTTACCCTGCCTATAGGCCGTGTACAAGGGGTGTACAAGGGATGCTCATCGGGTGTACCAGCTAAAATCTTATGAACTCCCGGTGGGCATCCCTTGTACACCCCTTGTACACGGCCTGATGGCAGGGTAAAAGTAAGGGGCCTGGATAATGGATATGGATGCCCGGAAAGGCCGAAACAATGAGAGGGAACGGGAGGATAATTACTAAGCTCTGTAAAAACAGGTAGTTATAAATCTGAGGCGGGCGGAAGTGAGTTTTTTAAGGGCGGGCGAGTGCCGGAATGGCTTTGGGCTTCGCCCATGTATTATCGAAAACGTTGACGTTGAGCGGTTCGACCGTGCTGGCTCGCTCCGTTGGGGTCAAAGCGGGCCTGACAGGCCGGCGGGGGGGCTCAATGAACCGTTTGGCTGGCGATTTCAACGGGCTAACAACCGGCTTGCGAATGCCTTTCGCCCGTAAAATCAGGGACTTGCGCGTTTCGTGGGGTCAAATTGAAGCTGAAACCTGAGTCGTTTGGGTTAAGCCAAATATCGCTGCGGCGGCGAGAGGAGGAGGTTTCACCGGGGCCGACCGATAATGGCAAGGCGGCGGCACTCCCTGCCCCCGTGCAGCGGTCCAGCTTTAACAGCCCTCCCCGGCCCGGCTATGCGGCCGCCGTTCGCAAAACCGGGAAAGCCGCTGATAAACAGAGGAGCGTCCTGGCTTGCGTCGCTGCGAAATCCAGTTGTCAGAAAGGGAGTAGCGAAATATCTTGCCAGAACGACCCCGTGCATGAGTTGTCTATTATGCAAAGCGCGCTGGGCCTCGCGCTGAAGCAGACGCGGGAGGCCGGGGGCGGGCGTGTGCATGTGATTCGCCTGCGCATAGGGGTGTTGAGCGGGGTGGTGCCGGATGCGCTGGAGTTTGCGTTTGGGGCCTTGGCGCCGGGAACCCCGGCCGAGGGCGCGCGCCTGGTCATAGAGTCCGTGCCGGCGCGGTTCTGGTGTGAAGCGTGCGCGCGGGAGTTCCAGTCCGAGGATCTGCTGGCGGAATGTCCCGATTGCCACCGCGCCAGCGGAGAGTTGCGCGCCGGCCGGGAAATGGAATTGGCTTCTTTGGAGATTGACTGATGTGTAATGATTGTGGATGCGGTTTGCCCGGGGAAAAGCCCGCGGGCGTTGGCGCTCATCATTCGGAGCCGGCTCATGAACATGGGCACGGCCATGAGCATGAGCATGACCATGAACACGGGCCGGGCCATCACCACGGGCACGACCATTCCCACCCGCACCGGCATCCGCATACCCATGCCGAGGCGCACGCGGAGCCGGGTCACGACGCCGCGCCCCCGGCCGAAAACGAGGCGCGGCGGACCGTCGAGGTGCGGCGCGCCATTTTGGAGAAGAACGAGCGGCTGGCCGAGCGCAACCGGGGTTTCTTCCGGGCGCGCGGCCTGTTGGTGTTGAACTTCCTTTCCTCGCCCGGGTCGGGCAAGACGACCTTTATCCGCGAGAGCGTGCGCCGGCTCGAGCCGGATCTCAAGGCGGGGGTGATTGTCGGCGACCTGGCGACGGATAATGACGCGCGGCGCTTGCGCGAATCCGGGGCGCCGGTGGTGCAGGTCACCACCGGCACGGTCTGCCATCTGGAAGCGGAAATGGTGGGCCGCGCCGTGCAGCAGCTTGATCTGCGCGACCGGAACGTGCTCATCATCGAGAATGTCGGCAACCTGGTCTGCCCGGCTTCCTACGACCTGGGCGAGGATTTGCGGGTTGTGCTGTTGTCCGTCACTGAGGGCGAGGACAAGCCGTTGAAATATCCGCCGATGTTTCAGTCCGCGGACGTGGTCATCATCAGCAAGATAGACCTGGCGGCGGCCTGCGGTTACGATCGGGCCGCGGCGTTGGCCAACCTCCGGCGGGTGTCTCCTCGGGCGCGGATATTTGAGACGTCGGCGCAGACGGGAGAGGGGATGGATGCCTGGCGCGAGTTTCTGTGCGAGCAGCAACGGGCGCGCCGAACACTTGGGCCCCTGGGTTAACGGCCGGGCGCGGTTGGCCATCCGGAGACGCCCGGCGGCGGACTTTCCCGCGTTTCGGGGTTGAAAACGGCGGCGGATCATGCTTTCTGGCCCCATGCAATCGTTGCCCTGCATTAGCCTTGCCTGGCTGGCGCTGGCCGGCGGGCTTGTTTATGCTTCCGCCGTGTCCTCGGAAACGCCGGCGGTCGACGAAGCCATGCTGGTTTATATCGGCACCTATACCGGCGCCCGCAGCAAAGGCATTTACGTTTCCCGGTTCCATCCCCTGTCCGGCGAGTTGACCGCGCCGGAACTGGCGGCGGCCACACCCAATCCCAGTTTTCTGGCCCTCCATCCCAACCAGCGGTATCTTTATGCGGTGGGGGAAACGGCTGAGTCGCCCGGGGCGCGCACCGGCACGGTTTGCGCGTTCAGGATTAACGCTGCGGACGGCCAGCTTGCCTTGCTCAACCGGGAATCTTCCGGCGGGGCGGGGCCTTGCCACCTGGCGGTGGCGGGCGCCGGGAAATGCCTGCTGGTGGCCAATTACGGCAGCGGGAGCGTCGCGGCCCTGCCGCTGCAAGCCACGGGCGAGTTGGGCAAACCCGGCACGGTTATCCAGCACCGGGGTTCCAGCGTGAACCCGCAGCGGCAGGCCGGCCCGCATGCTCACTTTATTACGGCGGCTCCGGACGACCGTTTTGCCCTGGCGTGCGATCTCGGCCTGGACCAGGTGCTGGTTTATCGGCTGGACCCGGCCAAAGCCGGGCTGGTGGCGAATGATCCTCCGTTCGCCGCGGTCAAGCCGGGCGCCGGCCCGCGCCACCTGGCGTTTCACCCTTCGGGCCGCTTTGTCTTTTTGATCAACGAGATGGATTCCACGCTGGCGGTGTTTGCCTACGACGCGCGCCGCGGCGCGTTGGAGCATGTGCAGACTGTTTCAACATTGCCGGAGGCGTTCACGGGCCAGAGCACTTGCGCGGGAATCCTGGTGCATCCTTCTGGAAGGTTTGTTTATGGCTCGAACCGCGGCGCTGACAGCATTGCGGTGTTTAGCTTTGACGCCCGGCAAGGCCGGCTCAAGCTGGTGGAACACCGCCCCACCCAGGGCAAGACTCCCCGGCATATTGCCCTGGACCCGACCGGCCAGTGGTTGCTGGCGACGAACCAGGGATCAGACCAGGTCGTGGTCTTCCGGGTTGACCTCAAGGCTGGCCGTCTGCGTGGCGGGGGGAAGCCGGCGACCGTCGGCGCGCCCGTATGCGCTGTATTTGTGCCGGGGAAGCCGCCGCAACCCTGAACGGCTCCCTCCCGCGGGCGCGTGATTCCGCGGCAAGTTGCTGCCCGGCGGGTGCTCCCGGCGCAACCCGGGCATGGGTGGCAGGGAAGCGGGGGCGCTACTTCTTTTTGAACAAGTCACCGACGGACTTGGTGGCTTTTTGAAGAACGTTGCTGGCGGCGCTGGCTGGATCTTTCGTGATGTCAACCGCCCCTTTGCCAATATCGGCCAGCGCGTCGGAGGAGGCTTTGAGGGCGCCTTCTTCGATGGCGGAGAGCACCTTGGCCGCCAGCTCCGCCGCCGTGATGCCGTCGGGGCCCGCGCCCAAGTCCTGCAACTGGATGTCTGGCAACGGGACCGAGGCCGTGCCGCTACCCAGGGGGGTGTTGGCGCGGACATGAATCTTGCCGCCGGTGAGGAAGAACTCATCCACCTGGAGTTTCCGGGGCGGCTTGGCTTCTTTGGGCGAAGCCGGCTCGGACGGTCCGCTTCCCAGGGCCGCGTCCAGGTTGGCCTTGATCTGGCTCAGATTGTTCTGCTTCAAGTTGGTTTCGTAGGTGATCTCCGGGCCCTGAATCCGGATGGACTTGATGATGACTTTGTCCGCCAGGAGCGAGGCGGGTTTGAGCGACAGGCTCGCCTCACCGATGGTGATGGCGGCCGGCGATTTGAAGCCCTCGGGGTTGCCCACCACAAGGCCCTTAATCGAACCCGCCCCGGAGAGCGGGGACAGGCTGACCGTCTGGAGTTTGACGTCCACTTTGGTCAGCTTCGGTCCCAGGGTTTCCACCCCGCGTTTGACGGCGGTGCCCAGGAACAGGCTGACCGCCAGGATTGCGAGTCCCGCCACCACCACCAGGGCGATAACCAGGCGTATGATCAACTTTTTCATAATTCGTTAGTGCGCTTGCGATGCCGCGCCGCTGCTGGTGTTCTATAAGGCCGGAGCATCTGCGGGAAGACCGCTACGCCGCCAGCAGCGATTCGACGGCGTTAACCAGTTGTTTGGGCTGATACGGCTTGGCCAGAAATTGATCCGGCCAGGTTGGCCCGCCCTGAAGGTCCGCGACCCCCACCGTGCCGCTGAGCAAAAGCACCTTCTGCTGCGGGCAAATCTTCCGGCAGGCGGCGGCCAACTCCAGGCCATTCATTGCGCCCATCGCATAATCGGTAATGAGCAAGGCCGGCGGCATGGCGGCAGCGCGGTAGGCCTGCAGGGTTGCTTCCGGGGCGCGGAAAGTCGCAACGGTGTACCCCAACGTTCGCAGAATGACTGCGGCCAAATCCAGCAGCATGGGCTCGTCGTCCACAACATAAATGAGCGCCCGGCCCCGCTGCGTGGTTTCTGTTTTCTTTGTGTTCGCCTCGTCCATATTATAAATACCTAACCCTAATAAACGCCAGTTCCGGATAATAAGCAAGTAATATTTTCGGTTTTCGGGAAAACGAGGCGCAGCGCGGTCTTTGCGGCGGATTGCCAGTCCGATTCAGGTTTGGCCGTCATCATTCTTTATTAACCCTCCCGACGCTTGGCATCCAAGGTCATGGCATTTCCAGCCTGGAGTTAGAGAAGCAGCGGTTGGGGGATAGAAGGAAAACGCCAATCGGATGAGGTGGAGAATGTGGGTGTCGGCGGGGTGGACGGGGTGTTGTCGGGAAGCAGCGCGGCAGCCGTTTGGCGGCTGCGAATGGCTGCGCGCGCGGATGCTGCGGCCGTGGGTGTCAAAAAGCTTGGCAGGGCGGGCACGGTCTCTTAGGGTAGCGTTGTGATTGGGTTCTTGAGATTCGTGGGCATTCTGAATGTGGGAGTGTGGCTGGGGGCCGCGATTTTCTTCACGTTCGGCGTGGGGCTGGCCGCTTTTTCGCCCGAGATGCAGAATCTGCTGGGAGCGAATAACTATCCTTGTTACTCCGGGGCCATCGCGCAGGTTTTCGCCGCGCGCTATTTTCATTTCCAGAAGATCTGCGCGGCGGTGGCAGTGGTGCATCTGCTGGCGGAGTGGCTCTACCTGGGCAAGCGTCCGCGGAAGTTCCAATCCGGGGTGTTGCTGGGGTTGTGCGCCGCGGTCCTGCTGGGAGCGGGATGGCTTCAGCCCAAGTTGAAGGCGCTCCATGCCGCGCAATATAGCCCCCAGGCCCGGCCGGAAACCCGCGCCACCGCCAGCCGGTCTTTTAAGGCTTGGCAGGGCGTGTCCCAGGGGGTTAATGTGCTGGTGATCGCCGGGCTAGGCGTCTATTTATGGCGCGCGGCTAATCCCTCGGACCCGACTCGTTTCGTGAGCGCCATGAAGTTTGCGTTGCGGTAAAGAACTGGCGGGGGGTTGACAATCTGGCGTGGTCGCGGACGTTATTCTTAGAGTTAAACCAATTAAGTGGGGCTGCCTGCGGGGAGCCCGGAACGGGAAAAGTATATGATCTCGAACGATCCAAAGTCGCTAAGTGGCAATCATCCTTACGAGGAGCGGGCTCCTCGCCAGCCCCGGGCGCCGGTCAACGAGGACACGCTGAAATCGGTTAAGATTCAGGTCGAGCGCAAAATCTTCGTCCTGGCCCTCAAGGAAAATGTGCGCGGGCGCTTTCTGCGCATCACCGAGGATGTCGGCGGCCGGCGTGATACGATTATTATTCCCGCGCCGGGGTTGGCGGAGTTCCGGCAGGTGCTGGACGAAATCATCAAGCTTTCGGACGAAACGCCGCCCAAGGCGGCGTAGCGCCCGCCGGGATCAACCCGGCGGCGGCGCTTTGGACGCCGCCCGTCTTCTGGGTCTGAGCCGGGGCGCGTCGCCCCAGAGGGTTTCCAGGTCGTAGTGCGCGCGTACGTCGTGGCGCATCAGGTGCACGATGACGTCGAAGTAGTCCAGCACCACCCAGGCCGTGCGGATTGTCCCGTCAATGGCGTGAGGGCGCAGGCCATGATCCTCGCGCAGGCGGTCGCTGATTTCATCCATAATCGCCCGCAGATGAGGTTCGCTCGTGCCGGTGGCAATCACGAAATAGTCCGTGACCGATGACAGCTCGCGCACATCAAGGATGATGATGTTTTCCGCCTTCTTATTGTCGGCCAGTTCGCGGCAAAGCAGCGCCAGTTTTCTTGCGTCCATCTGGGGTTATTCTCGCCGGGCGGGCCTTAAAGATAAAGCCGATTATTGCGGATCGCCTCGGCCACGCTATCCGGCACCAGATGCGTGAGCGGCAGGCCCGCCCTCACCCGCGCCCGAATCCGGGAGGAGGAAACGCCCAGCGGGAAGCCTTCCAGCCAATGCCCGCGAAAAGGCGCGGGGAATGGCTGCACGGTCTGCCCGGGCCGGGGAATGACCACCATTTCGACCCGCTGCGCCAGTTCCTCCGCCGCGCGCCACTCCGGCAACTGCGGCAGGTGGTCGGCGCCGATCAGCCAAAAAAGCCGCGCGCCCGGGAACCGGCGCGCGTAATCGCGCACGGTATCAATGGTGTAGGAGATGCCGCCGCGTTGGATTTCCTGCTCGTCAATTTCACTCTCAGCCTGCCCCGCCAGGGCCAGTCGCAGCAGGCGCAGCCGCTCCGGGGCCGGGCTTGGCCAAACCTCCTGTTTGAACGGCGACCGCGCCGCCGGGATGAAGAACAGGCGCTCCAGCGCCAGTTCCTCCCGCGCGGCCTGCGCCACCAGCAAGTGGCCCCGGTGCACCGGGTCAAACGAACCGCCGTATAAGCCAATGCGTTGCATGATCTCTCTCCCGCCGGCGGCTTCAACAGCACCGCCGGACGCCGCGGTATCGCTGCTCCGTGAGCTCGGCATAGATTTGCCCCGCGGCCTTGCCGGGTTGGAGGCGGTCGGCGGACGCCGGACATTTCGCCGCCCACACTTCGCAAGCCGGCTCGCAGTGGCGGGCGCGTTCCAGGTCCGCCTCGCCCGACAATTCCTTGGTCAGCGCCAGGGCCAGGGCTCCCGCCCCAACCGCGGAGAGCGGGCGGGCTTCCTCCACCGCATACGCCGGCAGCCATACCGGCTCGGTTTCGCTCAGCACCGCCGGCTTTTGACGCCGCAAGAGCTGGATCCAGTCGCGCACGCTCAGCACGACGATGATCAGCACCAGGGCCATGAAGAAGGCCGTGGCCGAAGCGTCCACGGTATTGTTGAACCACTTGACGCGGTTGAAGCGCAAGGCCTTTTGCGCCGCGGCAAGGGCGGCCGGGTCGCCGCCGGTTTCAGCGGCCGCCAGGGCCGCTTGCAGCTTCGGAACTTGCTCCTGCAGAACCCGGTTGGCGGCCAGAAAACCAATGCCCGGCTTCGCGTGCCCGATCTTTTGCGCGCCCGCGGTGAAGGTGACGCCCAGCAGCCAGACCAGCGGCACCAGCGTGGTCAGCGCCAGCGCCACCGCGCGCAGCGCCGACTCACCCTGCTTCAAAGCCATCTTCAAAACCACGGTCGTGGCCAGGCACAGGGCAATGCCGGCAAGCATCTGGTTGGAGATGCCGAAAATAGGCCAGAGCGCCTTGACCCCGCCCTCCGGGTCGCGCACTCCCATGATCAGGAAAAAGCCCCAGCCCAGCACCATGCTGCCGCTGGCCAGCAGGTTGGCGCCGAAATGGCCCGTCTGGCGCAGCGGTTTCCAAATATGACCGAAGGCATCCTGCAAGAGGTAGCGGCCAACGCGCGTGCCCGCGTCTATGGTCGTCAGGATGAACAGCGCCTCAAACATGATCGCGAAGTGGTACCATAAATCGAGCCAGCGCCCCTGGGTCACCCGTGAGAAGATTTCCGCCATGCCCACGGCCAGGGTCACCGCGCCCCCGGTCTTGCCGACCAGGCTGGGCTCGCCCACGGCCGCCGCCAGGTTCGCCATCCGCTCGGCCGTCACGGGAAATCCTTCGCTGGTGATCTTCGCCGCCGTGGCCGCCACCTTGGCCGCCACCGGCAGGTCGCCCACGTCCACATTCATGCTGAAATACACCCCCGGCTGCAGGGTGCAGGCCGCGATCATGGCCATAATGGCGACCAGGGACTCGAGGCACATGGCGCCGTAGCCCACCAGTCGCGCATAACTCTCCCGGGTGATGATCTTGGGAGTGATGCCGCTGGCGATCAACGTGTGAAAGCCGGAAATCGCCCCGCACGCAATCGTGATAAAGCAGAACGGGAACACCCCTCCCGGCACCACCGGCCCCGTGCCCTCCACAAACCGGGTGAACGCCGGCATGTTCAGGTTCGGCAACACCACCAGCACCCCGCCGGCCAGCGCGAAGATCGTGCCCAGTTTCATAAACGTGCTGAGATAATCCCGCGGCGCCAGCAGCAGCCACACCGGCAGCACGCTCGCCGCCAGGCCATAGAGAATGATGCTCCACGCGATCGGCTCCTTGCCCAGGGAGAAAAACCGGGCCAGGCCCGGATGGTGATAGACGTATTGCCCGCCCCAGACCGCCAGCAGCAGCAGCACCACGCCAATCACGGTCACCTCGCGAATCCGCCCCACGCGCCAGAAACGCAGATAGCCGCCCATGAACATCGCAATCGGGATGGTCGCCCCCACCGTGAACACCCCCCACGGACTCTCCCCCAGCGCGTTGACGACGACCAGGGCCAGCACCGCCAGCAGGATGATGAGAATGGCGACGATGGCCACCGCGGCCACCGTGCCCGCGGCGGTGCCCAGTTCGTCGCGGATCATTTGCGCCAGCGATTTGCCATCGCGCCGAATCGAGCAGAACAGGATGACAAAATCCTGCACCGCGCCGCCCAGCACCACGCCGATCAGGATCCACAGCGTGCCCGGCAAATAACCAAACTGGGCCGCCAACACCGGCCCGACCAGCGGCCCCGGCCCGGAGATGGCGGCGAAGTGATGCCCGAAGACGATCCATTTGTTCGTCTTCACGAAATCCTTGCCGTCGTCATGCACTTCGCAGGGCGTGGCCCGGCGGTCATCGAGCATCATCACGCGCGCGGCCAGCCATTTGGAGTAGAACCGATACCCAATCGCGTAGGTGCACAGCGCCGCGATGAGCAGGTAGGCCGAGTTGAGATGCTCGCCGCGGTGCAGCGCCAGCGTGGCGTAGGCCCAGGCTCCCGCCAGCGCCAGCAGCACCCACAGCAGACGGATCAGGATTTTCTTCATTCCGCGCCTCCTACATACCTGCTTTGCGCGGCGGCTGCAAAGCCTAGATTCACCGCCCGCCGCGGCGGGTGCCGCCGCTTGCTTTGGGGCGGACCGGCGGCTAGGCTGCGGCGAAATGCGGCTGTTGGACCGGTATCTGTTGCGCGAGCTGCTGATCCCGCTGGGCTATTGCCTGGGCGGGTTCCTGCTGTTCTGGATTACGTCCGACCTGTTTGTGACCCTCGAGGATTTCCGGAAGAAGGCCCTGGGCGCGCGCGACATCGTGGATTACTACCTGGCCGTGCTGCCGGAATTCCTGGTGCTGGTGCTGCCGATCGCGCTGCTGCTGGCGCTGCTCTATGCGCTGACCAATCACGCGCGGCATCAGGAAATCACGGCCATCCGCGCCGCCGGCATCAGCTTATGGCGCCTGGCGCTGCCCTACTTCGGGGTGGGCCTGCTGCTGAGCGGAATCCTGTTCCTCGTCAACGAATGGCTGGTGCCGCCGGGCGAGGAAAAGGCGCAGGAGATTCTCAAGCGCCATCAGCCCTTCGACCCCAACGCCCCGGGCCGCAACGAACACCGCAACCTTTATTTCGAGAACACGCGCGACGGCCGGCGCTGGCGCATCGGCGTTTACCATTCCGAGACGGGCGAGATGTCTGGGCTGGGAGTGTATCCCACCGAGTCGGGCGGCGCCAGGCCCTGGGAACTGCGAGCCGAACGGGCGCGCCGGATCGAGGGGGTCTGGACCTTCTATAATGTTCTCGTGCTGCAAGAGACGGCCGATCCCACCGCGCCGCCGGTGCCAACGCTGCGGACCAACCTGCTCGCCGTCCCGGAGTTTCAGGAAACACTCGAAGAAATCAACAGCGAGATCAAAATCCGCGAGAGCATGACGCTGCGCGCCGCCAAGAAGGCGGATGTCCCCATCCGGGACCTCCTCAACTACCTGCGGTTGCACCCCCGTCTCTCGCGCGCCGACTGGTATTGGCTGTACACAAAACTGGACGGACGCCTGGCCGCGCCGTGGACGTGTGTGGTGGTGGTGCTGGTGGCCGTCCCCTTTGGGGTGGTCGGCGGGCGGCGCAACGTGTATGTGGGGGTGGCCAGCAGCATCCTCATTTGCTTTTCCTATTTCGTCCTGCAGCAGATCGGGCTGGCGCTCGGAACCAGCGGGCGAATCGAGCCCTGGCTGGCGGCATGGTTCCCCAACCTGTTCTTCAGCCTGATCGGGTTCTGGCTGGCCATCCGGGTCCGATGACCGCCCGGCCGCGGCGGGAAGGCGGGGCGCCCGTTGCGGGGCTGGCCGTGACAAGCAAAGACCGGTTCCGGAAGGGAACCGGTCTTGTCTGTTTGAGAAAAAGGCGGGTTTATTCGCCGTAAACAACGACCGTCGTCTTGGCGTAGATGCCCAGCACCGAGGTGGTCTTGAAGTCCACGTGTTGAATCTTGGTGATGCCGGCATTGCTGGCGGCCGCCTTGATGCTGGAATCACCCCAGGCAAAGCCCAACACACCCGTGGAGGTAGCCGTGCCAACCTTGCTGGCGGCGGAATGGCTGGTGGCCAAGACCGGACCCGAAACGTCGGTGTAAATACTGCCACCCACGCTTCCGGCCGGGCCCATAGGGCCTACGCAACCGACCAGCAGTCCTGCCACCGCAACCAGTGCGGAATAACCAATTAGTTTCTTCATATGCTTTTGTTGTTAGTTTGTTTGTGTGCCAGGCGGCCCTCAATTACTGCCGTCTGGAATAAAGCCTCTCTAAATCATCCGCCGCTGCTTGTCAAATCCAACTCCCGGCATCCGCTGGCGCACATCCGCGCTGGGCGAATGCGATGCAGGAGATTTTGACTATTCCTCCGCCGCCCGGCGCCGATATGCGTTCTTTAGCTGCCCCCGGCGGCGCGCGGGCGATTTACGGATTGGGGGCCGCCTGTTGCTTCATCATCTTTTCGATCATCGCGCGCTGCTCCGGCGGCATGTTTTTCAGCGCTTCCTGCATTTCCTGCTGAACCTGGTTGAGCTGTTGTTTGGCCTCGCCGGTTGACGGCCCGGACAAGCCGCCCATCATGTCCAGCAGGCCGCCCGTGGATTTGGTATAACCAGCGGGGATTTGGAAAGTGGAAGCCGGGAGTGACTGCTTGTCAATTTTTACCACTTCCATGGTGATTTTCGTGCCGTCCGGAGAAGTGTTGATGGCTTTGAGCGGCAGGCCATCGGCGTCGGCATCTTTCAACGCTTTGGTCAGAGCTTCCTCACCGCCCTTTTTGCCGGGCCGGGGCTGCATTCGAGCAAAGGTCGTGTAATCCAGCAGTCCTTTGGCCGTCCACAGTTCAGTCGTCATGCCCTTGGAATGCCCGGGATCTTTCTCCGTCACCAGCACATGCTGGGTTTTGTAGCCGAGAATGGTCTCCTGGCCGAGTTTCTGGACGGTGTATTGGCGGGCGTCAGCCGTCTGCTCCGCCATTTTTCGCATCTTAGCGAGGTCAATCTCCGTGTACGTCTTATTGGCGTCGTTAATATGGTACACCAGATCTGGGGTATCCGTTTTCTGCAGTATCACCATTTTCATGGCCATCCCCCCCATCTCCAGGTTCATTTCACTGCGAGAACCGGCTTTGCCGACTGCGGTCATCATCTTGCCATTGCCCCCCAACTCGCGATCCCCGCCCGTGGTGGTTATTTTCATTTCCAGCATGCCCTCGAACTGGGCCAGTGCCGGAACAGCCGCTAATGAGAGCGCCAGCAGGGTAGAATAGATTCGTTTATGCATAAAATTACCTTAAACAGTTACCAGTTTTTCCCACGGGTAGCACGTCAAGGCAGGGTTGTCAAACCACGGGAGGTCTACTTTGAATCCGTCCTTGAGGCATGCCCCGGACCCGGTTCAGCGAAAACGCCCCCGTGGCGGTCTTGCAGCCTCAGGATAATTCAGCCGGACCGATTCCGATTTCGCCTCCCATTCGACCCCACGTAGCGCTCAAGTCCCTGGTTTTACGGGTGAAAGCCATTCGGGATCCAGCGACCCGCCCATTGAATTCACCAATCCAACAGTTCGTTGAGGCTTTCCGCAGGCCTGTCAGGCCCGCTTCGGATCCAGTGGAACGAAGGCGTCTGGCTGGATTATGCCACGTCAACGTTTCAGATGCGCCAATCGCGAAACCAAAAGCCATCCGGGTGCTTGCGCTCCTTTGAATACTACCCTTCCGTCAACCTCAGATTTCCAACTGCCTGTTTTTACTGAACTTAGTAATTATCCTCCCGTTCCCGCTCATCGTTGCGGCCTTTCCTGGTATCCACATCCATTATCCAGACCCCTTGGTTTTCCCCTGCCCCCAGGCCGTGTACAAGGGGTGTACAAGGGATGCCCATCGGGTGTACCAGCTAAAACCCTATGAACTCCCGGTGGGCATCCCTTGTACACCCCTTGTACACGGCCTGGGGGCAGGGGAAATGCAAGGTGCGTCTATGGGGCGTCCAAGGCGCGGTTCAGCCGGAGCGAGCTGGATTTTTCCTGCATTTCATCCCTGCCTATGTGTGTAAGTCATTGATTTTACACGTAAAAGACGTTTGGGGTTCAGCAGCGATGCCGCGGATTTCGCAAAATAATGGGCTCGCCGAGACTATGTTCTGGGCGGTCAGGGCTGTCCAGGCTCTGATGGAACGCGGGCGGGCGGTTGGGCTCCCCAACTGATGCGTTCCGTATAAGAGCAACTGAATGGAGCCATAGCGGCGGTCCGCCCCGAGGGGGCTGGCCCAGGGAAGTTTGGGGGTTCCAGTTCCGCCAAGCACTTCGGCCCGGCCCCAATCCGCGATGCTGTTGGCGGGCCATTGTCAGGGCCGCGCTTTGGCAGGCGGACTCCCCCTGCGAAAGCCCCGGACGTTCACGCACCCTTCCGCCAAACATTTCAGGCTTGTCGCCTGGTGATTCTGTTTGGGAAAACCCGGCCGGGCCGGGCATTTGGGCGGCCGGTATTCGGCAAATACGCACATTCACGTTTAGAACAATCGCCGCTCATTGAAGAACGTTTCTTGCAATCGGGTCGCGAATCGGGTACCAGCCTGCGCGACGAAAAGACTGTTTATGACGAAATCAACGAGCGGAAAGGGCGGCACGGCCAATAAAGCGGTGCTGTCCTGGGTTGACCAGATCGCCAAACTTTGCAAGCCGGACCGGGTTTATTGGTGCAACGGCTCCAAAGCGGAGCGCAAGGCGCTGATCGCGGAAGCGGTCGCCAGCGGGGTTTTGCTTAAACTCAACCCGAAGAAGCGGCCGGGCTGCTATTACCATCGTTCGAATCCCAACGATGTGGCGCGGGTGGAGCAATCCACGTTTATGTGCTCGGAAAGCCAGGAGGAGGCCGGCCCGACCAATAACTGGATGGCGCCGAAAGAAATGTATGAGCGGCTGTATGGGTATGCGGCGGGCTCGATGCGCGGGCGCACGCTGTATGTCGTTCCCTACCTCATGGGGCCGCCCGGTTCGCCGATGGCGAAGGTGGGGTTTGAACTGACCGATTCGATTTATGTGGCGTTAAGCATGGGGGCCATGACGCGGATGGGCGACGTCGCGCTGGAGGAGTTGGGCAACCGCGAGGATTTCAACCGGGGGCTGCACTGCATGCTGGATATCCACCCGGAGCGGCGCTATATCTCGCACTTTCCCAAGGATAACGCGGTCATATCGGTGGGCTCGAATTATGGCGGCAACGTGTTGCTGGGGAAGAAGTGCCTGGCGCTGCGCATCGGCTCCTGTCTCGGGCGCCAGGAGGGGTGGATGGCCGAGCACATGCTGATTTTGGGGGTGGAATCGCCCACGGGTGAGAAGACCTACGTCGCGGCGGCTTTCCCCAGCGCCTGCGGCAAGACCAATTTCGCCATGATGATGCCGCCCGCCCGGCTCAAGGGATGGCGGGTGTGGACCATTGGCGATGACATTGCCTGGATGAAGCCCGGGCCGGATGGGCGCCTGTATGCCATCAATCCGGAAGCGGGCTACTTCGGGGTTGTGCCCGGCACCAATTCGCAGTCCAACCCGGCCGCCGTGGAAATGATTTCCCACGATACCATTTTCACGAATGTGGCGCTTACGCCCGACCTGGATGTCTGGTGGGAGGGCAAGGATGGTTCCCCGCCCCGGGAGTGCCTCGACTGGAAAGGGAACAAGTGGACGCCGGATTCGCGGGAGAAGGCCGCGCATCCCAACAGCCGCTTTACCGCCCCGATGGCCAATAACCCGCTGCTGGCCCCGGAAGCGAATGACCCCCAGGGGGTTCCGATCAGCGCGATTATCTTCGGCGGGCGGCGGAGCGATACCATGCCGCTGGTTTTCCAGGCGTTCAACTGGGGCCACGGCGTGTATGTGGGCGCCACCATGGGGTCGGAGATGACCGCTGCCGCGGTGGGCGGGGCCGGCCAGGTGCGGCGCGACCCGATGGCCATGCTGCCGTTCTGCGGCTACCACATGGGCGACTATCTCCGGCACTGGATCAACATGCACAAGGCGATCAAGCACCCGCCGCGGATTTTCCATGTCAACTGGTTCCGCAAAGACCAGCAGGGGGCGTTCCTCTGGCCCGGCTTTGGGGAGAACATGCGCGTGCTTAAATGGATCGTGGACCGCTGCCACGCCCGGGCCGATGCGGAGGAAAGCGCGCTGGGCTGGGTGCCCAAGCCGGACAGCCTCGACCTGGCCGGTCTGTCCAATTTCACGCCCGCGCGCTTCGAGCAGGTGCAGGCCATTCACGCCGAGGAATGGCGGCGTGAAATCATGATGCACGAGGAGCTTTTCATCAAACTGCATACCCGCCTGCCCAAGGAATTGATCTTCCAGCGCGAGCTGCTCCTGGCCCGCTTGTAGCCGCGGCGGGCGCCTTGCCCGACATTCGCCCGCCCCGGGGGTGGAAATAAAGAATCCCCGCGCGCCTTGCGGCACGCGGGGATTTTGAGGAGAAAGCTCCAGGCTTAATTAGCCGTGTCTGTCGCCTTGGGGCTTTTCAGGCACACTTGCTTGGCCGCGGCTTTCTTGCTGCAGAAGGACTTGCCCAAGGGGCAGCATTCCGCTTTGGCCTGCTCCGCGTTTTTAGCTTTGATGGAGCAACAAGCCGGTTTGCATTGATCCTTAAGCGGACAGTTCTTGGCCGTCTCGGCTTGCACCGCAACCACGAACGCCGCCACCATCAGTGTGAGGATGATCTTTTTCATATCGTGGTATATAACCGTTTGATCTGCTTATTTCAAGTATTATTTTTTGCCTAACCGCCCGGAAAGGGTTTGGGCGCGCAAAAAGGGTTCCAACCACGGGGATGGCGCGCAGAAGGGTCCCGGTCGAAAACGTGAACTTCAGGCCCGGAGAACCGGAATCCATGGCAGAATGCGTCCCCGCGGGAAAATTGGCGGAGCGGCGGCTTGCGCTGGGGCGAAAATGGTTGTAGGTACGCGCGGTGAAAATATTGACCCGGGGGCGAAGCCTCCCGTTTTTCAGACAATGGGCCTTTGCCCTGATGGCGCTGGCTTGGGCGGGGTGCGGGCGGGAGCAGGTGCAGGAGTATCAGGTGGCCCGGGAATCGCCGCCGGGGCAACCGCCGGCATTGCCCTCGGGACATTCCGATATGACCGCGGCGGCCGCGCCCGCGCTGGATTGCAAACCGCCGTCGGATTGGCAGGAAGCGGACCGGGGGCAAATGCGGGTTGCTTCTTTTCGGGTGTCGGGCGGGGAGGGCCAGCAGGCGGAGGTCAGTGTAATCCCGCTGCCGGAACCGGCCGGGACGGTTTTGGACAATGTGAACCGCTGGCGCGGCCAGGTGGGTTTGGCGGGCGTGGCGGAGGCCGAACTGGCCGGGCTGGCGCAGCCGGTTGAGATTGCCGGCCAGGCGGCAAAGCTCTACGAGGCGGTCGGCGTCCATCCCGACACGGGCAAGCGGGCAAGCATCCTGGCCGCGATGATGCCCCGGGATGGCGTCGTCTGGTTCTTTAAGATGAGCGGCGATGCGGATCTGGTGGCCGGCCAGAAGCGGCCGTTCGTTGAGTTTCTCAAAACCGTCAGTTTCCCGGAAAGAGCCCCGGCTGGCCAGCCGGGCGCCGCGCCGGCGCCTTGAGGTTTCATGATGCCGCCCTCCTTTCTGGATCGTGTGGTTCGCTTCCTGGCCTCGATTCGGCTGACGGCGGTCTGCCTGGTGCTGGCGCTGGGGGTGGTTTTCTGGGGCACGCTGGCGCAGGTGGAGATGGGCCTTTACCGTGCCCAGCATGAGTTTTTCCGCAGCTTGTTCATCTACTGGGGGCCGGCCAGGGCCGCCTGGCGGATTCCCGTGTTTCCCGGCGGCTACCTGGTGGGCGGCGTGCTGCTGGTTAACCTCATCGCGGCGCTCGGCAAGCGCTTTGCCCTGACGCCCAAACGGCTGGGCTTGTGGCTGGCGCATGTGGGATTGATCCTGCTGCTGCTCGGCCAGCTTCTGAGCGATCTGCTTTCGCAGGAGAGCACGCTTCACTTGCGCGAAGGCCAGGCCCGGAACTATTCCGAGGCCGAGCGCGAGACGGAGCTGGCTGTGGTGGAGGCGGCTGGGGCCGATACGGACAACGTGGTGGTCATCCCGCAGCGGCTGCTGGCGCAAGAGAAGACGATTGCGCCGGGCCGCCTGCCGTTTGCCGTGCGGGTGAGGAAGTTTTTCGCCAATTCCGAGGTGGCGGAGCCAACGGCGGCGGCGGCGCAGCCCGCGGCGGCGACGCAGGGCATTGGCCGGCACGCGATCGTTCGGGGGCTGGCCCGGGCGACGGCGATGAATACGCGCGATGTGCCCAGCGCCGTGGTGGAGATTGAGACCCCCCAGGGTTCCCTGGGCACGTGGCTGCTCTCCGAATTCATTGGCGAGCCGCAGAGCCTTGTCTGGAGCAACCGCACCTACCAGCTCACCCTGCGGCCGCGGCGGTATTATACGCCCTACCACGTCCAACTGGTGCGGTTCCAGCACGAGGTATATCCGGGCACGGATATTCCCAGGCATTTTTCCAGCCGCGTGCGGCTGTCTCGCGCGGACACCGGCGAGCAACGGGAGGTTTTGATTTATATGAACAACCCGCTGCGTTATGCGGGCGCAACCTACTACCAGTCGGGATTTGATCCCGACAACCACGGCACCATCCTGCAGGTAGTCCGCAATCCCAGTTGGCTGACGCCTTACCTGGCTTGCGCGCTGGTGGGGGCGGGCCTGCTAATCCAGTTTGCGATCCATCTATGGGGCTTTGTTTTCAAACGGAGGACGGCGTGAGCTGGCGGCGCATTAACCCGGCGGGAAAGGCAAGCGGCCGCGCGCGTCCGGATTTGCCCGGCGCTTCCCCTCGAGCCGGCCGCGCCGGAGCGGCCGCCCGCCCGGGGAACCTTTGCGCCGGGCGGATCGCGTTTTGCGCCGGGCCCCCGGCGCCGGCCCGCCCGTGGAGCTTATGAAAGTTTTGCCCAAACTGTTTCCCTGGTTCCTGCTGGCCCTGTTCGGGGCGGAGATGGTGGCGGTCCTGCTGCCGCGGAAGGACGGCGAATATCATGTTAACGAATTTGGCCGCCTGCCGGTGCAGCTCAGCGGCCGCGTTCAGCCGTTTGATTCGGCGGCGCGCAACGCGCTGCTGCAAATCCGCGGCACGGGCGCGGTGCCGCTGGAGGAGGCGCCCGCCTGGCGGTTCTGGCGTCATGGCCGGAAGCTGAACGCGACGGAGTGGCTGCTCGAAGTGGCCGCGCGGCCCGAAGTCGCCGATACCCGGCCCGCCTTTCTCATTCACCATGCCGAGCTGCTGGGGGAACTCCGGCTTCAGGACAAGGGCGTCCGGAAGGCTGGCCTGCGCTATTATACCTTTGCCGAGCTCCAGCCGTTCCTCGGTGAAATCAACGAGCAGGCCCTCAAGGCCGGGGAGGTGAAATCCGCGGAGCGGACGGCGTTTCAGAAGCAGGTGCTCAAGCTGGCCAACGCCCTCGAACTTTACCAGCGGCTCAAGTTCACGCTCCAGCCCGCCGGCGTCCCGGACTTCGCCCGGATGGTCGCCGATTTTCAGCGGGACCTTGGCCCGGCCCTCGCGGCGGCGCAGGCCAGCCAGAGCAGCCAGGACTTTGACCGGCAGGCGCTCGAGCGGATCGCGGAGCCGCGGCGGGAGTTCCGGCGCATGGCCCGATGGGGCTATATTCAGACCGTGCCGCCCGCGGGCGCCGCCCAGCCGCGCGACCGCTGGCAAACCCTGGGGGTCAGTCTGCTGGAGTCCGACCCGGACGGGCAGGTGCATCCGGCCGCCCTCTATTTGGCTACCATGGCCACCGCGTATGGCCAGCGGAACCCGGAGGCCTTTAATAGCGCGGTCGCCGGCTACCGGCAATGGCTGGCGCCCCGCTGCGAGCGTGAGCTGCGGAAAGGCCGGGCCGAGTTCTATTTCAACCGCGTCAAACCCTTCCTTCACGCCTTGATCATTTACCTGGGGGCGTTTCTGCTGGCGGGCGGCGCGTTGCTGGCCTTTGCCCTGTCGCGCAACTGGTCGGAGGCGCTGCGCCGCTCCGCGTTTTACCTGGTCCTGCTGGCCGGCACGGTGCATACCTTTGGCCTGGTCTTCCGCATGGCGCTGGAAGGCCGCCCGCCGGTGACCAATCTTTATTCGTCTGCCATCTTTATCGGCTGGGGCGTCGTGCTGCTCGGGCTGATTCTCGAACGCCTTTACCGGGTCGCCCTGGGCAGCGTCGTCGCCGCGTTTGCCGGCTTCGTTTCGTTGATCATCGCCCACAATCTCGCGCTGGGCGGCGACACGATGGAGATGCTCCGCGCGGTGCTGGACTCCAACTTCTGGCTCACCGCCCATGTCGTCACCATCACGCTGGGCTATTCGGCGACCTTCGCCGCCGGGCTGCTGGCGGCCCTTTATCTTCTTCTCGGGGTCTTGACGCCCTTGCTGGCGCAACCCCTGGGCGCGGAGGAAGCGGGAGCGCCCGCCGCCCCGGGCAAGACGCCCCCCCTTCTGGGGCAGGCGCTGGAGACGATGGTCTATGGCATTGTCTGCTTCGCCACGCTGTTCAACTTCCTCGGCACGGTGCTGGGGGGTATTTGGGCCGACCAGGCCTGGGGCCGGTTCTGGGGCTGGGATCCCAAGGAGAACGGCGCCCTGATGGTCGTGCTTTGGAACGCGTTCATCCTCCACGTCCGCTCCGGGCGGCTGTTGCGCGAGCGCGGCTTTATGGGGCTGGTGGTCTTTGGCAATATCGTGACCAGCTTTTCCTGGTTTGGCGTGAACCTGCTCGGCGTCGGCCTGCATTCCTACGGCTTCATGGAATCCGGGTTGAAGTGGCTCCTGTTCTTTATGGGCAGCCAGTTGGCCATTATCCTCGTCGGGCTGCTGCCGCTGAGGCGCTGGCGCAGCTTTCGCGCCGGGGCGGGGTCTCCGCCCGCCGGTTAAACGCGCGTGTGTTTAGGGTTGCGCGCGGGCGCAGGAATGCGAGTCTATGCCGCGTGAAAACTTACCCTGCGCGAAAAAGAGCGGTAGTGCGAACCCGGCGCGTAATGCTGGCCGCGGTGCTGGCTTTCGGAATGAACCTGCCGGCCGAGGCGGCGTTCCTCGTCGCCCGCGGCGGCAAGGCGAAATGCGTCATTGTGCGGCAGACCGGGGCGACGGTGACGGAGTCGAACGCGGTGCGCGAACTGGCCGAGACGCTGGAGAAGATAACCGGGGCGAAGTTTGAGGTGCGGACCGAGGCGGACGGGCGGGTGCCGAAAAAGGCCATCGTGGTGGGCCCCGGCGCGGCGGCCCGGGCCCTGTTCCCGGAGGTGCCCCTGGACAAACTGGGCGCCGAGGAACTGGTGATGAAGGTCAGGAACGGCCGGTTGCTGCTGGCGGGCGGACGGCCACGCGGCACGCTCTACGCGGTGAACCGCTTTCTGCAAGAGCAGGGCGGCGCGCGCTGGTGGACGCCCTGGGCGGCGAGTCTGCCCTGGCGCGACCGCCTGCGCGTGCCGGATTTGAACACGCGCTACCAGCCGCCGTTCGAGTACCGCGAGCCGTTTTGGTATGCGGGCTTCGAGCCGCGCTGGAAGACGCGCAACGGGGCGAACGGCCATTCGCACGAAATCCCGCCGGCGCTTGGGGGCTGCGTCAAATACAAGGGCTTCGCCCATACCTTTTACCCGCTGGTGCCGCCGGATCAGCATTTCGCCGCGCATCCCGAATGGTACAGCCTGATCAAAGGCCGGCGCACGCATGACCATGCCCAGCTTTGCCTGTCCAACCCGGAACTGCGCGACTTCGTCGTTCAGCGCGTCAAGGAGTGGCTGCGCGAGGCGCCGGACGCGCAGATCATTTCGGTGACGCAAAATGACTGGTATGGCGCCTGCGAATGCGATCGGTGCAAGGCGATTGACGACGCCGAAGGCGGCCCCTCGGGAAGCCTGCTGGCCTTTGTCAACTACGTCGCGGAGCGGATCGAGCCGGAGTTTCCGCAGGTGGCGGTGGACACGTTTGCCTACCAATACACGCGCCGGCCGCCGAAGACGATCCGGCCGCGGCCGAATGTGATTGTGCGGCTCTGCTCGATCGAATGCAATTTCCGTGAGCCCCTGGACCACCCTTCCAACGCGGCCTTTTTGTCGGACCTGCAAGGCTGGGCCCGGATTTGCCAGCGGCTGTATGTGTGGGACTACACGACGGATTTCCGCAACTACGTGCTGCCGCACCCGAACTGGTTTGTCCTGGGGCCGAACGTGCGCCTGTTCCAGGCGAATAACGTAAAGGGCGTGTTTGAGCAGGGCGCCTACCAGGGCTACGGCGCGGAGATGGGCGAGCTCCGGGCGTGGGTGCTGGCCCAACTGCTCTGGAACCCGCGGCAGGATGACCGGGCGCTGATCCAGGAGTTTCTGCGGGGCTACTACGGCCCGGCGGCGGGCGAAATCATCGGGCGCTATCTGGAATTGATGCACCACGCGTCCCACGGCTTTAATCTGCATTGTTTTTTGGGCAAAGACCCGCCGCACCTCCGGTTCCAGCCGCTGGCGGCGGCGGAACGGCTTTGGCAGCAGGCGGAAGCCGCGGCCGCCCGGGGGGCGGACCCGGAATGGCTGCCGCGCGTCCGGTTGGGGCACCTGCCGGTGCGCTACGCCGTTCTGCAGGGGTGGAACTCGCTGCGGCGGGAGTGCCGGGAGCAAGGCGCGGCCTGGCCGTGGCCCCAGTCGCGCCATGCCCTGGCGGAGGAGTTCCGCCAGGTATCCCAGGGAATCCCGGGCCAGAATTGGTCCAAGGTGGGCGTGCTCAACGAGGGCGGCCTGCAAGTGGAGGATTTCCTGAAGCAATTTGCCCAGGACGAACCCGATTCTAATTGATGCTATGAAGAAAAACCTGCCATTCCCAACCGTTCGGCGCCCGGGCCTGACCCGGCGCGTCTTAACCTCCGGTGCCGGGCTGCTCCTGGCCTTGGGGCTGATGTCCGCCAGTGCTTCGGCGGTCGTCGTCGGCCAGTTGCGATGCGAATACTTGAAGGACCCGCTGGGAATTGATGTCGCCCAGCCCCGCCTGAGCTGGGTGTTGAGCGCGGACAAGTCCGCCGTCCGCGGCCAGCAGCAAAGCGCCTGGCAGGTCCTGGTGGCCAGCAGCCCGCGGGAGCTGGCGGCCAACCGGGGCGACCTTTGGAACAGCGGCAAGGTGATGTCGGATCAATCCATTCACGTCCGCTACCATGGCCGCGCGCTGACCTCGGGCCAGCCCTGCTATTGGAAGGTGCGGGTCTGGGACGAACGCGGCAAACCCTCGGCCTGGAGCGCGCCGGCGCGCTGGACGATGGGCCTGCTCCAGCCCTCGGATTGGCACGCCCGGTGGATCGGGCTGGACGAGTCGTCCGCGGGCGAGGTGGCGGTGAAAGTGCTGGGCGACGCGCAGTGGATTTGGTTCCCCGAAGGCCAGCCGGAAAAAGCCGCGCCCGTCGGCACCCGCTACTTCCGGCGCGGGCTCACCCTGCCGCCGGACCGCGTGGTGAGGCGGGCCACGCTGGCCTGGGCGGCGGATAACAGCGGCGTGTTCCACATCAATGGCCGGAAGGTCGGGGTGGCGAGCGATTTCCACTCCGCCACCGTGGTCGAAGTGGCCGGGGACTTGCGGGCGGGCGACAACCAACTGGCCGTGGCGGTGTCCAATGCCGGCTCGGATCCGAATCCGGCCGGGCTGGTGGCGTGCCTGCGGGTGGAGTTTGCCCAGGGCGAGCCCCTGGTGGTGGTGACCGATTCCAGTTGGCTGAGCGCCACCGCCGAGGCCGCCGGCTGGCAGGAAAAGGGCTTTGCCGAAACCGGCTGGGTGGCGGCCCGCCAACTGGGCGCGCCGGGCATGGCGCCGTGGGGGGAAATCAGCGGACCGGAAAGCCGCCGGCTGGCGGCGCGGATGCTGCGCCGGGAGTTTGCCGTCGAAAAGAACATCCAGCGGGCAACGGCCTACGTTTGCGGGCTGGGCCTGAGCGAGTTTTACCTCAATGGCCGCAAAATCGGCGACCACGTCCTGTCGCCGGCGTTGACGGACTATACCAAGCGCGCCTGCTACGTGACCTACGACGTGACGGCGCAGCTCCGGGCGGGGAAAAACACCGCCGGCATCATCCTGGGCAACGGCCGGTTCTACGCGCCGCGCGCGAAGGTGCCGGCGGGCACGGTGAGCTACGGGTATCCCAAGCTCTTGTTCCAAATGCAGATCGAATACGCGGATGGAACTTCCACGGAAGTGGTGAGCGACACGAACTGGCGGATCACCACGCGGGGGCCGATTCGGGCCAATAACGAATACGACGGCGAGGAATATGATGCGACCCGGGAAATGCCCGGCTGGAACGAGACCGGCTTTGACGCCGGAGAATGGCTGCGGGCGCAGGAGGTGGCGGCCCCCGGCGGCGCGCTCGTGGCGCAGATGATTAACCCGATCCGGGTGGTGCAAACCCTGAAACCGATCGCGCTGAACCAGCCCCAACCGGGCGTTTGGGTGTTTGACCTGGGGCAGAACATGGTCGGCTGGTGCCGGCTCAAGGTCGCCGGCCCGAAGGGAACCCAGGTCTCCCTGCGCCATGCCGAGACGCTGCAGGACGACGGAACGCTATATCTGGACAACATCCGCGGCGCGAAGGTGACCGACCGCTACACGCTGAAAGGCAAGCGCACCGAAGTGTATGAACCGCGATTCACCTACCACGGATTCCGCTTTGTCGAGCTGACCGGGTATCCCGGCAAACCGACGCTGGCCACGCTGGAAGGGCGGGTGGTGCACGATGATTTGGAGAGCGCCGGCGAATTTGAATGCTCCAACCCGCTGCTGAACCGCATCTACCAGAACATCGTCTGGGGGGTGAGCGGCAACTACCGCAGCATCTCGACCGATTGCCCGCAGCGCGATGAGCGCCAGGGCTGGCTGGGCGACCGGTCCGCCGAATCGAAAGGCGAGGCCTACCTGTTCAACACGGCCGCGCTGTATGCCAAGTGGCTGCAGGACATGGCCGACGCGCAAAAGGACAGCGGCAGCGTGCCGGATGTCTGCCCGGCCTACTGGCCGTTCTACTCGGACAACGTCACCTGGCCGAGCAGCACCGTGCTGATTCCCGAGGCGCTGCGCGAGCAGTTTGGCGATCAGGCGATTATCGCGCGGCACTACCCGAGCGCGAAACGCTGGATGCACTACATGAGCGGCTTCGTCACCAACGGCATTATCGCGCGGGATTCCTATGGCGACTGGTGCGTGCCGCCGGAGGACCCCAAACTGATCCATTCCAAGGATCCCCTGCGCCAGACCGACCGGGCGCTGCTGGCCACGGCTTATTTCTACGCGGACGCGCGGCTCATGGCCCGCTACGCGGCCCGGCTGGGCCTGGCTGAAGATGCGCAGCATTTCACCACCCTGGCGGCGGGGCTGAAGGAAGCCTTCAACAAGCGGTTCTTTAATGCCAGCGCCGGCCACTACGACAACGGCTCGCAAACGTCCTGCGTGCTGCCGCTGGCGTTTGGCCTGGTGCCGGACAACGAACGCGGGCGGGTGTTCGACCACCTGGTGCGGAAGATTACCGACGAAACGCAGAACCACATCGGCACCGGGCTGATCGGCGGCCAGTGGCTGATGCGCGTGCTGACGGAGGGCGGCCGGGCGGACCTGGCGTACACCATCGCCGCGCAGAAAACCTACCCCAGTTGGGGCTACATGGTCGAAAAGGGCGCGACCACGATCTGGGAGCTGTGGAATGGCGATACCGCCGATCCGGCGATGAACTCGGGCAACCACGTCATGCTGGTGGGCGACCTGGGCATCTGGCTGTACGAAAACCTCGCGGGCATCAAGTCCGACCCGGAGCAGCCCGGCTTCAAGCATATCCTCATGAAACCCGAACCGGTCGGAGACCTGCAATTCGTCCGGGCCACGCACCAGTCCCCCTACGGGCGGATCGTCAGCCACTGGCAGCGCGCGGATGGGCGGTTCTGCTGGGACATCACCGTGCCGGTCAACACCACCGCCACGGTGTACGTGCCGGCGGCGAGCCTCGAAAACCTGACCGAAGGCGGCCAGCCCGTCCACCGGGCCCGCGGCGTGAAGTTCCTGCGCCAGGAACCGGGCCGCATGGTCTTCGAGGTGGGCTCGGGCAGCTACCGCTTCCAGAACCCCATCTAACCCCGGGGCCCCCGGCTCCGCTTCTGACTGTGGAAATCAAAAAAGCCATCATCACCGCCGCCGGCCCGGCGCAGCGGACCCTTCCCCTGCAAACCCTGGTGGACCGCGACGGCGTCACCAAGACCGCGCTGCGCATCCTGATCGAAGAAGTGCGGGCGGCGGGCATCGAGGAAATCTGCGTCGTGACTTGCCCCGGCGACCCGCCGGCTTATGCCGCGGCCGCCGGCGACCCGGGCGGGCGCCTGCGCTTCATCGCGCAGCCCGCGCCCCGGGGCTATGGCCACGCGGTGTGGTGCGCGCGCGAGTTCGCCGGCGAGTCGCCCTTCCTGCTGCTGGTGGGCGACCACCTCTATGTCAGCGGCGGCCGGAAGCGCGCGGCCCAGCAACTGGTGGAAATCGCCGGCGCCGAGAACTGCGCGGTCTCGGCGGTGCAGGCGACGCACGAAAGCAAGCTGCCGTATTACGGGGCGGTCGGCGGCCGCCGGGTCGCCGGGCGCAAGGGACAGTACGAGATCGCGGAAGTGATGGAAAAGCCCACGCCCACCGAGGCCGAGCAGCGGCTGATTGTCCCCGGGCTGCGGGCGGGCTACTACCTGTGTTTCTTCGGCATGCATGTGCTCACGCCGGCGGTGATGAGCCTGCTCAGCGCGGAAGTGGAGCGAAACGCCGGCCCGAACCTGCCCCTTTCCCCGGCCCTGGCCCAGCTCGCCCAGCGCGAGCGCTACCTGGCCGGCGAACTCGAAGGGCGCCGCTACGATATCGGCGTCCGCTACGGCCTGCTGACGGCGCAACTGGCCCTGGCGCTGGCCGGGCAAGACCGGGAGGAAGTGTTGAGCGGGCTGGTCGAGTTGCTGGCGCGGCGGGAAATGAAGTGACCATGCCCGACCTGGTCCAGCTCATCACCGCGGCCGACCCCGCCCGGCGCAACCAGGCGCTCGCCGCCGCCTGCGCCGGCCTGTCCGCCGGCGACCTCCTGGACCAATGCGCGCGGCTGGACGACTTCCGCCGGCGCAGCGAAAACCTCTACGAGCGCGTGCGCGCGCTGTTCTTCCTTTACGCGATCCACCGGTTCCATTTGCCGGAACGCCTGGCGTCCGCCGCCGCCCCCGCCGGCCGCCGCTCGCTCATCCCCTTCGCCGGCTACGAGCATTTGCTCCAGCGCCGCTTCGAGGAGGCCCTGGACCAGTTTCTGGCCGTGCAGCAGGCGGAAGGCCCGAGCGATGCCATCTCCAGCGCGCTGGCGGCGGCGTACCACCGGCTCGGGTTCCAGACGCTGGCGGACCAGGTCCGCCGGAGCGTGCGTTCGGTGCGCGGCAACCAGTGGATGTTCCGCATGGGCCATCCCGCCGACCACCCCCTGCGCCTGCGGCCCGAACTGTGCCAGCCCCACCCGGGCGACGGCACCTACCCCATCCTGCGCGAATGCACCCCGGTGCGCATGGACCTCACGCACTGCGGGTGGAGCGATATTTTCTTCCTCGGCATGGACTACCCCGAGGGCGCCAAGGTGCTCAACGTCTCGATTGACCTGGGCGTTCACGGGCGCGATCCCGCGCCGCGCCCCCCGGTGGAGGCCAGCCTGCGCGTGATCGAAGAGCCGCTGCTGCGGCTGGCCAGCCTTGACCTGGGCGCGGCGGCGGACATCACGAACCTGGCGGAAGTGTTCGACTTCGCGAAGGATTACCTCGGCCTGCTCAAGGCGGCGGTGATCGCCGCGGGCCTGGTGCCGCCGGGCATTGAAGGCTCGGGCCAGAGCCTGGCGGAGTTGCTGGCGCGCCTGGCCGGGCGGGGCCGCGGCCTGGAGATCGTCAGCCGCGTGAATAACATCCCCAAAGGCTCGCGCCTGGCGGTCTCGACGACGCTGCTGGCCGCGCTGGTCAGCGTCTGCATGCGGGCCACCGGGCAGGCCGCCTCGCTCACGGGGCCGCTGCAGGAGCACGAACGCCGGCTGGTGCTGGCGCGGGCGCTGCTGGGAGAATGGCTCGGCGGCTCCGGCGGCGGCTGGCAGGACTCGGGCGGCGTCTGGCCGGGGATGAAGCTGATTGAAGGCGTGCCGGCCGGCGAGGGCGACCCGGAGTTCGGCGTCAGCCGGGGCCGGCTGATGCCGCGGCACCGCATCCTGGCGGCCGCCGACGCCGCGCTGGAAACGCGCCGCCGGCTGCAGGAAAGCCTCGTGCTCGTCCACGGCGGCATGGCCCAGAATGTGGGGCCCATCCTGGAGATGGTGACCGAGAAATACCTGCTGCGCTGCGCCGACGAATGGCAGGCGCGCCAAAGCATGCTGGGCATCCTCGACGAAATCCTCGCCGCCCTGCGCGCCGGCGACGTGCGCCGGATTGGCGCCGCCACGACCCGCAATTTCCAGCAGCCCATCCAGACCATCATCCCGTGGGCCACCAACTACTTCACCGAGTCCCTGATCCAGCAGGTGCGCGCGGAGTTCGGCCCCGCCTTTTGGGGCTTCTGGATGCTGGGCGGCATGTCGGGCGGCGGGATGGGGTTCATCTTCGCGCCGGAGCAGAAGGCCCGCGCGCAAACGCACCTGCAGGAGCTCATGTCCGCCGGCAAACGCGCGCTGCAGCACGCGCTGCCGTTCGCCATGGAGCCGGTGGTCTATGACTTTGCCATCAACGAGCGGGGCACCGAGGCCGTCCTGCTGGAAGGAGCGGCGGCGCTGATGCCGCCGGCGTATTACACCCTGCTGGGGCCGGCGCTGCTGCGGCAGGAACGCCACACCCTCACCCCGGCCCGGCGCGCGGAATGGGACCAGTTCGGCGCCGCCTGCCGCGCCCGCCCCGAATGGCGCGGCGTGGCGCAAACGCTCTTCGAAATCATGCTCCCGCGCGGCCAGCCGGAAGCCGCCGCCGGCCAATCCCTCGCGGCGCTGCTGGAGCAGCACGGCTTTGACCGCCTGCAGCATGAGCAAATCCGCGCCGACCTCAAGGAAGGCCGCATTGGGCTGGCCCAAAACCGCCTGCCCGCCAGCGCGGTCATCGAGGACGCGCCCGCCGCGGAGGTGGCCGATCTCTCCGCGCCCGGCCCCGCCGCCGCGCGCTGGGCGGAGCGGGGCCGGGCCGCCTTGCGGAACGGCGAACTGGCGGTCGTCACGCTCGCGGCGGGCGCCGGGAGCCGCTGGACGCAGGGCGCGGGGGTCGTCAAAGCCCTGCACCCCTTCTGCCGGCTGGCCGGGCGCCATCGCACCTTCATCGAGACGCACCTGGCCAAGAGCCGCCGCGCCGCGCGCCAGGCCGGCTGCGCCCTCCCGCACCTCATCACCACCAGCTACCTGACCCATGCGCCCATCGCGGAGTTCCTGGCGCGGCAGCATCACTATGGCTACGAAGGCCCGCTGCACCTGTCGCCGGGCCGGGCGGTGGGCCTGCGCCTGGTTCCCACCGTCCGCGACCTGCGGTTCATGTGGGAGGAAATGCCGCAGCAGCTCCTCGACGAGCAGCAGCAGAAGGTGCGCGACAGCCTGCGCCAGGCGCTCATCCACTGGGCCGCGGCCGCCGGCGAAGCCAGCGACTACACGGACAACCTGCCGCTGCAATGCCTGCACCCCGTCGGGCATTGGTACGAGGTCCCCAACCTCCTGCGCAACGGCGTCCTGGCCCGCCTCCTGGCGGAGCGGCCGGGCTTGCAATACCTGCTGCTGCATAACATTGACACGCTGGGGGCGGATGCCGACCCGGCCCTGCTGGGCTGGCATATTGACCACGGCGCCTGCCTCACGTTCGAGGTCATCCCCCGCCGCCTCGAAGACCGCGGCGGCGGCCTGGCGCGCGTCAACGGCCAGCTCCGCCTGGTCGAGGGGCTGGCCCTGCCGCGGGAGGAAGCGGAGTTTGCCCTGACCTACTACAACTCGAATACCTGCTGGATCCACCTCGACAAGCTGCTCGCCGTGTTCCGCCTCACCCGGGCCGACCTCGCGGACGCGCCCCGGGTCGCCGCCGCCATCCGCAGCCTGGCGGCCCGGATGCCCACCTACATCACCCTCAAGGAAGTCAAGAAACGGTGGGGGCACGGCCAGGAGGACATCTTCCCCGTGACCCAGTTCGAGAAGCTCTGGGTGGACCTGACCGCGCTGCCGGAGGTGGACGCCCGCTTCGTGGCGGTGCCGCGCCTGCGCGGCCAGCAGCTCAAGGACCCGGCGCAGCTTGACGGCTGGCTGCGCGACGGCTCGGCGGCCTACGTCGAGCGCCTCTGCGACTACCCGGCCTGAGCCGGGCGCGGGAAAGCCGGGCTACCGGGCCGCCACCGGGGCGCCCGCCGGCGGCGCGCCGGGATCCGGGCGCACATAGATCGTCTGCGTGGGAAAGGCAAAGCTGATCCCCTCCGCATCGAAGCGGCGCTTCAACTCCAGGTTCAACTGCTGGAAACCGCGCAGGTATTCGGGGTAGTCCGTCGAGCCCCAGCGATGCACGACCAGCACGTTCAGCGACGAGGCCTCGAACTTGTTGAAGCTGATCAGCAGGTCCACGGTCCGGGGATGCGGCCGGAAGATTTCCTCGATGATCTGCACCGCGCGCTCCACCTGCGCGGCGGGCGTGTCGTAGGTCAGCCCGATATTCATGACGGTCTTGATATTGGGCCGCCGGCTCACGTTCACGATGTTGGCATTCGCCATCGTCCGGTTCGGGATGGTGACGAGATGCCCGTCCAGGTTCCGCACCCGCGTGCTGCGCAGGCCGATGGCCTCGACCGAACCATCCACACTGTCCAGTTGAATGCGGTCCCCAATCCGGAACGGCTTGTCGGCAAAGATGGCCACCGCGCCAAAAAAATTGGACAGCGCGTCCTGGGCGGCCAGCCCCACCGCCAGCCCGCCAATGGACAGGGACGCCAACAGGCCGGTGACGTTCATGCCCAGGTTCTGCGAGGTCACCAGCACCGCGACCACGACCACAAAGATCTTCAGGGTCTTCCGAATGATGGGGAACAGTTGGTGGTCCGCCAGGTCGTCATGGGCCGCCATCTGTTTGTGCCACAGCCCGGCCAGCAAATCCACGAACTTGATCGCGATGTAGGTCAGCGAGCAGGCCACGACGATCTTGAGGCCGTTGGAGATGAACTTCGAGGCCCACACCGGCCAGTTGAACAGCCGCAGCCCGATGTGCAGAAACACCACGAAGGCCACCACCTTGATGGGGCCCCGGAGCAACTCCAGCAGCAGGTCGTCCAGCTTCGTTTGGGTCCGGGCCGCCCACTTCTGCAGGCGATGCTGAATCAGCGCGTCCAGCAGCTTCGAGGCGTAGAACGCCAGCGCCACATAAATCAGAAAGGCCAGGTATTGCCAGAGCGGGTTGCCCAACACCTCGTAGCCCAGCCCCGGCACGCGATCCAGCCCGAAGGTCAGCCAGGCCGCCGGCTCCGCCGCGCTTAACAACGCCTGCGGCCACGCCAGGGCGGCCAACACCGCTCCGGCCAGCTTGGCCGTTCCCTTCCCGGTAAATCTCAAGTCTGAGTTCATGGGTTCAGTAATAGGCATCCGCGGGGCCGCGGGCAAGCCCCATAGGCCGCGCCCCGGCGCGCCGCCGCCGCGCCCCGGCCGGTCCGCCGCGCGGGCCGCGTGGCCCCCCGGAGGGCTTACCGCTGGATTTTCCTTAAATCAAACCCCGGCGGCCGTTCGTACGCCGGCACCACCGCGGCGATGGAATCCAGGCCCAGGCAGTAGCCGGTGGAATGATCCGCCTTGCCCTGGCACTCGAAGCGGAGAACGTGCGCCCCGGCGCTGAGCGCCTGCGGGCCCCAGTAATAGACGTGGCGCCGGGTCTCCGGGTGGTAAAGGTTCACCACGGCCAGCTCCCGCCCATCGAGGGTCACCCGGTAAATGCCGTAATCATGGGACTGGATGAACTTGCCCCAGAGATGCGCCCGGATGTCCTTGCCCACCTGGAACGGACATTCCACCCAGCCCTGATCGTTTCGGGGCGTGAAGAACAGTTGCTTGCCCTCTTTGGCGATGCCGGGCAAGTCCTGCACCGCCAGCGGGTGGTCGGAATGTTTGGCGCCGCCCACCGCCTTCCAGCCGGTGACCAGGGCCAGCGTCTGCTCGGCCAGCCGCTCCGGCCCCGGCGGCAGCGCCGGCCACGGCTTATGCGGCTCGACCTGGTACCAGAACGCCACCGAGGACATCAGGTCATCGCGCTCGATGAATCCGCTGACGCTTCGATCCGGGAACTCCTGCGACCCCTTGTGCTCGATTTCCACCCGCAGCGATTTCTTGAACGGCACCGGGTCGGTGAGGTGAAACCGATAAACCGACCCGCGGTTCCCGGGCGCATAGCCCTCCCACAGCGGCACGCCGTAAAACGGGCCGTCATGCGGGCGAAACCCCCAGCCGTCGCAGAAGTAATCCTCCGTGCCGGTGCCCCGCAGGCGCGGTTCGGTTTCGCCGTCAATAAAGAAGAAATCATCCCCCTCCCCGTACCACCCGGCGGACATATTCTGCACGCTCTGCACGGTGCCCACGTAATGCCCCCGCCCCTGGAGATCGGCCAGCAGGTAGTTGCGCCCCATCACGCACGGATGCTCCTGCCGGTACATCGCGTGGAAATAAGCCGTGTTCCGCGGCAGCGACTTGTGCTTTTGCCAGTCCAGGTAATAGTAAAACGCGTCGCACCGCCGGTCGCTTTCATTGGAGACCGTAATGCGCGCCGACTGGCGGAACGGCATCGGCCAATAACAGTTCCGCCCGCGGCCATCCGACGACACCTTGATCGGCAGCGACACAAAGGATTTATCCAGCCCGTGGCCGATGCCGAAGAAATCGCCAATCGGGCACTCGACGCTCGGGTGCTCCTCGCCGTCCCAATACATCCGCAGCGTCAGCAGCCGCGGGTAGAACGGCGCCGGATGGGCGATGGTGTTCCAAAAATGCGTGATCACGCCCGGCCCTTTCAGGTCGGCCAGCACCAGCGTCCCCCCCGGCTCGATCGGCCGCGAATCCGCATTCCCGTTATGCCAGTCCGGGTCCGAGGACGATTCGCGCATGGCCTCGAAGTCTTTGAGTTGTTCCAGCCCCGCCATCGGGCTGCCGAGTGAGGGCTGCGCCGCCGCCGACCCATACAGACCAAGCGCGATTCCAATACCAAGTAAGGATGTTTTCATAGTCGTCTTAAGCTGCGTGTTATCCGCTGTTCGCCGCGCATATACAAACTTTTCCCCGCCCGAACAATCAGAAAAACTCCCGCCACGCGCCCGCGCCCGCCTTGCCCGCCCCGGACCCGCGCCCGGATGCCTCCCCGCCGCCGCCGGTCCTCCGCCAAAACCTCCTCGTTTCCAAGCCCGGCTCAGGCGCCGGCCATCAAACGCTCCCCGGGAATCCCGGCATTCCGTTTTTAAGCACCCGGCCCCGCCCGGCACTGGCCGCCCCGCCGGAACAGGCCAACCGGCCTGCCAGAACCCGGCCCGCCCCAACCGGCAACCCGAATCTCAATCCACCTCCCCCGCCCCCGCCGTCCCCTCCCACCCCCCCTCCCAAGCCGACTACCTGAAAGAAGAACTGAGCCTGCTCTGGGAACCGCCTTCGCGCGTCGCGATGGAGGACTTCCTGCGCCAGTGGTGTGCCCGGGCGATGGAAACCGGCATCGCCCTGCTGCGGCAAATGGCCAAATCGCTCCGACTCCACGCCCGCGGGATTCTGAGCTGGTGGGAACACCGGCTCAGCAGCGGCAAAATGGAAGGCGTCAACAACAAGATCAAAACCCTCACCCGCCAAGCCTATGGCTATCGGGACGAAGCCTTCTTCATCCTCAAACTCCTCGCCCTGCACCATGCCAGGATCAAACTTGTCGGATGAACCAAATTTCCCCGCCAGCCGTGACTCCATCCCGCCCAAAAACCAGGACGCGCGACAACACCCGGCCGCCCGTTCCGGCTTTGCCGAACGCTCTCGTCCTCTCCCTCCCGCCTTGGAACCTCGTTTTACATCATCCGCAAGTCGTCCATCCCTCCCTTCCGGCTCAGGCCCGCGCCCAAACCCGTCCCACCCGCCCCACCCAGCCTAACGCTCCCATTAGGCCGTGTACAACGGGGGTACAAAGGAGGCTCAAAGGGGTCTCATGCTTATTTTCCATGTTCTCCTGCCGGGCTTCCGATGTACTCCCGTTGTACATAGCTTGAAAGGACGGAGAAGGAACGGTCTTGTGGGCGGCGGTGGAGGCCGGGGCGGCGGCGGGCTTCGATTTCTTAACCCTTGCCGTTTCAGCCGCTTGCTGAGATTTCAACATCGGCGGCGGCGGAACGATGGCGTTGTGAACCCGGCTTTGGCCTTTCCAGCCGTTCCGGGTCTGAACCACGGCGATAAACACCTTCTGACCCGGGGCGGGCCGCCCAAACCGGGCGGCGTAGAGGTCTGTGATGTCGCTTTGCCCGTTCTGGCTTGGGCCCAACAGGCCCAGGTAATAGGCACGGCGGGGCTTCATTCGGCCCGCGCTGCACGGCGGCTGCCCAAAGACCATAATGTCTTCATGGGTGGCTCCGACGTTCAGCCGCAGCCGAACTCCGCCTTCCGCGTCATTGACGATCTCCAACCCGGTGACCGGGTTGGGGCCGAAGACCACCGGGGCGGGCGGTTCCTCCACCGGCGCCAGACCCAGCCCCCGCAGGGTGCTGTTGATCTGGACGCAAAACTGTTGCCCACTTAAGTGCGAATACTGCCCCATCCAGGGCCGGCTGGGAACGTGCAGCGCCGCGGCGTTCCAACGCTCGCGCTGCGCTTCGCTGAGCTTGAGGCCCCACTCCCGCGAGGAGATCCCAAAATACGACCGTGCGGCCGCCTTGCGTTCCGAGGGTCGGTCCCGGGGAACGGTGCGCCGCCGGGCGCACACGCCGAAGGGGGATTGGTAATATGTTTCCGCGCCCAGGCTGCCCGTGCGCGGAGAGGTTAGTATTTTCATAATGTAGGTCCTTTCTATTGTTGTTCTAATTGTCTGTCTATTACGGGCCGGAGAGCGACTCCGCTTCCTGCCATTCCCTGGGCTGGGAGTTCCAGCCGCCCCCACCCCAAGGGTTTGGGGGAAGGCTGGCGGGTGGGGTGCCTTCGCGCAAGGGCAATTTTTTGGGGTTGGCGGCGGTGGGCGGGTGCGGAGCGCCGCGTGAGGGCACGCGGCCTACAGGGGGCGGGAGGGTGCGAGGGGGCTTGTGGGTTGTCGAGAGTGCGGTGCTGCGAGAGGGCATGAGGTTTGCCGCGGCGCGCTTCCGTTTCCTGTAGGCCGCGTGCCCTCACGCGGCGCATGGTGGCCATTTGCCCGGCGGCTGAGAAAAACTTCCACGCCCCCGTCCGGGTTGCCTGCGGCCAAGCCGCCGCAAATAACGAGATTGACGTCCGGGCAGGCATTTGATCGGCTCGGGCTATGCCTGGCGAACTTCCATGCCCGGCCTCCCGCGCCCGCGCCGCTCATTATTCGCGTGGCACTGTGGGCCTCTTCTCCCCCGGCCCTGATCTTCCGCAGGCGGTGGAGAGGGAGGATTGATATTTTGGGGCGGGTTGCCCAGGGTGGCGCACGAGCCTCGCCGGCCCTGGGCTGTCCGGAGGAACCCTTGCAGGATTTCTGGCCGGGGCGGCAGATTCGGCTTGTGCGCGGCGGCTGAATATCGCCCAATGCGGGGATGAATCGCCGTCAGTTTCTGCAAGTGACCAGTCTGGCCGCCGCGGCGGGAGCGTGGCTTCCGCAGGCGGCCTTGTCCGCCGCGAAGCCGGCGGGGGTGGGCTGGCCGATTGGCTGTTTTAACCGGCCGTGGATTGGCAGCCCGGACAAGCCGTGGGGATATGATACCGCGCTGGATGGGATCCAAGCCGCCGGTTACCGGCTGACCGGGTTGCTGACGCGGCCGGGGAAGGACGAGCCGTTGCTGGGGTCGGATGCCACGCCCGAGTATCTGGCGGGGCTCAAGCGGCGCATTGCCGCGCGCGGGCTGGCGGTCAATATCGGCGCGCTGCGAATCAAGAGCCATCTGCCGCTGGCCGACCAGATTCAGGATACCCGGCGGCAGATTGACAACGGGCAGACGGTGGGGGTGGAGTTTTTGCTGACTTTCGGGGTCAGCCAGCCGAGTCAATACGAGGATTACTACAAGCTGATGCGGGACGCGGCGGCGTATGCGCAGGAACGGCGGCTGAAGGTGGTCATGAAGCCGCATGGGGGCGCGAGCGGGGCCGCGGAGGAGATTCAACGCTGCCTGGCAAAGGTGCAGCATGCCAATTTCAAGATCTGGTTCGACGCGGGGAACATTATTCACTACACCGGCAAGGACCCGGTGGAGCAGCTCAAGCCCATCGCGGCGCAGGTGACGGGCTTCTGCGCGAAGGATTGCGAGGGGCAGAACGGGTCGGTCATGCTGCAGTTTGGCGCCGGCAAAGTGGATTTCCCGGCGGTGTTCACCGTGCTGAAAGAGGCCGGTTTCCAGGGGCCGCTGATGGTGGAATGCTGCGCCCTGGGCGAGACGCCCGAAATCGTGACGGCCCATGCGCGGAAGAACCGGGAATACCTGGAACGCGCGCTGGCCGCGCTGTAGGGCGGCGGCGGGGCGCGCGCCTTTTTGCTCGTGCGCGGCGGGCGCGGCCGCTACGCTGAGGGGGCATACATGAGGACGACGATGTGGTTTGCCCGCTTGAGCATCGGCCTGGCGTGGCTGCTGGCAGGGGCCGCGGCGCCGGCGGCCGACCGGCTTACCAATGACTGGTCGGTGCCGTTCAACAGCATCAGCGATTCCGCGCCGGCCATCGGCCCCGACGGGACCATTTATGTCGGCACGTGGAAAGGCCGGCTCTGGGCGCTCACCCCGGAGGGCGCGCGCAAGTGGACGTTTGCGGCGGGGAATGAAATCAAGTCCGCCCCCGCCGTGGGCGCGGACGGGACGATTTATTTCGGGAGCCGGGATCGCAAGCTTTACGCCGTGCATCCCCGGGGCCAGAAGCGCTGGGAGTTTCTGACGGGCGGCTGGGTGGATTCATCGCCCGCCCTGGGGCACGATGGCACGGTCTGCTTCGGTTCGTGGGACGGGAATTTTTACGCGCTGAATACGAATGGCGTCAAACAATGGGTGTTTCCGACGGGCGGCGCGATTGTCTCATCGCCGGCGATTGGCGCCGATGGCGCCATCTATTTCGGCTCGCATGACCGGAAATTCTACGCCCTGGCCGCGGACGGGCGCAAGAAATGGGAATTTGCCACCGGCGATGCCATTATTTCCTCCCCGGCCTTGAACGGGGATCAGGGCCTTTACTTCACTTCGGTGGACGGCTGGCTGTATGCGCTCACGCTGGAGGGCCGCCTGCGCTGGCGGCTGCGCACGGGCGGCATCACCGAGTCGTCGCCGGTGATTGGGCCGGACGGCACGATTTACCTGGGGGTCTTTGCGCATTTCTGGGCCGTCAGCCCCGAGGGCAAGAAACGGTGGCAGCGGTTCGGAGACCCGCTTTACCCGTTTGAATCCACGCCGTTCGTTTTGGAGGGGGGCATCGTCGGCTGCGTCTCGCGCTCCGGCTTGCTGTGCTACCTGACTCCGAAAGGCGAGGTGGAGGGGAAATACGGGCTTTCCGGCTATGGGTATAGCTCGCCGACCGTCGGGCCGACGGGGCAGATTTACACCCCCGATAACCGGGTTCCTTATGGCGGTTTCTCCGCGCTGCGCGCCGGCGTGGCGCTGGCCCGCACCCCCTGGCCCAAGTTCCGCGGCAATATCCGCAATACCGGCAATATCCTGGACGGAAACCTTTATACCCCGGACGCGCCCCACCCTCAACCCGCGCCGGCGCCCTGACCGCCATGCGCTCCGCCTCCCTCCCATGATTGCCGCTCAACCCGGCCCGGGCAGACTCGCGGGAAACCCGCAACCGGGCCGGGCGGATCGGCACTGCAAACCGGCGGAGAGGATGGGCAAGATTGGGGATTGACAGCCGGTGGGGGAGCGGGTACTTAGTGCGTTAACGCTCAACGATTTAAGTTTTGAATACGACCACGAAGCAGGCCATGAATCAGCGGCTGAAGAATATCCGCCATGTGGCGCTGGATATGGATGGGACCATTTACAGCGGCGGGACGCTTTTTGATTCCACCCGGCCATTTCTGGCGTTGATGGCGGAGCTGGGCATCGGGTACACCTTTCTGACCAATAATTCCTCCAAGAGTTCCCGGGACTACCTGGCGCGCCTGGGCCAGATCGGGATTCAGGCCGGTCCCGACCAGCTTTATACGTCCACGATGGCGACGATCGAATATCTGCGCGAGCAGATGCCGCAGGTGCGGCGCCTGTTTGTCCTGGGCACGGCCAGCATGCGGCGGGAGATGGAGGCGGCCGGCTTTGTCCTGACCGCGGACAGCGCCGCCGAGGAGCCGGAGGCGGTGGTGGTGGGCTTCGATACGGAGCTGACCTATGCGCGGCTCTGCCGCACGGCCTACTGGATCCGCCAGGGCAAGCCCTGCATCGCCACGCATCCGGACCGGGTTTGCCCGACGGATCAGCCCACCGTGCTGGTGGATTGCGGCGCGGTTTGCGCCGCGCTGGAGCAGGCGGCGGGGCGCGGGCCGGACGTGGTTTTGGGCAAACCCGATCCGTGCATGTTGCGGGGCATCCTGCATCGGCACGCGCTGGCGCCGGAGCAACTGGCGATGGTGGGCGACCGGCTCTACACGGATATGGCGATGGCGCGCCGGGCGGGCGCGCTGGGCGTGCTGGTGTTAACCGGCGAGGCCACCGCCGCGCAGGCCGCCCGGCATCAACCCCCGCCCGACCTGGTGCTGGCCGGCCTGGCGGAACTGGGCGAGCGCCTGCGCGCCGCCCGCCAAACCCTCAGCGAAAGGATTCAAAATGAATAACGCAAATACCCGCAGTCAGCTCGACCCGGCCGCGCAGCGGCAGGCCACCCTCAAGACTTTGGAGCAGGATCCGTTTGATGTCCTGGTCATCGGCGGCGGCATCGTCGGCACCGGGGTGGCCCGGGACGCGGCGATGCGCGGCCTGCGGGTCGCGCTGGTGGAGCAGCATGACTTTTCCTTCGGCACCAGCAGCCGCTCCAGCCGGCTGCTGCACGGGGGGCTGCGCTACCTGGCGCAGGGGCGCATCGGGCTGGTGCACGAGGCGAGCGTCGAAAAGAAAGTGGTGCACCATATTGCGCCGCACCTGGCGGACCCGCTGCCGTTCATCTTTCCCACCTACCGGGGCAACAAGGACTGGGTGCTGTGGCAGCTCAAGATCGGCGTGAAGATTTATGATTTGCTGTGCGGCGGGCGCAACCTGGGCAAATCCACCTGGCACCGCCCGCAGGACATCCTGCGCCGGGTGCCGGGGCTGGTGGCTGTCAACCTCACCGGCGGGGTGCGTTATTATGACGGGTTCACCAATGACTCGCGGCTGGCGCTGGACACCCTGCGCTCGGCGGCGGCCCAGGGCGCCACGGTGATCAATTACTGCCGCTACCGGGACGCGAAGCGCAACGGGCATTGGGAGTGCCAGGTCGAAGACGTTCTGACCGGGCGGACCTTCCCGGTGCGCGCCTGCGCGGTGGTCAATGCCACCGGCCCCTGGGCGGACGGGTTGCCGCACAGCACCGTCAAGCTCCGCGCCACCAAGGGCATCCACCTGGTGGTCGAGCACGGGCGGGCGCCGGTGACCGAGACGGTGGTCATGACCGAGGGCAAGCGGATTCTCTTTATGATTCCGTGGGGCGAGCGAACCATCATCGGCACCACGGACACCGATTACCAGGGATCGCTGGACGACGTGCGGGCCGATACCGAGGACGTCGCCTATGTGCTGCGGGTGGCCAACCTGTTTTTCCCGAACAGCCAGTTGACGACGCGGGATGTCATCAGCGCCTGGGCGGGGCTGCGGCCGCTGGTGGCCGACCCGAGCGGCAAGCCGTCCGACGTGTCGCGCGCGCATGAGATTCATAATCCGGAGCCGGGCTGGTGGGATGTGGCGGGGGGCAAGCTGACCACCTACCGGTTGATGGCCGAGCAAACGGTGGATCAGATTGTCCGGAAGCTGAAAAAGCTGAAGGGGACGGCGGTGGCGGTCGCGCCGTGCCGCACCGCGCGGGAGCCGTTGCTGCCGCCCAGCGAAACGGCGGGCGTCAGCGCGTTGACGCCGCCGCCCTTCGAGCGCGGCCCGGTCGAGCATTACGTGCGGCGCGAATGGGCGGTGCACCTGGACGACGTCATGGTGCGGCGGACCAGTTGGCATTGGTACCACCGCGACGCCGCCAGCAAGGCGGCGCAGGTCGCCGAGTGGATGGGCGAACTGCTGGGCTGGCCGCCGGAAACCCGCCAGGCCGAGCTGGAGCGCTATACGCGGATGTGGGGCGCCAGTTATTGACCCCCCGGCCGCCTCCGGGCGGCGCGCGGAAGCCTCCCGCCCGCGAGGCGGCAGCTCGCGGGTTCAGGGAGTGGGCGGCTCCTCCCGGGCCGCGAGTCCAGGCCCGCGGCGGCCGTTAAAGGGGGCGCTAAAAATCGGTGTGGAATGAGTTTGACTCGGACCGGGGCGGGCGTATGCTGGACGGTCCTGGTTGGGAAGATCAGAACTTTATGGCAAAACTGACAGTTAAAGATTTGAACGTGCGCGGCAAGCGCGTGTTTGTGCGCGTGGATTACAACGTGCCGCTGGACCACGCCAGCGGCCAGGCGGTCATTACGGATGCGACGCGCATCGAGGCCACCCTGCCGACGCTCCGGCTGCTCCGGCAGCAGGGGGGCAAGCTCATTTTGGCCGCCCACCTGGGCCGCCCCAAAGGCCAGCGCGAGCCGTCCATGTCGCTGCGCCCCGTGGCGGACGAGCTGGCCCGGCGGCTGGGCTCGCCCGTCGGGTTTGTGGAGGATTGCATCGGCCCGCAGGTCGAGCAGAAAGTCAGCGCCATGCAGCCCGGCGAGGTGCTGCTGCTGGAGAACGTGCGTTATTACCGCGAGGAAGAGGCCAATGACCCGGCCTTTGCGGAGAAGCTGGCCAAGGTGGCCGATGTCTATGTCAACGACGCGTTCGGCGCGGCGCACCGCGCGCACGCCTCGACCGAGGGTGTGGCCCGCCTGGTGGCCCGGCGCGGCGGCCAGTGCGCGGCCGGCCTGCTGATGGAATTGGAGTTGAAGTTCCTGGGCGAAGAACTCGAACAGCCCGCCCGCCCCTTCGTCGTCATCCTGGGCGGGGCCAAGGTTTCGGACAAGATTCAGGTCATTGACCGGCTGCTGGAAAAGGCCGACGCGCTGCTGATTGGCGGAGCGATGGCCTACACGTTCCGCCTGGCGCAGGGGCACTCAACGGGCAAGTCCCTGGTGGAGGCGGACAAGACCGGGATCGCCCAGGCGGCGCTGGCCAAGGCCGCGCAGCGGGGCGTCAAGTTCCTGCTGCCGTCTGATGACGTGGTGGCGGAACCGGTGAAAACCGACAAGGTGGACAAGAAAGGCAAGCCCGTGATTGACTACCAGAACGTGCGCGTCAACACGAGCCTGGACTGCCCGGCGGACGCCGCCGGCCTGGACATTGGCCCGGCCACGGTGCGGGCCTACGCCGCCGAAGTCGCCCGGGCCAAAACCATCCTCTGGAACGGCCCGATGGGATTGTTCGAGGACCCGCGTTTTGCCGAGGGCACCTTCGCGGTGGCCCGCGCCGTGGCGGACGTGACGCAGCAGGCCGCGGCCAAGAGCATCATCGGCGGCGGCGACAGCGTGAAGGCGCTGAACAAAGCCCGGCTGGGGGACAAAGTCACCTTCATGAGCACCGGCGGCGGTGCCAGCCTCGAGTTCCTCGAAGGCAAGGTCCTGCCCGGGGTGGCCGCGTTGAGCGACAAGTAAGGATGCCCGCGGCGAAGAACGATTTACGACCCATGAATAAAGAACGAAAGCTGATTGTTGCCGGCAACTGGAAGATGAACAAGACCGTGGCCGAGGCGCTCGACCTGGTCCGCGGTCTGAAACTCGAGCTGGCCAACGTCAAGGAGGTGGACGTCGTCGTCTGCCCGCCCTTCACCGCGCTGGAAGCTGTGGGCAAGGCGGTGCTGGATTCCAATATCCGGCTCGGCGCGCAGAACATGAGCGAGCACAACGTCGGGGCGCACACCGGCGAGATTGCCGCCGTCATGCTCAAGGAGTTTTCGGTCCGGTATGTCATTCTGGGTCATTCCGAGCGGCGGCAAGATCAGAAGGAAGCGGACGCGCTGATTGCCCGGAAAGCCGCCGCCGTGCATGGCGCGGCGCTCAAGCCGATTATTTGCGTCGGGGAAACGCTGGCCGAGCGGCAGGCCGGGGAAATGCAGAAAGTGCTCGAAACGCAAGTGCGCGGCAGCCTGGCGGGGCTGACCGGCGAACAGATGGAGGAAAGCATCATCGCGTACGAGCCGGTCTGGGCGATCGGCACCGGGCAGACGGCCACCACGGCGCAGGCGCAGGAGGCCCATGCGTTTATCCGCGGCCTGCTGGTGAAGATGTTCAACGAAACCGTTGCCCGGCGCGTGCGCATCCAGTATGGTGGCAGCGTCAAACCGTCCAACGCGCGCGAGTTGATGAGCCAGCCCGATGTGGATGGCGCGCTGGTGGGCGGGGCCTCGCTGGAGGCGCGCAGCTTTGCGGATATCATCAAAAATTCAATCTAGTAAACGTATATGGGTTTCCTTATTGGCCTGTTAACCGTGGTGATGGTGCTGGACTGCATCGTCCTGATGTTCCTGGTGCTGATTCAGTTGCCGAAGAAAGATGCGGGCGCCGGGCTGGCGTTCGGCGGCGCGGCGACCGATGCCTTGTTTGGCGCCGGTTCCGGCAACGTCCTGACCAAGATTACCAAATACGCGGCCGTGCTCTTCTTTATCCTGACGATCTCGCTTTCGGCGATGCAGCGCGTTCACCACGCCCGCACCACCAGCGCATTCGAAGAGGGCCTCAAAACCAGCCCGGCGGCGACCGTTCCGGCGGCTCCCGCGCCGGCGGCTCCGTCCACTCCAGCGCCCGCGGCCCCGGCTACTCCGGCGCCCGCGGAAGCCGCGCAACCGCCCGCAACCGCTCCGGCAACGCCGGCGCCCACCAACCCCTAGCGGCAGTCGTCCGCCGGGTTGCGGCCAGCGCCGCCGCGCTCCTGCCTCGCCCGCCGTCCGGAAGCGGGGGATCGTCCGCCTTTTCCTGACGGCGCCCGTCCGGAGAAATTCAGTTGCCGGAGCCACCAAAACGGCAAACAATCTCCGCTGTTATGCGAGATAAGTTGAATCGGCGCCAATTCCTCCAGGCCACCGCAACTGCCGCGCTGGGCGCGCCGCTGCTGCTGCGGGCCGCCCCCGCCCGGAAAAGCCCCAATGACCGCATCACGCTGGGCGTCATTGGCACCGGCACCCAGGGGCGCGGCCTCCTGAACAACTTCCTGGCCATGCCCGATACCCAGGTCGTGGCGGTGTGCGATGTGGACACCACCCGGCGGGATCATCACCGCCGCCTGGTGGATGAGTTCTACCGCATCAAGGGCAATACCGAATACCGGGGCTGCCCCGGCTACAAGGATTTCCGCGACGTGCTCGCGCGGCCGGATATTGACGCGGTGGTGATTGCCGTTCCCGACCATTGGCACGCCTATATCGCCATCGCCGCCTGCAAGGCCGGCAAGGATGTCTATTGCGAAAAGCCGCTTTCCCTGACCATTGGCGAGGCCCGCGCCATGGTCACGGCGGCCCGGAAATATGACCGGGTCTTTCAAACCGGCTCGATGCAGCGATCATCCAGCGAGTTTCGCAAAGCCTGCGAACTGGTTCGCAACGGGCGTATTGGCCGGGTCAAACAGGTAATCGTGGACGTCGGCCCGCCTTCCATGCCGTGCAACCTGCCGGCGGAACCTCTGGAGCCCGGCCTCAACTGGGATCTCTGGCTGGGGCCCGCCCCGGAGCGCCCTTACAATTCTGTGCTCAGCCCTCGCGGGGTTCATACGCACTTCCCCGACTGGCGGAACTACCGGGAATACTCGGGCGGCATGATGACGGATTGGGGCGCGCACCACTTCGACATCGCCCAGTGGGGCCTGGGCATGGACGAGAGCGGCCCGGTGGAAATCATCCCGCCCGCCGACCCCCAGGCCACCCGCGGCGCGCGCTTCCGCTACGCCAACGGCGTCGAAATGATTCATGGCGACAGCGGCGGGGTGCTCTTTATCGGCACTGAGGGCAAAATCCTCGTCAACCGGGGCAAGTTCGAGGCCACGCCCGCGGCCCTGGCCGAAGAACCGCTGGGCGATCGCGCCCTGCGCCTCTACAACAGCTACAGTCATACCAAGGACTTCCTGGACTGCATGCGCAGCCGCCAACGCCCGATCTGCGACGTGGAGATCGGATGCCGCTCCGTCACTGTCTGCCACCTGGGCAACCTGGCTTACTGGAACCATCGGCGCCTGCGCTGGGACCCGGCCCGGGAGCAATTCATCGGCGACCGCGAGGCCAACCGCTGGATCCACCGCCCCCAGCGCGGCCCGTGGAAGACGTAAACCCGCGGTAAAAACCAATCCCCGCCGGCATCCCGCTAACAGCGCAAACCGGACGGCCAGGGCCTCCATTTCCCGCGTGCCTTTCCGCGGAGCGCGGGTTAAAGTTGGGCATGCGCATCACGGGTGGAACCGCGGCCCGCCGAATTCTAAGAGTGCCGAAAGGACTGGCCGTGCGCCCCACGCCCGACCGGGTCAAGCAGGCGGTCTTCAACAGCCTGGGCGGCCGGGTGGCGGGCGCGCGGGTGCTGGAACTGTTTGCCGGCACCGGGGCGCTGAGTCTGGAATGCCTGAGCCGCGGCGCCGTGGCGGCGGTATGCGTGGAGAACTCACCCCGTCATGCGGCGGTGTTGCGCGCGAACTTCCAGGCGGCTGGCTTTCCTCCCGGAGTTTTGCAAACGCGGGTGCAGGATGTGTTCGCGGCGCTGACGCAACTGGCCGCGGCGCGCGAGCGCTTCGACCTGATCCTGGCGGACCCGCCGTATGGCGAGAAGAATATCGGCCGGCGCTCGACCTCGCTGGCCCAGCGGCTGCTGGACGAGGCGGCGCTGCCGGAGCTACTGCGGGTTGAAGGCTGGCTGGTGCTGGGCCACGCGCGGCGCGACACCCTGAGCCTGCCGGAGCATTGGCAGGAGCTGAAGCTGCTCAAGCACGGCGACAGTTTCATGCGCTTCCTGCGCCCGGCCCGCGCGGCCGGGGCGCCGGCGGCGGCGGCGCCTTGAGGCAAGAACCATGAAAAGCAAAGATGAGATCGTGGCGGACTGGCTGCCGCGCTACACGGGCACGGCGCTGGCGGATTTCGGGAAATACATTCTGCTGGTGAACTTCAGCAACTACGTGCGGCGGTTCGCCCAGTGGCATAATGTGCCGGTGCGGGGGGAGGACCGCCCCATGCTCAACGCGACGGCGGAGGGGATTACCATCATCAATTTTGGCATGGGCAGCGCCAACGCGGCGACCGTCATGGACCTGCTCGTCTCCGTCCAGCCCGAAGCCTGTTTGTTTCTGGGCAAATGCGGCGGGCTCAAGCGGAAGAATAAACTGGGGGACCTGATCCTGCCGATTGCGGCGATCCGCGGCGAGGGAACCTCGAACGACTATTTCCCGCCGGAAGTGCCGGCGCTGCCCGCCTTCAGCCTGCAAAAGGCCATCTCCACCACCATCCGCGATCACCAGCGCGATTACTGGACCGGCACGGTCTATACCACCAACCGCCGCGTATGGGAGCACGACGAGAGCTTCAAAAAATACCTGCGGCGCATCCGGTGCATGGCGATTGATATGGAGACGGCGACGATCTTTATCACGGGTTTCCACAACGAGATCCCCAGCGGCGCGCTGCTGCTGGTGTCCGACCAGCCGATGGCTCCGGAAGGAATCAAGACCTGGCAAAGCGATCAGCGCGTGACCGCCAACTACACGGACATGCACCTGCACGTGGGCATTGATTCCCTGCGCCAGCTCATCAACCAGGGCCTGACGGTCAAGCACTTGCGGTTCTAGGCGAAGAGCGCCGGGCTATCTGCCCCCCGGCCGGGGCCATTCAGCGCCTCAGGCGAGCAGTTCCTGCACCAGCAGATTGTGCTCCTGTTCCTGCCGCAGCGTGGTGGGCTGGCCGTGGCCGCCGAGCAGCCGCGTTGCGCCCGGCAGGCTCATGACCCGGCGGACGGAGGCCTGCATTTGCCGCGGGTCTGAATCCGGCAGATCGGTGCGGCCAATCGAGCCGCCGATGATCAGGTCGCCGCCAACCAGCAGTTGTTCCTGCGGGAAGTAGTAGGCGACGTGGCCCGGCGAATGGCCGGGAGTATGGAGGGCCACCACCGCCAGCGACCCGATTTTAAGCTCCTGGTTGTCGGTGAGGTCCGCGTCCGCCACGAGCGGCGGGATAACCAGCGGAAGCCCGAACAGCCGGGTCTGCGCCTCCGGCTGCCGCGCCTTGGGCTGGTCCAGCGCATGGAGCAGAATGCGGGCGCCGGGAAACTTCTGCCGCACGACCGCATGATCGGCGAAGTGATCGAAATGCCCATGCGTCAGCCATAACCCCGTCAGCTCCCACCCGCGCGCCGTCGCCGTTTCGAGGAGCGGCGCGACGGTATGGTCGGGGGCGTCAAAAAGCACCGCCTGCCGGGCGGTTTCATCCGCGATGAGAAAGCTATTGGTCATCGCGACCCCGCCGGTGTTTGTCAGTACGATCATGCCCGAAGTGTAGCCGTCCGGGGTGAAGACAGCCAGCCGCAAAGGCTGGCGGCTTACGGACGTATTTGCAGGCAACGGCGGCCCGGTTATTTGAATACCGGGGCGCGCGCCCATTCAAGCTGAGTTCGCGGCCCGCGGGTTTCCCGGCAGTGGCGGCACCCATTGCGGGCGAAACGAGGCAAGGACGGCATTCGGCAGCGAACCGTCAGCCGAGGCCTGATGCGCCTGAAACTATTCGCCGATGCGCTCAGGCGTGCCCTTGCGGTAGTTGACGCCGAGTTGGTCGAACCGCTGGAACTGAACCGGGAGGCGGCGCAGGAAATCCTCCCAGTTGCGCGCGCCGGGCGGCGACCAAACCACCTCGGCTAGCGCGCAGAGGCGGGGGAAAAGCATGTATTGCGCGTGTTTGAAGTTGGGAATGTATTCCGTCCACAGGTTGCCCTGCGCGCCGAGAAGGCGCGACTGGTGCGCCGGGGCCAGGTTCGGGGGGATGGGCTCGAATGCATAGACCTTGCTGAGCGGCACATAACCGCCGATGGCTTTCGGCTCAGTGGCATGGTTGGTGGACTGGTAGTAATCCAGGTAGCAATGGCTGGTAGGGGACATGATGACGTCATGCCCCGTGCTGGCGGCTTCCGCCGCGCCGCCAATCCAGTCCATGACGACGGCGTTTTGGGCCAGGCCGCCCTCGCGGATTTCGCTCCAGCCGATCAGCGTGCGCCCTTGCGCGTTGATGAACTTTTCGATGCGGCGGATGAAGTAGCTCTGCAGTTCGCGCTCGTCCTCCAATCCTTCCTGCCGGATGCGCGCCTGGCACCGGGGGCACTGTTTCCAGTTGTCCTTGGGCACTTCATCGCCGCCGATGTGGATGTATTTGCCCGGAAACAACTCGCAAACCTCGGCAAGGACGTTCTGAAGGAACTCGAAGGTTTCCTCCCGGCCGGCGCAATAGACGCCCGCGAAGACTCCGCCTTTGGCGTTGGGCGTGTAGGGCCCGCCGCTGCAACTCAATTCCGGATGCGCGGCCAGGGCGGCGGAGGCGTGCCCGGGCATTTCAATCTCCGGCACCACGGTGATATGCCGGGCCGCGGCATAGGCGACGATATCCCAAATATCCGCTTTGGTGTAGTAGCCGCCGTACCGCCCGTCCGGTCCGTAAGTGGTGCTGAGCTTCGGGTCCAGGCCGAATCCCGCCTCATCCCGCCATGCGCCAACCTGGGTCAGGCGGGGATACCTGCCAATCTCGACGCGCCACCCCTGGTCATCGGTCAGATGCAGTTGAAGCATATTCACTTTGTGCAGCGCCAGCACATCCAGCAGTTGTTTGACTTCGGCTTTGGGAAAGAAGTGGCGGGCCGTGTCGAACAACACCCCGCGCCACTTGAAGCGCGGCTGATCCTCGATCCAGACGCAAGGCGCCTGCCATGCCTGGCCGGGCTCAGGTTTTGCGGCGAAGATCTGCGGCGGCAACAGTTGCAGCAAAGATTGGACGCCGTAGAACATGCCCGCCTGGCCGGAGGCGCGCAGCGCAACCTCATCCGGGGCCACGATCAGTTCGTAGCCTTCCGGGCCCAAGGCCGCCTTGGCCTCCTGGGTGGTGAGTATAATCGCGCCCTTGGCCTTTCGCGGCTCAGTGCCAAGGGTGGTCTTGAGTTTATAACCGGTCGCCTGGCGCAAACGTTCCGCCAGATAGCGGGCCGTATCCTGGGAGGCGCGGTCGGCCAGGATATGCGTTTTCGGGTGAAGGTTGAAGGTTCCTTCCCGGCACTCCAGTTTGCGAGGAGCCGGGATTAGCGCGGGAGAGTCGCCGGCTGCCAAGGCGTGGCCCGCTGTCAAAGAGAGCAGCATCAGAGCGATTAGGCGGTTCATCGGGAGTTCGAGGCCGGGCTTTGGCCGGCCCAGAGCTGGTTAATCACATAGAGCAAAACCCCGCCGCAGGCGATGAATACGCCGCTCAACCACAGCGCCAGGCCGATCCGGCCATAGAGGAAATTGCCCACCGCGAACAACGACGACCAGATGACCGCGCAGCCCGCCGACCAGCCCAGCAACGCCAGCGGGATATTCTCGCGCGTGGCCGCGGCTTCCGCCGCGGAAACACCCGCGGCTTCGCGGATGCGCCGCCAGCCGGGGCCGAAGGGCCGAACCTTCCGGTAGAACTCGATCAGCGTCTGGCGGTCGGTTTGGGGGCCGACGAAAGCGGTCACCATCCAGCACACCGTGGTGACGGCGATGGTCAGCAAGAGCGCGTAATGGGTGCTGATTGCCACGCCGCATTGCGTCTTGAGAATTAGCAGAACCAGGGAAATGCCGAACGAGCTGATCATCGCCACCACTTCGCACCAGGCGGTAATCCGCCACCAGAACCAGCGCAGCAGGTACAACAGCCCCGTGCCCGCCCCGATCTGGAGGATGAGGTCGAAGGCGGATTTGGCCGAATCCAGCAGGTAAACCATGCCGCCGGCGCACACAAACAGGCCCACGGTGGTCAGGCGGCCCGCCCGCACATAGTGCTGCTCCGCCGCGCCCCGGTTGAGAAACCGCCGGTAAAAGTCATGCACGAGGTAGGAGGCGCCCCAGTTCAAATGGGTCAGCACCGTCGAAGAGTTGGCGGCGATCAACCCGCCCACCATCAGGCCGATGAACCCGACCGGCAGAAACTTGAGCATGGCCGGGTAGGCAATGTCATGCCCCAGCAAGTGGGGGTCGAGATTGGGAAAGGCTTTCTGGATGTCCGCCAGCTCCGGATACACCAGCAGCGAACACAGGCCGACCAGGATCCACGGCCAGGGACGCAGAACATAATGCGCCACATTAAAGAACAGCACCGCGCCAAGCGAATCCCGCTCCGACCGGGAAGCCAGCAGGCGCTGCGCAATGTAGCTGCCGCCGCCCGGCTCCGAACCCGGATACCACGTCGCCCACCACTGCACCGCCAGGGGCATGATGAACACCGCCACCACCAGGTCCCAGTTGCTGCTGAAGTCGGGCAGCACGTTCAGATAATGCAGCAGGGTCTGGCCATCCGGGGCGAGCCGCGGCGCGGAGAGCCGCTCCACCATCACCGACAGCCCGCCGACATGCTGAACCGCGAAAAACGCCGCGGCAATCACCGCCGTCATCTTGATGAAAAACTGGAGCATATCAATGACCAGCACGCCCCAAAGCCCCGAGTGCGCGGCAAACACCACGTTCAGCAGGCCGCACAGCAGCAGGGTCTGCCAGCGGGGCAGTCCAAAGAGGATATTGGCGATCTTGCAGGCGGCCAGGCAGACCGTGGCCAGGATGACGCAGTTGAAAAACAGCCCCAGGTAGATCGAACGGAACCCGCGCACGATGCTGGCCGCCTTGCCGGAGTAACGGATTTCATAAAACTCCAGGTCCGTCATCACCTCCGAGCGCCGCCACATCCGGGCATAAAAGAAAACCGTCGCGACGCCCGTCAGCACAAACGCCCACCACACCCAGTTGCCGGCAACGCCCCTCTGCCGGACGATGTCGGTCACCAGGTTGGGCGTATCGCTGCTGAACGTGGTCGCCACCATGGACAACCCAGCCAGCCACCACGGCACCGCCCGGCCCGAGACAAAGAATTCAGTGGTGTTCCGCCCCGCGCGCTTGCCGAAAAACAGCGCCGGCACAAAACAAATGAGCAGGGTGGCCAGAACGATCAGCCAGTCAATGAGCTGTAAATGCATACCAGAGTTCTTCGGATCCGTGGCGTCTTCAACGCCAGCGGCCGAAAACGCTAACGCCCTCCCACGCCGAAAACAAGTCCGGCGTATAAGGCCGTCCGGCGGCTCCAGGTCCATCGCCGAGCCGCCGGGCTCAATTTTCAGGATGGGGCGACCCCGCCCTGCGCTATTTCGAGACGATGCCGTGCGGGCCGATGGAAAAAGACACGATGACGTCGTGGTCAATCACGAACAGGACGCGGTAGTGCTCGGTCACCCAGAGGTCGAAGACCTGATGGCCGTGCCAAGTGAGGCCTTCAAGTTTGTGGTAGCGAAGCGAGGGATGCCGCCAATTCGAGCTGAACAAGGCGAACTTGGCCCGCGCGACTCTTTGGATATCAGGCGGAAGTGCTTTGAACTCGCGTTTGAACCGGACGGCGCGCCGGAAGATCATAGGTCTTTGACCATGTCTTCCATCGAGTCGTACTGCTGGGGCTCGATGGCGTCGTCTTCGTGCTCTTTAGCATCAGCTATGTCTTGAGGGGTGGGTTTGCGCGCTGGCACGGTCGCCGCAAACAGCACCGGATCGAATGGGACTTCCGCCTTCGTCTTTTTCGCTTTGGGCTTCACGATAACCCAAGCTAGCCCAACGGCCGCTCCAACTCAACACCAGAACCCGGCATCGTCATGTTGGGCCACAAAGCAACTCAGAGCGCCCCCAGGTCCATGGCCGAACCGTTCAGTTTCAGCTTCAGGATGGAGTCTATGGGCGGGCCGGTGGTGGTACCAGATGCGGCATGGGCAGGGATGAGGAGCACCCCTCACCCTCTGCTCCTATCCGTGGCGGCGGCGCGCCGCCGGCAGCCAGCGGGTCAGCAAGTCCTGGCAGTTGATGACTTTCTCCGCCAGGTCCACCGGCACGTAGTAATACTGGTTGGAGGCCTCGAAGCCAATCCGCGAGTCGCGCGTTTGCAGGACGTGCAGGCGCCGCGCCAGGCGCATCTCCGCGCGCAGCAATTCCTCGAGTTCCACCCCGGCCGCCTGCGCCTCGGCCGTCGACCCGGCCGCTTGCAGCCGGCGGCGCGCGAGGATGAAGCGGGCCTGGTTGGCCGTGCTGCGGAAATGCAGGGCGGCGGCTTCGCCCACGTCCAACTCCTCCCCCGCGGCGGCGGCCTGCGCCGGGGTCAACTCGCGGCGGCAGGCCTGGCAGGCCGCGGCCAGGCTGGCGTGCGCGCGCTCGAAGCCGTCCGCCACCTTCTCGAATTGCTCGATAAAGACTTCCGGCGGATAGACGGCGCGCCAGGCGTCCAGATCGTCGTAGGGAAAGCCGACCATCGTGGCGCGATAGCCGGTCGCCTCGCCCCAAAGCGGATTGGCCGGGCCGACCTGCATCGGCGCGCTATAGACCAGGCCGCCGTGAAAGGGAAACTCGCTGAACGCCGCGCTGTAATCCTGCCAGGCCCGCACCATCGGCGCCGCCAGCGCGGTTCCAAACCGGCGCTCCGCCACCCGCGCCAGGGCGTGCTCCGGCTCGGCCGCCGGGCTGCCGGCAGGCGCGGACCCCAGTTCCGCGGCCACTTCGAGGTTGGGCGACGGATACCCGCCCAGCGTCCAGCCGAGCATGAGGCCGTTGACGCCCTGCTGGCGGAGGTTGGCGATGTGGCGGGCGACATTGGCCAGCGCCGGAATGTACGGAACCGCCGAGAGTTCCCAGGTGTTGCCGCACTGCGTCTTGGCCACCGTGCGCAGGCCCCGGGCGCGGGCCTGTTGCCAGCGCTGCCGGGCGCGCTCGCCGGGGCCGATGGTGGAAATCGAGTATTCGCCAACGGCCGTGGCCACGCCGCCGCGCTTGATCGGCATGCCCCATTCGCTGACGCTCATGAACGCAACCTCGGGGGGAAGCTGCGCGATAATCTTCTCCACCCAGCCATCGTGCCAGCCCCAATCCCAGACGATCAGCTTCTGGCCGTGGCCGGCCTGGCGGATGCCTTCGTAAAAGGTGATGTTCAACTCGGCAATCACCTCGGCGGGCGAACGCTGGCCGCAGCGCGGGCATCCCTGGCCACCGCCGTGCGACCAGCAATTGGTCAGGTTCTCGGACCCGCTGATGGTGAAGAAGCCCGCCAGCCCGGGAACGGCGCGGCAGATGGAGGCCACCGCCGACGCGAGCCACGCGCGCACTTCGGGCACGCTGGTGCACAGGGCGGCAAAGTCACCCGCCGGCACGCCTTTCAAACCCGGGCGCGTGGCAAAGAAACTCACCGGGCAGGAACGCGGCTCGTTCAGGTAGAGATAAACGCCCACCCCCCGCCGCCGGGCCCGCTCGACCAGCCGGCGCAGATTCCGCAGCCGCGCCTCGTAGTGCTGGCTCTGCCGCGCATCCCACGGGAACGGCGCGAGCCGCGTCAGGACCGCCTGCAGCCAGACCCCCTCCACCCCGGCGGCGGCCAGCCGCGCCAGGTAGCCGTCGGGGTAGGGATCCAACGTCGGATCCAGCAGCGGATCCCCGTAGAGGGCAAAATAGGAATAGCAGAACCGCGGGGAAAAGGCGCTGGCTCCGGACGGAGCCGCGGCAGCCCGGGGAGGCTGCGATAACTGCCGGACGAACGCAAACAAAGGCTGCCCGGAGTGCCCGACGCCCCCGGAAAACTCGGCGCGCAGAACGGCGGCCATCTCCCGCGCCCGCGCGCGGGCGGCCGCCTCGGGCGGACGATAGCGCAGGCGTTCGCATGCCGGTTTGAGGCTGCCCAGCTTGATGAACAGGAAATCATCCTCGCGCAGCGAGAAAGCCATTTCTTCCGCCGTCCAGCCCAGGAGCTGCAGAAGCTGGTCGTAGGGCAGCAGATGCCAGTTGCGGCGGATGACCGTCAGCGCGGACCGGCGCTGCTGCTCCGCAGTGATCCGCGGCGGCCCCGCCAGCCCCATGCTCCGGCCCAGGCGCACAATCCGGCTGGCGCTGGTTCCGACGACTTCCGCCATGCGGCGGGCGGGCACCAATTGCCAGTTGCGCCACACAAACGCATGCAGGCGGTCGGGGAAGTGCGGCAGCGGCACCGGCGCGGGGGCGCTGCCGCGGGGCAGATCCGCGGCGCCCAGGGCGGCCGGCGCCGCGGCGGGCGCCGCCCCGGCCCAGCCCTCGAGCCGCCCATACCTGGCCAGCCCCAGGCCGCCCAGGGTCAGGGAGGCCGACTTGAGAAAGGTTCGGCGGCTGAACGCCCCGCTTACATGCTTCCGGTCTGACGCCATCATAATTATTGATGCTGATTGGTAACCCTTTGCCCGCGCGGAGGCAATGCCGTTTGCCTCCCCGGCGCCGGCGGTCACCGCAGAAACCGGGCGGCCGGCGGCAGCCGAAAGGCCCGGCCGGCGACGTATTGGTTCAACGCCGCCGCAATCCATTCGCGGGAAGCGGTGATGCCCCGCACAACGAGGTAAACCTCCCCGTCCCGCTCGCTCAGTTCGTACGCCGCCGCCTCGATCCAGAGGCGCGCCGCCTCCCCTTTCAGGTCCACCGCAATCCGCAGCGTCTTCTCCCGGGTGCGGATGGCCAGTTCCCGGACCACGCCCAGGGACTTGATTTCGCGGTTGAGGAACGCCGTGAGGGCCGCTTCCGCGGCGGCTTCCTTCCACGCGGTGAGGGAATGATTCATTTCAGGTTCGCAGCTCGCCGCGCCGCCGCGCGCCGGCGGCTCAGGACGACCGCCCGCGCCGGGTGCCAATGAAGGCGTAGCGGGCGTGGGTCAACCCATTGACCACGCTATCCACGTAGTATTTGAAGCCGCGGGACAGGTTGACCTTTTGGGCCTGCATGGGCAGGGCGGCCTGTTTGAAGAACTCCCGGTAATCGGACAGCGTGTAGAAGTGGTCGTTGATGCCCGTGGCCAGCAGCTTGGCCAGGATCCGGGCGCGGGACTTGATCCGCACCAGGGGCCAGACCGGCTCGCGAATGACCACCAGTTGCCCGCCGGGTTTGAGCACGCGCTTGGCTTCGCGCAGCGCCAGCACGATGTTCGTCGCCCGATGCAGCACAGACGAGCAAACCACGTAGTCGAAATAATGGTCGGGAAAATCCAGGCGGTGGAAGTCCGACGCCATCCGCGTGATCTTCCGGGCATGGGCGTGGCGCAGCTCGAAGACCCGCGGCGCGTATTCCTTGAGCGGGTAGGGCGAGAGATCCGTCGCCATGATGGCCACCACCCGGGGCAGTTTGGAAAGTTCGGCGCTCAGCCAGGCCCCGCCCGCGCCAATCTCCAGAATCCGGCCCCGAAACTCCAGTTCGCACTGCTTCATCAGAAACGGCACGTACTTGGGAAAGTCCTGCTTCACATGCCGAAACCACTGTTCCTCCGGGAGAAACTCCGTGGCCTGCCGCAGCCAGTTCTCGCGCGCGCCCAGCCGCGCCTCGCGCGCCAGGCGCGCCAGGTAGGCTTTGTTCTCGACGTATTTGGACTCGGTTGGGCTCATCCGGACTCCGGCAGTATAGGAAACCCGCCGCGGGCGCGCAACCGCGTTTTGCACCGCCGGCTACGGCTCCTTTTTCCGCTGCGCCGCGAAAAACGACTGGAGCAGCGCGCGGCATTCCGCCTCGCGCACCCCGCCGGTGATTGCGCAGCGGTGGTTCAGCGTCGGGAACTGCAGCAGGTTCAACGCGCTGCCGGCCGCGCCCGCCTTCGGGTCGTGGGCGCCATACACCACGCGGGCCAGGCGCGCATGCACGATGGCCCCCGCGCACATCGGGCACGGCTCCTTGGTGACGTACAGCGTGCAGTCCGTCAGCCGCCAGTCGCCCTGCACCGCTTCGGCCTGCGTCACGGCCAGCATCTCCGCATGCGCCGTGGCATCCTTGAGCAATTCCACCTGGTTGAACGCGCGGGCAATGACCCGCCCCGCGCGCACGATCACCGCCCCGACCGGCACCTCCCCGGCGGCCGCGGCCCGCGCGGCCTGGCGCAGGGCCTCGCCCATGAAATACGAATCGCTCTGCAAATCAATGACCGGCTCGTCAGGCATGGGCAATCCGGGATTCCTCCAGCGTCCACTCGTGGCGCCCGTCCGGGTGACAATGGCAATGCGCGGCAAAGAACCCGCCGCGATGCTGCCAGAACCAGGGCCAAATGCGCTCCCGGTCCGTCTGCGGGATCGGCAATTCCGCCAGCGCCGCCCGCGTAAAAAACTGGAAGCGCCCCTCCCGGTGCGCCGGCGGCAACTGGCGCAGCCGCGGCCGGACCTCGAACAAAAACATGAGCCAGTGCGCCTGCCCTTCATAGCCATGCTCGCTGGCCAGGCCGGTCAGCCACAAATCCCGGGGCGTCAGCGCCAGCCCCAGCTCCTCCCGCGCCTCGCGGCAGGCGCAGGCGTAGGGCGATTCACCCGCCGCCATGCGCAGCTTGCCGCCGCAGGGGCTCCACCGCCCCCGGTTGGGCTCCTGCGCCCGCTCCAGCAGCAGAATTTCCCCGCCCTCGCTGAAGCAATACAACAGCGTCGCCACTTTATACGGCAGGTTCATGCCGGCCTTACTCCAGGTTTGCCCATTCGTTTCACGCCGCCAGCCATCCTAGCCCCCTCCCCCCGCGGCGGCGATTTTTTTCGTCGGAATCCAAAAAAACACTTGTGTCCCCATTTCGGAAAAGTAGTCTTTCGCCCCATGAATGTAGCGTTTTACGGCCACGTCCGTCAGTATCGTAATATCAAATCCGAGATTGATAAAAACATTAAGACCGTCCTGGAGAGCGGCCAATACGTCATGGGCCCCATGCTCAAGAAGTTCGAAAGCGAGCTGGCGGCCTACCACGGCACCAAGTACGCCGTCGGCCTGGGCAACGGGACCGACGCCATCTGGCTGGCGCTGATGGCCCTGGGCATTGGCCCGGGCGACGAAGTCATCACGCACCCCAACACCTTCTTCGCGACCGCCGAAGCCATCTGGATCGCCGGGGCCACCGCCGTGTTCGTGGATTGCCAGGCCGGCAGCAAGTGCATCTGCCCGGGCCGGATCGAGGCCGCCATCACGCGCAAGACCAAGGCCATCATCCCCGTCCACCTCTACGGCCAGTGCGCCGACATGACGGCCATCAGCAAGATTGCCCGGAAACACAAGCTCAAGGTGATCGAGGACAACGCCCAGGCCATCGGCGCGCGCGGGCCGAAGTTCCGGATCGGCCAGTTGAGCGACGCCGCCACCACCAGCTTCATCATCCAGAAGAACCTCGGCACCTTTGGCGACGGCGGCGCGCTGGTCACCAACAACGCCGCCATTGATGCCGCCGTGCGCCGCTTGCGCAACCACGGCTCCACGGCCCGCAACGTGCACAGCTTCGGCTTCAACAGCCGCCTGGACGATCTCCATGCCGGCATCCTGAGCGCCAAACTCAAGCACATTGACGAGTATAACGACGCCCGCCGCCAGTGGGCGGCCCGCTACACCCAGGGCCTGAAGGACTGCCGGACCTTTGACCTGCCGGTCGAGCTGAAAGGCTACCGCCACGTCTTCCACCTCTACGTCATCGAGGTCAAGAAACCCCAGTGGCGCGACCAGTTGCTGGATTACCTCGTCAAGAACGGCGTGGACGCCAAGACCCATTACTCGATCGCCATTCACCAGCAGCGCGGCTATCCGTGGGGCAAGAAAGCCCGCATCGTCGGCAGCGTCGCCAACGCCGAAGCCAACGCCGCCTGCTGCATCAGCCTGCCGATGTTCCCCGAGCTCACCGCGAAGGAAGTGGATTACGTCATCGCCAAGCTGAAGGCCTGGGACGCCAAATACGCCCACCTGGCCCCCGCCGGCAAAGGCCCCGCCCAGGGCGGCGCCTGCGGCTGCAGTTGCAAGTAGCCCGCATTGGAACTCGAGCCGGGCGCCGCGGGATTCCTCCCCGGCGCCCGCCTTCCCTCCACCACCCGCGTCCGCCAGACCCTCCGCGCCCTACAACTTCCAATCCCCGCACCCTGATTGCCATCTCTCGCCATACCCGCTTATGAAAAAATACTCGGTTCTCGTCGTCGGCATGGGCAAACGCGGCATGCACCACGCCGCCGCCTTCAACGCCAACCCCCGATTCCAGGTCACCGGCATCTGCGACATTGATCCGAAACGCCTCGACGATGCCGCCGCCCGGCTGGGCCAGCCGCAGAAAGGCACCGACGCCGCCGCCCTGGCCCGGGCGGTAAAACCGGACGTGTTCTGCTTTTGCACGCTGCCCAACCTGCGCACCCCCCTGATCGAGGCGGCGCTGGCCGGCGGCGCCCAACTCATCGCCTTCGAAAAGCCCGTCACCCTGACCAGCGCCGAGCTGTTCACGATCCGCGACCGGCTCCGCAAAGCCGGCGTCAAAGCCGTCGTCAGCCACCAGCACCGCTACGGCCGCCATTACCAGAAGGTGAAGGAAATCATCGCCAGCGGCGCGCTGGGCCGCGTGCACACCGTCTATGGCAGCTCCCCCGGCTGGATGACCCACATGCTCTCCCACCTGATTGACTACACCTGCTGGTTCAATCAATACGCCCCGGGCGCGTGGGCCATGGCCCAGGCCGCCGGGCGCGCCAAGTTCGGCGATAACCACCCCTCGCCCGACTACCTCGGCGGCTTCGTCCAGTTCGCCAACGGCGTGCGCGGCATCTACGAGTGCGGCGCCGGCGCACCCGACCAGCCCGAAGTCGCCAAATGGTGGGGCAAAAACCGCATCGGCGCGCAAGGCACCGAGGGCTTTGCCGAAGTCCTCACCAACGGCGGCTGGCGCGCCGTCACCCGCTCCGGCGGCGCCCAATCCGGCGACGGCGCAATGAACTACGACCTCGACATGCCGCCCTACATCCAGGAAATGGCCGACTGGCTCGACGACCCCCAAAAGGTCCACCCCTGCAACTTCGACCACGCCGCCCTGGGCGCCGAAATCATGTTCGCCTTGCAACGCAGCGCCGCCGAAGGCGGCCAGGTCGCGCTCCCGCTGACCGCCGGGGCCGACGAGCAGGCCCTGCTCAAAGCCCGGCTCGCCGACCGCCCCGTCCTCGTCTCCTGCGAGCTAAACAAGAAAGAGTTTGGACTGGCTTAACCGTCGGCCACGAGTTCCCGCCGAAAACCGCCTGCCACGGGCTAAAAACCCTAAACAGGCGGTTTTTTGATTAAGCCCCGGCGCCCCAAATACACCGGCGGCTGGCAAAAGGGCCAACGAACGCCCCAAAAGCACCTGCAATACATAAACCGGAACGCTTCATCGGGGTAATTCAACCGCCCGCCCTCGCTCCATCGAGGCCCGGGCAGCCCTGACCGCCCAGACCATAGCCCTGGCAACCCCTTGTTTGACGAATTCAGCGGCATCGCTGCTGAACCCCAACCGCCTTTTACTTGTAAAATCAATAACTTACAAACGATGGAATGGGCTAAACGGAGACAAAATCCAACTTATCCCGGCTGTAGCGAGCCTTGAACCTACCCTGCATTTCCCCTGCATTTACCCTACTATCAGGCCGTGTACAAGGGGTGTACAAGGGATGCTCACCGGAGGTCCATAGAATTTTAGCTGGTACACCCGATGGGCACCCCTTGTACACCCCTTGTACACGGCCTGATGGCAGGGTAAGTCCAGGGGATCGGAATGATGGCTTTGAATGCCGGGAAAGGCCAAAACGAGGAGAAAAGACGGGGGGATAATTACTAAGTTCTGTAAAAGCAGCTAGTTATAAATCCAAGACCGGCGGGAGGAGGGTTTTCAAGGGCGATCGGGCGTTTGGAGGGCTTTTGGCTGCGCGAATGTCTTATCGAAGGCCAGCGACCGGGTCAGCACCGGATCGTGGCCTGACAGCGCATCGCCCAGCGTCCCGAACTGGCGCGGCCGTTCGACGGGGTGTTGCTCTTCGTCATGCCAGGGCAGCGCGGAAAGCCCCGGCGAAACGCGGCGCGTCATCATGGGCTGGCACTCGCTCTCAGAAGCCCCGGGCCAAGCGGTTTGCCCGCAACCCGGCGTACGCGGCATCAGCGGCTTTGAACTGCCCGCGACGCTCGCCGCCTTGTCTTTTTTCGGTACACGCCCGGCCGGGCTTTTTCGGGGTGCGCCCCCGGCCAGCCGCGCCTGCGCCCCGGCGGGTCAGCCCCCGGCTCCGAACATTGCGGAAAAGCCGCGCAAGGCACAGTAATTGCGGCAATGCCGCCGCAGATGAGCAAGTATTATGTGGCCTGTGATCTGGGCGCGGAAAGCGGCCGGGTGATGCTGGGCACGCTGCATGAGGATTCGCTGACGATCAGCGAGGTGCGCAGTTTCCCGAATACGCCGATTTTGGAGAAGGACGCCTGGCTGTGGAACATTCCGTGGCTGTATGAGGAAATCCTCCAGGGGCTGAACGCCGTCGGCACCTACGAGGAAGCCGTGGACAGCATCAGTTGCGATTCCTGGGGCGGCGATTATCTGCTGTTCGAGCCGGACGGCAGCCTGATCACGCCCACCTATCATTACCGCGACCGCCGCAGGGAGGAGGGGATGCGAAAGGTGGGGGCGGCCATCCCGCCCGAGGCGCTTTATGCCGAGACCGGCGGGCAGCTGTCTCCCGGGAGCACCCTTTCGCAGTTGGCGGCGGAGAAGCCGCGGCGGCTGGCCCGGGCCGAGCGGCTGTTGCCGGTGGCGGATGCCTTCAATTACCTGCTGGCGGGTGTGGCGCGCGGCGAGCGGTCGCTGGCCGGCGCAACGCGGCTTTACAACCCGGCCACGCGGGCCTGGTCGCCGCGCCTGCTCCAGGCGGCGGGGGTTCCGGCCCGGCTGCTGCCGCCCCTGGTTGCCGCGGGCACGGAGCTGGGGCCGCTGCAGCCGGCGATCGCAAAGTCCACCCACCTGGAAGACACCGTGGTGGTGGCCTCCTGCTCGGACCAGACCGCGGCGGCGCTGACGGGTTTGCCCGTGCCCGAGGGGGAAAGCTGGGCGTATTTGCGGCTGGGGTCCCGGACCGACGTGGGCGCCCTGATCGGCCAGCCGATCCTCACGGAGGCCGCCCGCGCGCAAGGGTTCACCCATGAACCCGGCTACGGCGATTCCATCCGGTTTTTCAAGCAGACGATGGGCCTGTGGCTGCTCGAGGAGTGCCGGCGTTTCTGGAAGGCCCAGGACCGGGAGATCGATGACGCGCTGCTGACGCATCTGGCGGGCGCCTCGCCCGCGTTCGAGGCGCTGATTGACCCCGCCGATCCCCGCTTCGCCGCGGCGGGCGACATGCCGCTCAAGGTCCAGGCGTTCTGCCGCGAGACGCGCCAGCCCGTGCCGCGCAAGCCCGGCGCGATCATTCGCTGCGTGCTGGAGAGCCTCGCGCTGTCATACCGCCAGGCGCTCGAAGAGCTGGAAGCCCTGGCCGGGCGGCCGGTGGCGCGGCTCTACCTGCTGGGCGGCGCGGGCGGCGACCTGCTCCAGCACTTCATCGCCAATGCCGTGCGCCGGCCGGTGGTCGCGGCGCCGCCGGATGCCGCCGCGCTCGGCAACGTCGTGGCGCAGGCCCTGGCATTGGGACACCTCACCTCCCTCGAACAGGCGCGCGAACTCCTCCGGCATTCCACCAAAACCAGCCCGCTGCAGCCCTACGCAACCGCGTGGGACGCCGCCTTCGCCCGGCTCCGGGAACTGCGCGCCGCCTGAGCCCGGCTCAACGCCAGCGGAACTCGACCACGACCGGGAGGTGATCGGAGGCGTCGGATTCGGGCACCCAGGCCTTGACCGGGTCGAGGGCACTGCCGCGGGACAGCCAGACGTAGTCAATGCGCGTGGCGGGTTTTTGCGCGGGGAAGGTGTTGCCGTCGCCCGTGCCGGCCGTCAGCCAGGTATCGAGGAAGGCGGTGGCAATTTTCTGGTGCGTGCGGCTCCCGGGGGTGTCGTTAAAATCCCCGCACAGGATGACCGGCCGTCCGGGCCAGGCGCGGGCTGTTTCCAGGATTTCCCCCGCGTGCGCGAGCCGCTCGTCGTCCCCCGGCCGGTAGTCAATATGCGTGTTGAGAAAGACCAGCTCCCGGCCGCGGACATCCAGCACCACCTGCAAAAGGCCGCGCTGCTCGCCGGGGCGGAGCATCTGGTAATGCCGGTTGGTCCAGCGCTTGACGGGGAAGCGCGTCAGCACGGCGTTGCCGTATTCGCCGCCCTGAAAATGGAAGTTGTTGCTGAACACGCAGGTCAGGCCGGTCAGCGCGGCCAGCTCGGCCGGACAATCGCGCCGCGCCGTTCGCTGCACGCCTTTATCCACTTCCTGCAGGGCCACGATGTCCGCCTGCTCGCGCCGGATCAGGTCGGCGATGCGCGCGAAATCAATCCGCTCGTCCAGCCCGGCCCCGTGATGAATGTTGTAGGTCATCACCCGGAAGGTTTGAGGGGCGTCCGCCCGGGGGGCGCGGGCGCAAGCCGCCAGGCCCAGGGCCGGCAGGACGGTGAAGAGCAGCCGGATCCAGCCGGCGCCAGAAAGAAAGCGATGCCTGGTTATCATGGCGGGATTACACTCCATCTTCCCGGCAAATGCAACCCGCGGGCGTGCTTCGGCTGCCGGGCCGGGCGCGGGCGCGGGCGGGTTCAGCCCCGGCTCGCGGCGTGGAGGGGCCCGCGGCCGGCCGGCGCGGGAGCGCGGGTCAGGCTCAGACCGGCAGCACCGCGATCCAGTTGCTCGCGCCGAACCGGGCTTTAAACTTCTCCGCCAGCGCCCGGGCGGCGGCCAGCCCGGAAACCACCGCGAACGTGGTCGAGCCGCTGCCGGACATGAGCGCGGCCGCCGCGCCGTGGGCGCGGAGGAATTCCTGGAACAGGGCCAGCAGGGGATATTTGGCCAGGGCCGGCGCTTCGAGCGCGTTGTAGAAAGCCGCGCCCGCCGTTGGCAGGTCAGCCGTTTGCAGCAGCGCGACGAGCTGCCGCGCGCGCCCGGGGCGGCCGTTGAGCGCGTCCGGGAAGCGCGCCAGTTGCTGGTAGGCCCAGGCGGTGGAGATGCCAAAGCCGGGATGGATCAGCACAAAGGCCGCGCCGCGCAGGGCGGGAAAAGGGGGCAGGGGTTCGAGGCGTTCGCCGCGGCCGCCGGCCAGGGCCGGCTGGCGGCGGAGGAAGAACGAGACATCGGAACCCAGGGCGGCGGCCAGGCGATGCAGGTGTTCGGGCGTGAGGGGTTCGCCGAAAAGCTCGTTGAGGCCCAGCAGGGTGATGGCGGCGTTGCTGCTGCCGCCGCCCAAACCCGCCGCCAGCGGGAGATTTTTCCGGAGGTCCAGGCGCACGCCGTCCGGGATGGCCGCCGCCTTGAGGAACATCGCCGCGGCGCGATAGACCAGGTTGCGCGCATCCGTCGGCAGGCGGGGATCGCTGCAGCGCAGTTGAATGCCGGAGCCGCCCCGCGCCAGCCGCAGATGGTCAAACACCTGGACCGGGTGGAACACGGTTTCCAGCTCGTGGAAGCCGTCCGGGCGGCGGCCGAGGATGTTCAGCAGCAGGTTAACCTTGCCGGGCGATTGTATTTCCAGCGCCACGCCCATTCTTTTGCCACAAACCGGCGCTAAAAGACACTCAAAGTTGATCCGGCGAAGCCGGGCCCGGCGGCGCGCCGCGGGGCCGCATACCCGGGACGGCGGCGAGGGGATTAGCCGCGGACGTTAGTGGGTCTCGAAAATCTTGAACCGGCTGCCCGGGATATAGGGGAAGATATCGCCACCGCTGAAGCCCATGTTGGCATCGGTGGCGAACATCGCATCGTCGAGGATGCCCGGCCGGTAATTGTCGGGATACACCGGGTTCGGGGAGAGATAATCGGTAAAAATCGGGTCGTAGGGCGGGAAGGGGGCGGTGACGACCTCATAGAGGCCCACGCCCGTCCGGGCGAGCGTCCGATTGAGGCCGCGGAGAAAGCCGGTGGCATAGTGGCCGCCCGGTTGATCGAACAGGGCGGTCTGCTCGATGCTGCGGCGCATTTCACCCAGGCGAACGAGCTCCGTCATGTTGCTCATGCCGCGCCCCAGTTTCTTCTCCGTATTGGCGCACCCGGTCAGCAAAGCCCCGGCCATGGCCAGGCTGGCGAGGAGGGTAAATGTGTTACGCATATATTTTGGTTTCTGCCGGGTAGTTTAGCCAACTTCATCGCCCTGTAAAGGGGGGAGTTGAAAAATGTTCCCCCGCCCGGCGGGGCGGCGGGGCGGCGGGCGCCTCACGCGGGCGCGCGGTTTCCCGGCGCGAGCAGGCGGGCCAGGTTGCGGGCGGTTTGTTCGAGCCACTCGCGAGCGGGCGGCGCGTAGGGGCGGAAAGTTTCGAGGGTGCCCTCCTGCGCGTTGAAGAAGAGCGCGCGATGCAGCCCGAGCAGGCTGGCTTTCGGGCTGTCAATGAGGCTGGCGGAATCGTTGGCGCTCATCTGGAAGAGCACGCGCAGCTCGAATTCGCTGAGGGCCTTCCGGCTGAGGAACCGGGTGACGTTGTTGTAGGTGTCGCAGGTGGCGATCACGTGGCAGCCGAGCCGCGCGCCTTCACAGATGAGGTGGTTCAGCCGCTGGGCGGGATTGGCCTCGGCCTCCGCATCGCCAGTGGCGAAGCTGAAGTCTTCCTCATACCGCAGCTTGCCGTATTTCTGCAGGCCGTGAAGAAACAGGAAAACCGGCGGGGCCGCCTCGGGGTCCACCGCCTCGGCCCGCTGCCGCATGTCCGCCGCCAGGCCTTTGAAGATTTCGTCCAGGTCGCCCGCGCGGGCCTGCGTAACCGGGTGCGGGATGGCGCGGATGATTTGCTCCATATACTGCCGCGGGGCGGTGCCCGGCGCGGTGCCGTCGCAGAGGATGAACCGCGCCGCGCCCGCCGGGTACTGGCCGGCCAGGGCGAGGAGCCCGAGGGAAAGCAGGCCCAGCAGCGTTTCGTCGCGCTGCCCCACCAGCAACAGGTGGCTTCCGCTCTGGCGCGGAAATACCGCCTCGGTGGGGCCTTTGATCGAATTGGGCGCTCCCAGCCAGATCCGGCCCGCCGCCGCCGGGGCAATCGCCGGGGCCTCCAGCAGCCGCCGCAGCGGCGCGTTTTCCCGCACGTCCGCCGGCGCGTTGCCCTCGAAGACAATCGGCCCCGGGTAAAGCGGCCCCCCGTCCGCGCCGGGTCTCTGGGCGCCGGCCTGGTCCGCCCGGACCCGCACTTCGGCCAGGGCGGTTTCCCGCACCTGGTCGGGCAGCCAGACCACCTGGAAGGGGCTGTTGCCTTCGAGCCGGCCGGCCATGTCGTTGTAGATGCCCTCGCCGGGGCGCGACAGCAGGCGCGGCGCGGGGTTGTTTTCGTCCATGATCAGGTAGGCGTCGGCTTCGTTGCACTGGAGGGCGATGCGAATGACCATCTGGCCGAGCGTGGTGCGCGCGACCGTGTAGGCCCCGCCCAGCGTCTGCGAGCCGAGCAGCACGTGGATGCCAAACGCCCGCCCCTGCCGCACCAGCCGGTCCAGCAGCAGCGAGGCCGTTTGCGAGATGCGGTCGTCCTCCACAAAGAACTCCTGGAACTCGTCAATGATCAGCAGCGAGCGCGGGATGGGCTCCGGGCCGCCCGCCCGCAGGTATCCGGCGATGTCCTGCACGCCCCGCTGGCGGAACAGGTCGCCGCGGCGCTTCAATTCGTCGTCCACCCGCTGCAGGACGCTCAGGCCGAACTCCCGGTCGCTCTCGATGGCCACCACGCGCGCATGGGGCAGGCGGTGGGTCGCGTAGCACTTGAACTCGACGCCTTTCTTGAAGTCCACCAGGTAAAACTCCACCTGCTCGGGGCTGCACCACAACGCCAGGTTGGTGATGATGACGTGGAACAGGGTGGACTTGCCCGAGCCGGTCTTGCCCGCAATCAGCGCGTGCTGGCAGGTTCCCTTGCCCAGGGCGAGGTATTGGAACTTGGTCGCGCCGGTGCGCCCGATCGGGACAAGCAGCTCTTTGGCGGTGTCCTGGCTCCAAATCTCCGCGGCCGGCGGCGCCACATGCGCGAAGGGCACCTCGACCCGGCTGGAATCGCGGCTGCTCACGCCCACCCGGTTCACGAACTCGATGGCGAACTCCGGCGGCGGCGGCGGCTCCAGTTCCAGGCGGATGCCCGGCCGGGCCGGGCCGGCAAGGCGGAAGACAGCCCCGCCGCCGCCGGCGGGCTCGGACCGGCGGGTGTCTCCGCGCGCCCGGTTATCCCCGGGGATCGCCGCGGCCTGGGCGCGCGGGGACAGGCGGCCGTCCGGAACGGCGCTCAGGCCGACGCTGTCGGCGCGCAATTCCTCCGGGATGAACTCGGGAGGCAGCGTCAGCCGCCGGTCCCAATGAATCAGCGTATAAACGCCGCAGCGCGCCCCGCTGGCCGCGATGCTCAGCAGGCGTTTGGCGGCGGTTTCCGTGAAGTTCGCCGGGAAGTCGGCCACGACGAGGAAATAATACTTTTCCGCAATGACCCCCGCCTGCTGGTTGTATTCGGCGATGGTGGCATATTCATTGCGCAGGTACATCTGGATGACCTTCTCCATGTGCTCATTGAGGTCGGCCAGTTTCTGCTCGATCTGGCCCGGCTGGGTCCAGATGCGGCTGTTGATGAGCTGCGCTTCGTGGTCGGCCAGGTGCATGATGCCGGCGAAGTTCTGCCCCAGCCCCACCGGGTCAATGATGGTGAAGTTCAGCCGCCCGGGCGGGGCGGTGGCCAGCAGCCGCAACAGGAGGTTGTTCAGCGCGCCAATGGCTTCGTCGCGGCCCTGCTCGGCCGTCTCGAACAGGATTGAGCCCTGGCCCGGGTACGCCAGGCACGCCGGCAGCGAGAACCGGGCCGGGCCGGGCCACGCCAGGCGCCCGTCCCGGAGCGCCGCCGGCGCGAGCTTTTCCATCTCCACCTCCAGCCGGCCGAACTTCGCCGCGCCCGCAAACTGGGCGGGCGGCGTCCATGCCTCGAACCCCGGCGCCTGCCACGGCGGGAACAGCTTGTCAGCCAGGGCGTTAAGGGACTGGATATCCGCGTAGAGCGGCCCGATCGCGCGCTGCCATTCGGCCGTCAGCGCCTGCCCCGCGGCCTGGTAATCCGCGTTAAGCGCGGCCTCCCGCTGCTCGCTGGCCCGGGCTTCCGCCTGGCCGCGCGCCACCACCGTCCGCCGGCGTTGTTCTCCGGCCTCCACCTGCTGCCGGTGCTGCCGCTCCTGCCGGATCCGCTGGAGGTGATCATTCCTCGCCAGGGCGCGCGCCGCCTTTTCATCGCTCGCTGTGCGGCAGGCCACCCGCAGTTCGCTGGCCTCCGCCAGCACCCGCTTCAACTCCTGGTCCACCGTTTGCGTGGTGTTCGCAAACTCGCTTCCGAGGCGTTCCAGCTCCTGTTGATAATGCGCCTCGGACCGTTCCGCGGCGGCGTCATGGCAGCATCGCGCCTGCGCGAGCCCGTCGGCGATGGCCGCGGCCTGCCGCCGAACCCGGCGCTGCGCCAGGCTGCGAATGATCAGGACGACCACCAGCCCTCCCACCGCGCCCAGGCCCGCCTTCCCGTAAGCGGCGGGCCCCGAGCCAAACTGCCGGAGCAGCAACGGGACCAGCCCCAGGGCGATCAGCCCCCATAGCGGCAGGGATTTGAACCAGCGCAGCGGCAGGAACCTGCGGAAGCGGCGCAGATCATCCCGCGTCTGCGCCAGGCATTCGCGCAATTCCGCCAGCAGTTGCTGTTCATCCCGCGCGGGCGCGGGCGTTTTCCGGTCGGCGACGGCCAGGCGGCGGACGAGCTTGCGATAGCCATGGAAAGCCTTCCGCGCCTCGGTTTCCCGGGCGGCGAGCTCCGCCTGCTCGGCGGCCAGGAGATGCCTGAACTCCTCGAAAGCCGTCCCAACGGCGGCCTGGCCCGCGTCCCGGTCGCGCTCGGCTTGCAGCATGGCCTTTTGCAGTTCGTATTTGCGCGCGCCGGTCCGGGCCTCGATCTCCGCGAGGCGCTGCTCTTTGCTGGCCTGGTAAGCGGCGCCGATCCGCGCCTTGCGCGCCGCGTGCCGGGCGGCAAGCGCCTGGCTGGCCGCCGCCCGCGCCGCTTCGGCCTCACGGTCAGCCGCTGCCAGTTCCTCCGCCTGCCGCTCGCGCACCGCTTCGCGGAGGCGCTGTTCCCGGCCCCGCTGCGCATGGTATTCCGCGTTGAGCTTCTCCGACCGGGCGGCAAAAGCCCGGACCGTGGCCTGGAGCCGCTCCAGCAGTTCGAGTGTTTGGCCGACGCCCAGGTTGCTACTCACAATCCCGCCTGATTTGGGTTAAGAGTTTGTCCAATTGCTCCATCACGGTAGCCGCCCGGTCCACGCTGGCAAAGAGTTCTTCCATGTAGCGGCGCTCGAACTCCTCGCCCCGGGCGTCCCGCCAATAGCTTTTCGTGTCCAGCCATTGGGCCCGCAACTCCTTGGTGAGGCCGCCCAGCCGCGCGCCGCTGCCCTTCATGGCGCTCCTCCCGGCGACGGGGTTTCGCCGCTGGCGCGGGTGGCCCCGGCGGACGCGGGCGGCGCCACGCGCCGATACGCCTCGAGCGTCTCGAGCGTCCGCGTCAAAAACGCCACCGCCTGCACCATGTCGTGCGCCAGCACGGTATGCAGCTTTTCCATCTGCTTGACCAGCGGCGCCGTCCGGCTCTCGAACACGCGGTCCCATTGTTTCACTTTCCGCAGCTTTTCCTCCGCCGCCTGCAGCGCGCGCCGGGCCCGATGCGCCATCATCTGCTCCGCCGAGCTGGCCCGGTCCAGGAGGGACAGTTTGGCGCTGAACAGCGCCTGCTGCGCCTCGTCAAACTCCCGCCGCCGCCGCCGCACCTGGCTTTCCCAATACACGCGCTGCTCGTCCTCCAGCCAGTTGCGCATCCGCATCACTTCGGCGCTCACCTCGTCCAGCGCCGGGCGCGCCTTGTCCAGGTAAAGCAGCAGGTTCGACCGGAATAACTCCAGCGCGTCCGACGAGGTGACCTGCGCGCGCTCGGCCATGGGTTAACGCTGGTTGAGGTATTCCTCGATGCGCTGGGCCTTGCGCAACAGGTAGGGCGTGTGCTGATTGGAAACCTCGACGAACTGGCGCAGCGCCTTCATGGTGTGCTTGAACTCCTCGGCGAATTTGGCGTGCTCCTGGTCCTGCCAGGTGTCGCCCAGCGCCGCAAACCGCGCCTGCAACGATACCATCCGGTCTTTCAGATCGTGGTTGAACCGCTTGAGCTCCTCGGCAAAGCGCCGCACCTGCTCGGGATCCATGATGGCCTGGGGCATAGTGTCCTTTCCGTTCAGGCGGGCCGCCGGCGCAAATGGACCGCCGGGCCCTTTCCCGAGAAGCAAACCGTGTCCCATTGAGGCGCCTGACGCATAAAAACAGCCTACTCCCGGCCCCAAGTAAGTCAATAGTCAACCGGCCGCGTCCATCTACCGTTTCCCGGGTCAAAGCACCCGCCCGCGGCGGCGCGGCGGCGCGGCGGGGAAGAACGCGAAGGGGCCCCCGCGGGGATGACGGGCCGGGTCAGGCCGGCACACTTTCCCGCACGGCCTGGGCGCACCGGGCGCACAGGGTTGGATGCCCGGCGTCCACCCCGACATGGGTTTCCCAATGCCAGCAGCGCCCGCATTTTTCGCCCGCGGCCCGCGCAAGGGAAATCGTCAGGGCCGCTTCCGCCGTCGGCTGGATTTCGAGCTGGGAGACATTCAATAACTCCCGCAGCGATTCCCGATGCGCCTGGGCGGTTGCCAGCTCCGGCCCCGCGCCGGCAAAGGTCAGCTTCGCTTCCAGGGCCTTGCCAATGGATTTGGCCTGCCGGGCCTTTTCCAACTCGGGCAGCGCCCGCTCGCGCAGCTCCAGCAACGTCCGCCAGGCGGCGCGTTCGTCTTCCGGGCGCTCGAATCCCAGCGGCTCCCAGGTGAGCAGGTGAACCGAAGGAACCGTCCGGCCCGGCACAAACTCCCACGCCTCGTCCGCCGTGAACGCCAAAATCGGCGACAGCAGGCGGCAGAGGCCGGTGACCAGCCGGTACAGCGCGGTTTGCGTGGAGCGGCGGCGCGGGGCGTTGGCCGGATCGGTATAAAGCCGGTCTTTCACCACATCATGGTAAAGGGCGGAAAGCTCGACCGCCACGAACTGGCTGACCCGCTGATACACCACGTGAAACTCATGGCGGTCGTAGGCTGCCAGAACGTCCCGCTCCAACTGCGAAAACTCGTCCAGAATCCAGCGGTCCAGACCCGTCAACTGCCCGTCCGGCACCGCCTGGGCGGCCGGGTCGAAGTCGGCGAGGTTGGCCAGTTCATAGCGCAGCGCGTTGCGCAGAACGCGGTAGGTCTCGGCCACCGTCTGGATGCGCTCCTCGCTGACGATGATGTCATTGCGGAAGTCCTGCGAAGCAACCCAGAGCCGGATAATATCCGCCCCCCACTTTTTTACGTACGCCTCGGCGGTCTGCGGCTTCTCATAACCGCCCTGCCCTTGCTGACTCTTGGAAATCTTCTCGCGGTCGGCGTCCACCATGAACCCGTGGGTCAGCACCGTCCGGTATGGCGCGGCGCCGTTGCCCGCCAGCGACAACAGCAGCGAGGACTGAAACCAGCCCCGGTGCTGATCGCTGCCCTCCAGATACATGTCGCACTGGAACGGGTGGCCGGCCCCGCGGATTTCCGGCCGCCGCGCAATGACCGCCCGCGAAGAGGAGCCGGAGTCAATCCACACATCCAGCGTGTCGTTGGACTTGGCGACGGACGCCGGGCCGGTCCAGTCCGCCGGCTGGAGGGCGGCCCACAGCTCGGCGGCCGACCGCTCGAACCAGACATTCGAGCCGTGCTGCTCGAACAGGTCGGCGGCGTTGCGCACGATCCGGGGGTCGAGGATCGGGTTGCCCGACGCATCATAGAACGCCGGAATCGGCACGCCCCAGGTGCGCTGCCGCGAGATGCACCAGTCCGGCCGGCCCTTGACGGCCGCCTCGATGCGGCTGCGGCCCCATTCGGGCACCCAGTGCACCCGTTGAATCTCGGCGAGCGCCCGATCGCGGAAACCCGCGTGGTCTATCTTGATGAACCACTGGGCCATCGCCCGGAAGATGATCGGGGTCTTGCTGCGCCAGCAGTGCGGATAGCTGTGCGTATAATTCTCCTGGTGCAACAGCGTCTGGCGCGCGCGCAATTCGTGCAGCACCGCTTCGTTCGCCTCGCTCTTGCCGTGCTTTTCCCCGACGGACCGGCCCAGCATTTCGGCCGGCATCTGCTGCTCGGCCGGCAGATCGGAGGTATGCACAAACTTCCCGTCGTCGTCCACCGGCGAATAAACCGGCAAGCCCTGCTCGATGCCAAGGTGATAATCCTCCAGGCCGTGCCCGGGCGCAATATGCACAAAGCCGGTGCCCGCGGTGTTGTCCACAAAGCTGTCGCCTTTGAAAAACTTCCCCGTGCGGCGGCAGAAAGGGTGCTGGTATTCCATCTGGGCCAGGTGCCCGCCCTCGAGGCTGCGAACGATCTGGTAATCCTGCCAGCCGCATTTGGCGGCGATCGCCGGCAGCAGCAGGGCCGAAACGATGTATTGCTCCCGCCCGACCAGCACCAGCGAGTAGTGAAACGTCGAATTATAAGCCACCGCCAAATTCGCCGGCAGCGTCCAGGGCGTCGTTGTCCAAATCACCACCGACGTGCCCGGGTGCCCCACCAGCGGGAATTTCACATAAACACTCTGGCTGACGTGGTCTTTGTATTCCACCTCCGCCTCCGCCAGCGCGGTGCGGCAGGGGATGCTCCAATAAACCGGCTTCTTCCCGCGATACACCATGCCCTGCTCCACCAGCCCCGCAAACAGGCGCAGCTCATCGGCCTCGTATTCCTTCGCGAACGTCAGGTAGGGGTTCGCCCAGTCTCCCAGCACGCCCAGCCGCTGGAATTGCGCGCGCTGGAGGTCAATATACTTGCGCGCGTACGTTTCACAGGCCTGGCGGATGGACGCGGCGTCCGTGGCGGAATTGCCCGCCTTGCGCATGTCCTGCATCACCTTGAACTCGATCGGCAACCCGTGGCAATCCCAGCCCGGCACATACGGCGCATGAAACCCCCGCAGGGTCTTGTACTTGATAATGATGTCCTTGAGAATCTTGTTCAGGGCCGTGCCGATATGCACCTCGCCGTTGGCAAACGGCGGCCCGTCATGCAGGACAAACTTCTCCGCCCCGGCGCGCCGGGCCTGGATGGCGGCATACAGCCCCGCCGCGTCCCACTTCCGCAGCCGCTCCGGCTCCCGTTTGATGAGATCCGCTTTCATCGGGAAATCGGTCTGCGGCAGGTTCAATGTGTTCTTGTAATCCATGCAGCGTCTTAAAGAAGAGCAACCCTAACAGCCGCGCCAATCCGTGTCAACGAACCGCACGCGCCAACATGAACGGACGCGCTCCAACCCCCGGCAAACCGCGGAAAAATACGCCCCCGCCCCGGGCAACGGGTGCTAACGGCCCGCAAGCCGCCCACCCCGGCCAGCGCGCAAGGCGCCGCCGCCGGGCGACGCTCTTTCGCTACGGACGACACGACCGGCAGCGCAGCAGCGGCATCCCCGCAGGGGGGCGGCGCACGGACCGGTTTTGGGTGGACGGCAGGCAAGGTCTGTTCCAGATTCTGGCTTATGAAGATCAGGTTTTGGGGAAACTGGCGGTGCGTGAATCGGGTTCTGATTCCGGGGCTGGCGGTGGCGGCTGCTTTTTCGAGTTACGGTGCGGCGGTGAGCAGTTCGCCCAATGCCAACCAGCGGCGGCCCAGCATTATTTTCATTCTTGCCGATGACCTGGGGTATGGGGACTTGGGCTGCTACGGACAGACGAAGATCCAGACCCCCAATCTGGATCGGCTGGCCGCCGAGGGCATGCGGTTCACCCAATTTTATGCCGGCAGCACGGTTTGCGCGCCCTCGCGCGGGGCGCTCATGACCGGGTTGCATACCGGCCATGCGCGGGTCCGCGGCAACGCCGCCGTGGCGCTGCGCCCGCAAGATCTGACGGTGGCCGAGATTCTCCAGCGGGCCGGCTATCGCACCGGCCTCATCGGCAAGTGGGGCCTGGGCAATGAACACACAACCGGGGTGCCGCAAAAGAAGGGTTTTGACGAGTTTCTCGGCTTTCTCGACCAGGTCCACGCGCACAATTACTACCCGGATTACCTGTGGCGCTACGACCCGCCCGGCCCGGCCAAACCGGGCTACGACGGCCGGCGGGACTTCCTCGAAAATCAAGGCGGCCGCCGGGGGCTTTACGTGCATGACCAGTTCACCACGGCGGCACTGAACTTTATCCAGATCAACCAGCCGGATCGGTTCAACCACTATCGCCCGTTCTTTCTTTATCTCGCCTACACCATTCCGCACGCCAACAACGAAGAGGGCCGCCGCACGGGCAACGGCATGCAAGTCCCCAGCGACGCCCCATATACCGACCAGTCCTGGCCGCCGCCGGAGAAGAACAAGGCGGCCATGATCACGCGCATGGACGCCGATATCGGCCGGATCCTGGACAAGCTCCAGGAGCTGAAGCTCGCGGATAACACGGTGGTCTTCTTCGCCAGCGATAACGGGCCGCACCGGGAAGGGGGCGTAGATCCGCAGTTCTTCCAGAGCAGCGGCCCGCTGCGCGGTCTCAAGCGCGATTTGTACGAAGGCGGCATTCGCGTGCCGTTTATCGTGCGCTGGCCCGCCCGCATCAAGCCCGGCGCGCGCAATGATCAGCCGTGGGCCTTTTGGGATTTTCTGCCGACGGCCGCCGCGATCGCCCAGGCCCCGGTGCCGGAGCCCATCGACGGCCGGTCCCTGCTGCCGACGCTGCTGGGGCAGCCGCAGACCAACCCCCACGAGTTCTTTTACTGGGAATTCCACGAGCGCGGATTCCAACAGGCGGTGCGTTACGGGGATTGGAAGGCGGTGCGCCTGCGCGCCGGGGCGCCGCTGGAGTTGTACCATCTCAAGACGGATCCGGGCGAAAAGGAGAACGTGGCGGACCGGAACCCGCAGGTGGTGGCCCGGATTGAGGATTATCTGAAAACCGCGCGGACTGAGTCGGAGCACTGGCCTCTCAAGGACGCCGACGCGCCAGCCCGGGCGCCGGAACCTAAAACGAAATAGCGACCGACGCCAGCCGGACGGCCGCCAATCCCCGCTGGCATTGTGCGCCCGCCGGTTTATACTCAACCGCATGGCCCTGACCCGACATTGTTGGAAATGCGGCACCGAATACACCCTGCGGGGAACGCCCGGCCGCTCGGAATGTTGCGAATGCTGCCGCTCGGACCTCCGGGTGTGCCGCAACTGCATCAGCTACGATCCACGGGTTGCCGAGCAATGCCGCGACCGCCGTGCTGAACTGGTCGCGGAGAAGCACCTGGCCAATTACTGCGAATACTTCGAGTTCGCCCGCCGCGAGTATGTCCCGCCCGCCGAGGATACTTCGCGCGAAGCCAAAGCCCGCGACACCCTCCGAAAGCTGCTGGGGGATTGATCCGCACGCCGGCGGCGGACAACGGAGCCGCTGATTCAGCTCGAAGTCGAAATCCGGGGCGGGCGCTTTACAAAGAAAAACCCCCTCCAGTTCACCCGGAGGGGGTCTCAAACGTTGATTCTAACTCAGGTTAGAACTTGTAGATGACGTTGGCAGCCAGCATCCAGGCGTTCTTCAGATTGGCGGAACTCGTGTAGGTGTCCGTTTCCGCATCGTAAGAATTCGGGCTCTTGCCGCCGAACAGGTGACCGTCCAGAGAATGATCCCAGCGCAGCTCCAGGCGGCTGATGACGTTCTTCCACAGGTCATACTGCACGGTGGCCGTGAGGGCGAGGACTTCGGCTTTGCGCGGTCCCACCCAGACAGTCCCGTCTTCGGTCTCAAAGCTGCGGCCGAAGAGCAGCGTGCCACCATCGCCCACCTTGTCCTTGTAGTATTCCGCACGCGCGTGGAGGCTGAGCTTCTCGGTAGCCTGGTAGGAGAGATAGCCGGCGATTGCCCAGTTATCATTCTTCACATCGTGGATGTTAATCTGGTCAAACGCCACTCCCGCCCGCAGACCCTCCACCGGCGTGGCAACGGTCAGCCCGGCGTAATAGCTGGTCAGCGTTTCGCCGCCGAACCCGTTGACAATCCCGCCATACAGGGTTGAGCCGGAGAGGAATCCCCAACTGTCGGGAGCGGTCAGGGCGACCGAGCCCATGTAAGTCTTGTAGGATTCTGCCCGGGTGTCACTCCAGTAGTAGCCATTAAAGGCCCGCTCATTGATAGCCGGCCCGTACGTGTTGGCCACGCCCGCGGACGCGCTGAAGCAGTCGCAGAAGCGATAGCTGGCCAGCAAGCCCGTATGCGTTTGCGGCTCGATGGTATGGCCGTAGGAGCGGGTGTAGTTGGGGTTATTGCCGGATTCAATGGATTCGTAGCCGATGATGCTGTCGAATGCGCCCAGCTTGAAATCAAGGCCGTTGCCCACCGGGGTGCGCAGCGCGGCATAGGCTTGCCGAACGGCGAGATCACCCGTCCCGGCGCGATTGCCCTCACCCCAGAAGGACTGGGTGTTGAGCCGGTTGGCATCAGGCCCGAACCACAGGTCGGCGCGATAGCCAGCCGCCCAATCCTGCTCGTCCAGCGGCTTTTCGATGCGCAACTGGATGACGTTCAGGTTGAAGCCGTCGGCCTTATCAATACCCCCGAACTTATAGGGCGGCAGGTTGTAATTGCCGGTGCCAAAGTTCCACTGTGCTGAGGTATCCACATATCCACTGATGGTCGTGGAAGCCAGCGCGGTTTTCACCGGGCTCAAGCATTCCTCGGCTTTGGCAGCGGATGCCAAGCTGACCACCCCCAGGGCGGCCAGCGCTACTGTCCATTTATTATACTTCATATGTTCCTCCGATATGACTCGTGTTTGTTGTATAACTATGACTATGCATTTCTGAGGGCAAAACCGGTTTGCCCTCGCACCAAAACCGGTGCATTTAGGTCACTAAATAGTGCATTTCAGTTCCGTTGACAACAACTATTTTTACTATTTTGGCGCGCGAGCTTGTCTGTAATTGAGGACGGAAATTGTGTCAAATTGAGGCAATCGAGCCCGGAAAGACTCCCCCAACCGGCGCCCCAAACCGCCGATGAGAGCAACGCCGCCCCGCGGATTCCGCCGCCGCCGCCATCCCCAACAGCCATCCCCGCCCGTTTGGAACAAATGCTGCTCCGTTGGAGGGCAGCAAATGCATGGCAACTCGATATCATCCGCCCCGGCTGGTTAAGGGCGGAACCGGTTAAGACTGAACAGACCCAGATTATGGCTTCTTTTGTCTATGTAGCGCGGGAAACTGCTTCCGGCCGGGAGATTCGCAGCTCGGTCGAAGCGGCGACGGAGCAGGCGGCGATCATGGCGCTGCTGAATCGGAACATGCTGGTGCTTTCGATTCAGGAGCGGGTGGGGAAACAAGGCCGGACCAGCGGCGGCCGGGTGGCCCTGGCCGACCTGGTAATTTTCACCCGCCAACTGGCCACGATGATTGACGCGGGCCTGGCGATGGTCCAATCCCTGCAGGCGCTGGCGGAGCAGACAACCAACAAGGTGATGCGGGACGTGATTCACGACGTATGCGCGCGCGTGGAGGGGGGCGACAGCTTTTCCGACGCCTTGAAGAAGCATCCCAAGGCGTTCAGCCGCCTCTACGTCTGCATGGTGGCGGCGGGGGAAAAGGGCGGCTTGCTGGCGGAGATCCTCGCCCGGCTGGCCACCTACCTGGAAAACACCGCCCGGCTGCGCAAAAAAGTCAAATCGGCAACCATGTACCCGGCCGTCGTGACGGTCGTGGCAATTCTGATCACGATCTTTCTGCTGGTGAAAGTGGTGCCGGTGTTCGGGGAAATCTTCCGGAGCTTCAACGCCACCCTGCCGGCGCCAACCATGTACCTGATCATGGTCAGCGACATCGTAAAGCGGTATCTGTTCCTCGTCCTGCTGGCCGGCGGGGGGGCGGTTTATGGCTGGATATATTTCATCAAGACCCCGACCGGCCGGTGGATTTGGGATTCGCGCCGCATCAAGCTGCCGGTCTTCGGGGCGATTGCGCACAAGATTTGCCTGGCGCGGTTCACCCGCACGCTGGCTTCGCTCGTCCGCAGCGGCGTGCCGATTTTGGAAGTGCTCCAGATCGTATCCCAGACCGTGGGCAATGTGGTCATGGAGAAAGCCATCAAAACCACCTCCACGGATATCGAGCAGGGGGAAAGCATCGCCACCGCCCTGGCCAAGCACCCGGTATTCCCCAGCATGATCGTGCGCATGGTCACCGCCGGCGAACAAACCGGCAAGCTCGACAGCATGCTGGAGCGCATCGCGGATTTCCTGGACGAGGAAATTGAAACGACGCTGTCGGGCCTGACGGCGCTGATTGAGCCGATCCTGATTGTCTTCCTGGGCGTCGTCATTGGCGGCATGGTCATTTGCATGTTCCTGCCGATCTTCAAGCTGCCCGAAATCGTCAGCCGCTGACGCCCAGCGCCCCACTCCGCCGCCGGGGCGCGGGCATCGCTCGCGCCCCCCGGCATACCACCCGGAACGGCGCGAATGGGGACGGGACTGCCCAAATCCCCAAAGACCGGCTCGCAAAATCGCGCACCGGTCAGGCCGGATAATCCAACAACCGCCTGGTTGGCCGGTGGAAAAGAAGTGGATGAATGACCAGGCCGAAACGCCTCAAACCCCGCCCCTGTCCTGCCTACTTGCCCCTGTAAATTACTGATTTCACCGTTGAAAGGCGCCCAAGACTGGCGGCAAAGCCGCTGGATTCACCAATTACAAGGTTCGCAGGCACTACATTCTAAGCGACCATGTCCTCTCAAGCCCCGATGAATCGAGATCATGCTGTTAGACCGCCCACCTAAATCGCTTCAGTTAAGCCGAAACAATTCAGATTCCACCTCCAATTCGATCCCACAAAACGTGTAAATCTCTGATTTTACAAGCGAAAGCCATTAGCCAAGCCAAAAACCATCCGGATGCCCGTCCGTCACTAAAAAACCTTCTCCCGTCAGCCTCAGATTTATAACTAACTGCTTTTATTGGACTTATTGCTCGTCACTCCGCTCTCGCTCATCGTTTCGGCCTTTCCAGGCACCCCCATCCATTCCCCAGATACCGTGAAAATACCCTTCCCCCAAGCCGTGTACAAGGGGTGTACAAAGGATGCCCACCGGGGGTTCATGGGATTTTAGCTGGTACACCCGATGGGCATCCCTTGTACACCCCTTGTACACGGCGTAGAAGCAGGGTAAATGCAGGGTAAATCCAAGCCGGAACGATTTGGATTTTACCGCTATTTCAACCCTTCCGCATGCCTAAACTACTGATTTTACAGGTAAAATCCATTCAGAGGCCAACGGTTGAGCCGTTAAACCCGTTAAATAAGAGGTTTATGAGGGTTGCGGGCGGGATAACCATAGCCACCCAGGCCCCAACAGGACGAAAACGCGCGGTTGGGCTGCCCAACTGAGTGGTTCCGGCTAAGAGCGCGGATGGTATTTCCGATGGACTTCGCGCAGGCGGGTTGCCGCCACATGGGTATAGACCTCGGTGGTGCTGATGCTGGCGTGGCCGAGGAGTTCCTGGATGACGCGCAAGTCGGCTCCGTGGTCAAGCAGGTGGGTGGCGAAGCTATGACGCAGCATGTGCGGGGTGACGTTGCGCGCGATGCCCGCCCGGCGCGCGCGCCGTTTGATGCGCAACCACAGGGTCACGGGCGCGAAAGGGGTGCCGCGGCGGGTGAGAAACACGTTGGCCGGGGTGCGGGGAGTGACCAGTTGAGGCCGGCCGGCGGCCAGGTAGCGTTCCAGGGCGGCCACGGCCGGGCGGCCCACCGGCACCACACGCTCCTTGTTGCCTTTGCCGATGACCGTGATGAATCCGGCGGCGAGATGGAGTTGTTCGAGCCGCAGGTGGCGAAGCTCGGCCAGGCGCAGGCCCGAGGCGTAGGTGAGTTCGAGCATGGCCTGGTCGCAGAGGCTTTGCGGGGTTTCCGGGGTTTCCGGGGTGAGCAGCCGTTCGATTTCCTGGCCGGTGAGCGCCCGGGGCAGGCGCTGCCAGCGGCGGGGCAGCGAAAGGTTTTCCGCCAGGTTGGCCGGCAGGAGTTTCTCGTTTTCGGCAAAGCGGTAAAAGGCCCGCAGGGCGGCTATTTCCAGGTAGAGGCTCTCGCTGCTGAGCCGCCGGGGAGAGCCTGGGGGCTGGTGGGCCAGGGCGCGCTCGCGTTCGTGCTGGAGAAAGGCCATCAGGTGCGCGAGCTGGACGGACTTCCAGTCCGACAGCCCCCGCTGGTTTGCCCAGGCGATGAATTTGCCCAGCAGCAGGGCGTAGGTTTTCTGGGTGTGCTCGGCCTGGCCGCGTTCGTGGCGGATGTATTGCAGGAAGTCCTCGACCAGTTGGTTCATGCCAGCTTGCGGCCGGTCAACCGTTCGTAGGCCTCCAGGTACTTGGCCTGCGTGCGGGCGACGACTTCGGGCGGGAGCGGGGGCGCGGGCGGGGTTTTGTCCCAACTGAGCGTTTCCAGGTAGTCGCGGACGAACTGTTTGTCGAAGCTGGGCTGGCCGGCGCCGGGGCGGTACTGGTCGGCGGGCCAGAAGCGGGAGGAATCCGGCGTGAGAACCTCGTCTATCAGGACCAGTTGATCGTCCACCAGGCCGAACTCGAACTTGGTGTCGGCGATAATAATGCCCCGGCGGAGCGCGTAATCACGCGCGAACGCATAGAGTTTGAGGCTGGCGGCCCGGGCCTGCTCCGCGCGGCCGGCGCCCACCAGGCGGGCGGCTTCGGCGAAGGAAATGTTCAGGTCATGCCCGGATTCGGCCTTGGTGGCGGGGGTGAAGATCGGCTCGGGCAATTCGGAAGACTCCGTCAAGCCGGGCGGCAGCCGGAGGCCGCAGACCGTTTGCCGCGCGCGGTATTCTTTCCAGCCCGAGCCGGCGAGGTAGCCGCGCACGACGCATTCAATGGCGAGCGGGCGGGCTTTTTTGACAATCATGCTGCGGCGGGCCAGTTGCGCCGAATACGGCTGGAGGCGGGGCGGCAGGGGGTCTTCCGCGCGGGCGAGCAGGTGATGGGGCTGGAACGCCGCCGTCTGCGCAAACCAGAAATGCGAGAGCTGGGTCAGCACCTCGCCCTTGCGCGGGATGCCGTTGGGCATGATGCAATCGAACGCGGAAATGCGGTCGGTGGCCACAAAGAGCAGGCTGTCGCCCAGGTCGAAGACTTCCCGCACTTTGCCGCTTTTCAGGCGGGGGATGCCGGGTAAATCCAGTTGGAGCAGCGGTTCGGTTGCCATGGCGGGGAATATGGGTGGCGCCGCGCCGCGCGGAAAGCGCAAAATGCGTCGGGAACCCCGGGCGGCGAGGCTCGACAATCCCCCCGCCGTTCTGGTAGCGTGCGCGGGTGAATTTCCTGGTCACCGGTGGCGCGGGCTTCATCGGCTCGCATGTCTGCGAGCGACTGCTTCGTTCCGGGCATGCCGTCTGGGCGTTTGACGATCTCAACCCTTTCTACGACCCGCGCCTCAAGCAGCGCAACCTTGACGACCTCCGGGCGCTGGCCGGGCGCTTCGAGTTTGTTCATGGGGATTTGACCCGCCGCGCGGCGCTGGACGACCTGCTCGGGCGGGTGCGCTTTGACCAGGTCATCCACCTGGCCGCCCGCGCCGGGGTGCGGCCCAGCCTTGAAGAGCCCGCCCTGTACCAGCGCGTGAACGTCGAGGGCACGGTGAATCTCCTGGAAGCCGCGCGGGTCCACGGCGTCCGCAAGCTCATCCTTGCCTCGTCCTCCTCGGTTTATGGCGTAAATGCCAAAGTCCCCTTTGCCGAGAGCGACCCGATCTTCCGCGCCATTTCGCCCTACGCGGCGAGCAAGCTGGCCTGCGAGGCGCTGGGCCACGTTTATCACCATGTCTATGGGCTGGAGATCGTCATGCTGCGCCTTTTCACGGTTTACGGCCCGCGCCAGCGCCCGGACCTGGCCATTCACAAGTTCGCCCGGCTGATCCATTCCGGCCAGCCCGTCCCCGTCTTTGGCGACGGCTCCACGGCCCGCGACTACACCTATATCAGCGACATTCTCGACGGCATCCTGGCCTGCACGCAAAGGACCTTTGGCTATGAAATCTTCAACCTGGGCGAATCCCAGACCGTGCGGCTGGATCAGCTCGTCGCCCTGCTGGAAGACGCCCTGGGCAAACGGGCCATCCTCGACCGCCGGCCGCCGCAGCCCGGCGATGTGCCCCTCACCTGCGCCGATCTCACCAAAGCCCGGGCCGGGCTGGGCTACCACCCGCGCGTGCAGATCGAGCAGGGCATCCCGCTTTTTATTGACTGGTTCACGCGCCAGCCCCACTAATAATCATTATGGACAACACCCGTCGTTATCTGCGCCCTCCGTTTGAAGAGGCTTTGGCGGCCTGGAAAACCCTTCTGACGCAGCACGGCCGCTCGACCGACCTCCTCTGGATCCTCGAGGAGAATCTCTGCTTCGAGAAAGACCCGGGGACGACGGCCCGCGTCAAGCTCGGCTTCCAAACCCGGTTCACCCCCCAGCCCCCCGATGCCGCCCGGAAGACCTATTTCCATTTCGCCGAAAACGACGCGCGGCTCGTGTTCTACCGCCTCGGCGCCAACGCCGGGCGTTCCATTTGCCTGCTCCTGTGCGACCCGTGGTTCGAGCCCAAGACGGAAGCCGATGGCTACCTCCGGCGGGATGATTGGCTGATTTCCTTCTTCCCGGGCGGCGATGAGCAAATCGAGGAAGTGGCCGAGGCTGAGCGCTGGCACAACCGCGTCGTGCGGGGCCGCCCCCTGAGCGCGGTGGACTTTTGCATGACCCTCGCCGCCCTGCGGGAACTCCAGGCCCATGGCCGGGTGCTGACGCCCGACGAACGCTTCGGCTTGCAGATTCTGCGCTCGCTGCGCCGCGCCCGGACGCCCCGCGGATCGGGCTGAACGCCGTTCGCTTCCCGCCTTCCAGTGCCCGCCTTTCGGCGGCAGCCTTTCGCCCTCCGGTTGGGGCCGCCCCGCGGTACAACAAAAAAGCCGGAAGTTACTTCCGGCTTTTCTGCCACATTCTACTCGAGAACAACTTTAAATCGGTCTTTGATGCGGCGCCGCAGATTTACGCCTGTCAGTCACACACGGTCTGACTACTGCGCTATTTGCATCACTGACAATGCCAAGATAGCAGAACCCCCTTTTTCGTCATGTCCCCAATTATGGTGACACGGCGGGGGGGCGCGAATAATCGCGGTGTTGGCCGGGGATTGCGGGGTTTACTTGGCCGGCCCGGCGGGGTAATAGTGCCCCGCATGAGAACCTTGCTTGTTGCCCTTGGCCTGCTGCTCGCGTCCGGATACGCTTATGCCGCCCCGGCGCCCGCCGACACCAACTTCTTCCCCATCATGGCCTGGAACTGGGTCCCCAAGGACCGGGCCGTGCTGGAAACCATGCGGGAAGGCGGGCTGACCGTCGCCGGATTCGTCAAGCCGGAGGCGCTCAATGCCTGCCGGGCCGCCGGCTTGAAGGCGATTGTCTCGGATGCGCGCGTTTCCGGTTATAATTGGAGCCAGGTGCCCATGGCCCAGACGCGCTCGAACATCGTCCGCCTGGTCGCCAAGGTCGGGCGGCACCCGGCGGTTTATGGCTATTACCTGATTGATGAGCCCAATGCCGCCCAGTTTCCGGGGCTGGCCCGGGTGGCGGAACTCATCCGCGAACTGTCGCCGGGCAAATGGCCTTACATCAACCTGTTTCCCGACTACGCCAGCGCGGGGCAGCTTGGCACGGCCACTTACACGGAGTATTTGGAGCGCTTCATCAGCACCTGCCACCCGGCCATTATCAGCTACGACAATTACTCGCTGATGGACGATGGTTCGGTGCGCGAGAGCTACTGGTCGAACCTGGAAGCCGTGCGCGCCGCCTGCCAGCGGCACGGGTTGGAGTTCTGGAATATCGTGCTGGCCGCCGCCCATTTCAGCTACCGCGAACTCAACGGCGCCGACTTCCGGTTCCAGGTCTATACCACGCTGGCCTACGGCGGGCGCGGCATTTCCTATTTCACCTACTTCACGCCCAGCACGGGCAATTACCGGATGGGGCCGATAGACCAGTTCGGCAACAAAACGCCGACCTGGTATTTCATGCAGCACATCAACCTCCAGGTTCAGAAACTGGCCCCCACGCTCCTGCGGCTTAAGTCCGACGCCGTGTATCATTTCGGGCCGCTTCCCGCCGGCACCAGCGGCCCGCCCGCCCACAGCCTGCTCACCGGCGCCGGCGGCGCGGGCGTGCTCGCCGGCGAGTTCACCCACGCGGACGGCTCGCGCTACCTGATGGTCGTGAACAAAGACCTGGCCAAATCGCGCATCTGCTCGCTGCAATTCCGCGCCGCGCCGCGCCAGGTGTCGCTCGTCTCGCCTTACAGTGGCGCGCTGGCGCCCTTCCGGGGCGAAGACGTCTGGCTGGCGCCGGGAGGCGGGGTGCTGCTGAAGATCGAGCCTTAAAAAGCCCGCCCTCCACCGAACGCCCCCAACGGCGGCCAAAACCCGGTGGGGCGGTTGGAGGAAAGGAGAAACGCAAGGTGCGCCGGCGGGCGCCCCGGCCTTGATCCGGCCGCGGCCGGACGGCCGGAACGCGGGCTTGCCGCCTCCCCCGCCCGCGCCGGGCGGCGTCCCCGCCATGCACCAAAGCTAATAATAAGCAGTAGAACTTGCTTTATTTGCCGGAGCCATTATTTTGCCATGTGGCCTCATCAACAATATCATCGGCAACCCACGGGCTGAGCCCTTGCTCGCCCCTGAATGATCCGGAGAAGACCCCGGGGCATTGGCTGCTGGCCCGGATGGGCAAGCGCGTATTGCGCCCCGGAGGGCGGGAACTCACCCGCCGCATGCTTGAGCAGCTCGACATCCAGCCGCGCGACGCGGTCGTGGAGTTCGCCCCCGGGCTGGGCGTGACCGCGCGGATGACGTTGAGCCGGAATCCGGCCAGCTACACCGCCATTGAACGGGACGAGGCCGCCGCCGCCCAGGTGCGAAGCTACCTGACCGGCCCGAACCAGCGTTGCCACCTGGGCAACGCCGAGCGCACCGGCCTGGACGACCAATCCGCCACCGTCGTGTACGGCGAAGCCATGCTGACCATGCAGGGGGCGGAGCAGAAGCGGAAGATCGTGGCGGAGGCTTTTCGCCTGCTGAAGCCCGGCGGGCGCTACGGCATTCACGAACTGGGCTTTACGCCGGACGATTTGCCCCGGGACATCCAGGAGGACATCAGCCGCGAGATGTCCCGCAATATCCACGTCGGCGCCCGCCCGCTGGCGCTGCGTGAGTGGCGCGAGTTGTTGACCGGCGCGGGTTTCCAGATCCAGGCGGAAGCCGTCGTGCCGATGCACTTGCTGGAGCCGCGCCGCCTGATTCGTGATGAAGGCTGGCTCAGCGCCCTGCGCTTTGTCTTCAACGTCCTCCGCCGGCCCCAGGCGCGCAAGCGCGTGCTGTCCATGCGGCGCATGTTTCGCAAACATTACCGCCACCTGACCGCGGTTTCCTTTGTCGCCGTCCGGCCCTGACCCCTTCCGCCGAGGATAGGGAAACGTCCGGCCCGCCGCGGCCTTTCCCTCAGCACGTCCGCCGCCGGAGGGCGGCGTCAACGGCGCCCCGGCTGGAGCAATTTCAGCATCTCGGTGACATGCCGGGTTTCGTCCCCGCGGGCTTGGGCGGCGGCCAGGTGGCGCTCGTAATAGTGGATGGCGGTATTGGTGTCCTTTCGCTGCAAAGCGATTTCAGCCAACCCGGAGTAGGTGCTGTAAACGTCGGGAAAGGTTTTGAGGAGGGTGTTGCATTCCGCTTCGGCCGCCTCCAACTGGCCGGTGCGCAGATAGGCCAGCGCCAGGGAACGGCGGGTGGCATAGCGGTTGGTCAGGGACAGCGCGCGGGTCAGCGCCGGGATGGCATTCGAGAACTGGTGCATTAACACGTACAGATTGCCCTGGTCGGACAGGGAATTGGCGTCCAGGGGATCGCGCTGCAGGCGCTGGTCAATGACGCGCAGGGCTTCCGCGTAACTTCCCTGCGACATAAAGGCGGCGAGGGCGCGGTCGTACACAAAGGGATTGTTGGGGTGGGTGGCCAGCAGTGCGTGGATGATTCCGTGCGCTTTGGGGCGGTTGGTGACGGCGAACCACACCTTGGCTTCCGTCAGCGCCAGGGTCACCTCGTTGGTCAACCCGAGCGGCTGCCAGGCGGGGTTGGCTTTAATTTCCTTCACCCATTGGAGCGCCCAGCCGGGGCTGAGGCCTTCGGCGCAAACATCCGCGAGCAACAGGCGCGCGGGCAGGAAATCCGGCACCAGTTGGGTGACCCGCTCGAATTGCTGGCAGGATTGGCGCAGCAGGCCGGTGTGGGCGAACCCCAGGCCCAGTTTGAAGCAGGCATTCGGCTCGTCGAACGGGCCGTTGTCGGCCAGCAGTTGCACGATATTGCGGTATTTGCCGAACTGCTCTTCCAGCGAGGTGTCGTCGGCGATCGTCAACGGTTGGCGCGCCCGCAGGTTGTGGTTGCACTGCAGATTGATCCGGGCGGGAACGTTGTCCGGGTTTAAGTCCCGGGCCAGCTCGAAGCACGGCGTCGCCGCCTGTTCCTGGCCGTTGCGCTGCAGTTCAACGCCCCAATAGTTCAGGGCGCGGGAATACCACCCGGCCAGCAGCCTGGCGTTAACGGGCGGCGGTGTTTGGAGCCGCGCCATCTTCAGCAGCCACCGGGAAAATCCGGAGCGCGGGAGTTCATTGGTGGAGACCAGTTGCAGCACGGGTTTTACGGCCGCCGGGATGGCCTGCTGCCAGAAGGCCTGGCCGGACGCCAGTTCCTCCGCGGTCAGCGGCGGGGGGCTGAGGAGGTCGCGGGGATAGGGCTTCATTTCGTGGAGCAGGCCCTGGGACTGCGGGTAGAAATGATTGAGCAGCGGCCCGTAGCTGGGCGGAAGACAGCAAAGCCGGTTGCTTTGGGCCACGCGGGCCAGCAGTTGCACCTGGCGCAAAGCATTCAGCGGCACGTTGTAATCCGGGAGAAGCTGCGCGGACGCGGGAGAGGCCGGCCAGCGGCCGGGGTATTTCCGGCTCAACCAGTCGCGGTACGGCTGCAGCGGCAGGCTGTTCGCGTCCACCGGCAGATAACGATTCGCGCTGCCTTCCCGGCCCCAGGCCGCGCACAGGAGCTTGAGGTGAATCGGGTCCTCGCTGAACACGACGGCTCCCTCCGGCGGCAGCGAACCCGCCGCCAGCCGGACATAGCGATCCAGGTGCGGCGCCAGGGAGGCGCGCAGCACGGGAATGTTTACCAAAAGCATCGCGGCCAGCAGCAAACCGGGCAGCGCCGTGACGGCCAGGGAGATTCCCCGGTAGAGGACGCGCCGAAAGTTCTGCCGCCGGGTGAGGCGCACGCGCATGACGGGGCCGAAAAACACGAGGAAGAAACCGCTGTAATAGCCGATGCTCAGGGCGGTGAGATAATAGAACGTCAGGAAGGGCAGCCGCACGTTATAATGATAGGCAATCTGGCGGGGGCTGCAGGACGGCCCGCAGACAATCCACAAGCAGAGCAGCAGAAGGAAGGCGTGCGCCAGATACAGGATGGCCATGACCGGGTCGAACCGGATGCGGCCCAGGCCGCCGCCTAATCGGCCCCAGCGGATGCTCAGCAGCAGAACCGGCAGCAGCGAGCCAACCGCCAGCAGCAGCGCCATCTCGCGGTGGAAACGGAAGAACACGCGATAGACCAGGCGGAGCGGGAATTGATAAGCCATCGCCGCCTCTTTCAGCGCCGTCCAGAAACCCATCCCCGAAGCCGGGGAGAGCGCCTGCACCAGCGGCAGCAAGAGGAAGAGCGACAGGCCCGCCAGCCCGAGCAGCATCATGCGCAGCAGAAAGCGCAGATCGGCGAATAGCATAGGTTTGAAGCTGCGCCGCCGGAATTGATCCAGGCGCTGAAGCGTGCGCAGGCGGAAGAAGCTGAATTGTTTGGTCCGGACAAGCGCCACCCCGAAGATCGGCAGGAAGCCGGCCATGGCCCAGTTGTTGGCCAGGGCGACGCCAAAAAGAAACGCCGCCCGGTCCAGCCACGCCGGCCGCGCGTCGAGCCGGTGCTCCAGCAGACAGCGGATGACATAGGCGAACATCAGCAGGTCCAGCATTTCGCCCGAAGCGCTGATGGCGTGTTCCCAGAACGTTAATTGCAGCCCCAGCGCGAGGGCCGCCAGGACAATCGGAACCCAGGCCTGGGGCGCCATGAGCAGCGCGCGCGGGTCCTGGATCAGCTCGCGCTGTTGCGGCAGCCGGTCATGCGGCAGCAGCGCCACGGTGCGCGCCAGGGTCAGCAGGGTCAGCGCGGCGCAGACAGCGGTGAACCCATTCAGCGCCAGGGGAATCCAGGGGGCCGGCAGCAAGCGGAACGGGCTGGTCAGCAAGAGCAGCAGCGGCTGGGAGAGCGCGGGCAGCCAGTCCCAGCCGTTGACCCGGCTCACCAGCGCAAGGCTGTCGAAGGTCACCCAGCGGTTCAGCGTCGCCAGGTAAACCACCAGGGCGGCCGCGCCGACCACCCACGGCAGGCGGTCGAGCGCAAAACGGCGCTCGGGATTGGGTGTGGATTCAGCATTCATGCTTTCGCAAGCGGCCTTATTGAACCACACAACGGCGGCCAAGGCCACTTAATATGTTTCCCCCGCCGGGTTCAACTAAAAGCGCCCGCTCCGTCCGCCTCGCTTGGCCGGCCAACCTCGGGCGGCGGCGGGTTGAGCGCCGCGGCCACCTGCCGCCCCAGCTCGAGCGCTTCCGCCACGGGCCCGCGGGCCTCCGCCCGGCGGAGCTGGCCGTCCACCAGCGCGCGGGCGCGCAGGTGGAGGCAGCTGCCCGCGACTTCGGCGTAGGCGGCGACGGGGCTTTGGCAGCCGCCGCCCATGGCGGCCAGGAAGGCGCGCTCGGCCAGGACGCATTGGCGCGTGTTGAAATGGTTGAGCCGCTCGCAGATAGCGGCCAGGCGCTCGTCGTCCGCGCGAATCTCAAGGCCCAGCGCGCCCTGGCCGGCGCAAGGCAGCATCTCCTCCAGGTCAAGGACCGTCGCCCGCAAGCCGTCCGGCACCGCGTCGCCCTGGAGCCAGCCATCCGGGCTGATGCGGAAGTTAAGCCGGGCCAGGCCGGCCAGCGCCAGCACGGTCGCGTCCAGCTCCGGCCGTTCGGCCAGCCTTTGCAGGCGGGTGACCACGTTGCCACGGAGATCCGCAAGGCGGAGGGCGGGATTCCGCGCGAGCAACTGGGCTTTGCGCCGGGTGCTGCTGGTGGCCACCGTCGCGCCGGACGGCAGCCCCGCCACGGTCAGCCCGGGCGGGAACCCGCGGCGGGCGGATTGGCCGGGCGACCATTCGGCCGCCTGCCGGTCGGCTTCGGCGGCGCGCAGGTAATCGGCATCGCGGTAGAGCAGCACATCGCGCGCATCCGCGCGCTTGCCAACGGCGCCCAGGCAAAGCCCCGGCGGCAGTTCCGTGGGCAGGTCTTTCAGGCTGTGCACCGCCAGGTCGGCGCGATGCTTGAGCAGGGCCACTTCAAGCTCCTTGGTAAAGAGTCCCTTGGGCAGGGTTTTGCCGGCCTGCGCCAGGGCAGCCGTCGCGAGCTTGTCGCCCGTGGTCTTGATGAGCTTCAACTCGAAACTCAGCTTCGGAAAGGCGGCGCGGCACTGGTCCAGCACCCGGCGGGCCTGGGCCAGCGCCAGGGCGCTGCCGCGGGTGGCCAGGATGATGGGGCGGGAGACGGGCATGGCGGGTCAGAGGGCGGAGAGACGGCGAAGGCTCCGCGGGCGCCGCCGCCAACGATGCCGGGCCGACGGGCCGCCGGGCCGATACGCCCCCCCCCGCCAAAGCGCAGCGTCTTTCCGCGCCCGCGGCCTCGTTGCCAGCCATTCCATCAAGGTCATAAAACTCTTTCCCGCCCCGGCCCCGTCACTCATGCCCAAACGCCACCCGCACCCCGCCGCGCCACATTCCGCCCCCCGCGTCTTCCAGCAGCGCCAGCGCCTTTTCGCGGATGATCTGCTCGCAGCGGGCCACTTCCTGCCGGCGCTGTTTGAGGTAATCGTCGGCGATGGCCTGCAGATCATCAATGTTGTAGAGGTAAACATTCTCCAGGAAATTGACTTCCGGCTCAATGTCCCGGGGCACGGCCAGGTCAATGAGCAGCAGGGGACGGTTGCGGCGCCCCGGCAGCAGCGGCGCCAGCCGGGCGCGATCGAGCAGGTAATGCGGCGCCGCGGTGCTGCTGATGACAATATCCACGCGCGCGAGCTCCTCCAGCCAGTCCGCGAAGGACACCGCGCGGCCCCCCAGTTCCGCGGCCAGCGCCCGCGCCTTGTCGGACGAACGATTGGCCACCGCCAGGCCGCGGGCGCCGCGCGAAACCAGCGCGCGCGCAGTCTTTTCGCTCGTGTCGCCCGCGCCGACGACCAGCACCTCGCGGTCGCCAAGGCGGCTGAAAACCTTTTCCGCCAGCTCCACGGCGACCGACCCGACGGAGACGCTGCCGCGCTGGATGTTGGTTTGGGTGCGGATGTGTTTGGCGACGTTGAAGGCGCGCTGAAAGGCCCGGTTGAGCCGGGCGCCGGTATGGCCATGCTGGCGGGCCAGCTCATACGCCTGTTTAAGCTGGCCCAGAACCTCCGTTTCCCCGAGCACCATCGAATCCAGCCCGCAGGCCACGCGGAAAAGATGCTGGACGCTTTGCGGCTCGCCCAGCGCGTAAATCCCCCCGATCTGCGCGTCGGGGCAATCCTGGGACGCCAGCAGGAATTCCCGCAGCCCGGCCAGGGCGCGGGACGGCTCCCGCGGCGTGGCGGCGTAGATCTCAACGCGGTTGCAGGTGGACAGGATGACCGCCTCATCAGCGGCGCCCGAGCCTCGCAGCGACTCCAGCGCCGCCGGCACGCCCGCCGCGTCAAACGCAAAGCGCTCCCGCACCGCCACCGGCGTGGCATGATGACTCAGGCCAAGGACGAGAATCGGCATGGGAAGCAATCAGGCACACCCGCCGCGCCGGCTCCGGCCGCGGACGACGCCCTGGGGCGGATGCGGAAAGTGGCCATCATGGGTTATGCAGCGGCGACAGGACATTGGTGCCCCAGAAGGTCAGCAGCACAAAGAGGAAGCTGCCCAGGACCCCCAGCGCGAAGCGGCGCCCGCCCTGGGCAAAGCGCCAGCGCCAAATAATCAGGCCCAGGTAAAGCAGCCAGACCCCCACCGACCAGACAATCTTCGGATCCCCGCGGTACGCCTGGGGATGCTCCAGGCGCGCCAGCGCCAGCCCGCCGACCCCCAGCCCCAGCGTCAGGAAAACAAATCCCGCAGCCAGCAGCCGTTCCGCCGCCGCCGCCAGCCGCTGGATCGGCGGCAGGAGCGAACTGATCGCCCGCAGCTTGTGGACCTTCAAGTTGCGTTCCTGGGTGAGAAACATCAGGGCCGCCGCCGCGCTGAGGCCGAACGCGCCGTAGGCCAGCGAAAGCAGCGCGGCGTGCAGGCTCATCCAGAGAGTCCCCAGCCCGGGCCAGACGCTCGGCGGGGTGTCCAGCCCGGGCATCAGGGCAAACACCCCCAGCGCAAAAAGCGCCGGCGACACAAACGCGCCCAGAAACCGCAACCGCGCCCACAGCCCGATCCCCAAATAGCCCCCCACGATGCTCCACATGATGAACAGCGTGGCCTCGTAAAGGTTGGTGACGGGGCAGCGGCCCAGGTGAAACCCGCGCAGCAGCATCGCCGCGCTGTGCGGGCCAAAGGCCGCCAGCAACAGCAGATAATTAATGCGATTATCGCGGCGGAACCCATTGCGCCACAAAAACACCGAATACACCAGGCTCAGCCCGTAAAGGGCCACCGCCAGCAGGAACAGGTGTCGGTCCGTCAACCAATCCATGCCGCAAGGTTAACCCGCCCCAAACCCGGCGCAAGCGGCAATTGCCGCCCGCCGGACGCTCCCCGGCGCGGGAGCGGGTCAGGCCCGGACGCGCCCCGGAAGGCGGCCTCCGGGCGGCAACGTCTCCTCGCTCGCCCGCCCCTTCCCGTCCAAACGCAGCACCCGTTGAATCGAGGGCGGGATTTCATCCAGCCGATGAGTAATATAAAGGGCGGTCACCGCCCCGGCCCGCAGCAGCTCGTCCACGGCGCCGATGAACAGCGCGCGGTGCGCCGCGTCCAGCCCCTGGCACGGTTCGTCCAGCGCCAGCAAGCGCGGCCGCTTGACCAGCGCCCGCGCCAGCAAAACCATCCGCTGCCCGCCCGCCGACAATCCGAACAGCGGCGTCCCGGCAAAGCCCAGCAACCCAAACCGGCGCAGCCAGCGCCGCGCGGCGGCGGCCTGGCCCCGGGTGACCGGCTCGAACAGGCCAATGGAATCGTGAAACCCCGACGCCACCACCTCGAAACACGTAGCCGCGGCCTTGAAATGCAGATGCAGCTCGGGCGAAACCCAGCCAATGTGGCGCTTGATATCCCACTGCGACTCGCCGCCGCCCCGGCGCCGCCCAAACACCGTCACCGCGTTGGTATAGACCTGCGGATGATCGCCCAGCACCAGCCCCAGCAGCGTGGTCTTGCCGGCGCCGTTGGGCCCCAGCACCGCCCAGCTTTCCCCCGCCCGCACCGTCCAATCGAGCTCGCGCAAAATAACCCGGCGCCCGTGGCGGACGGTGACCCGGCGCAGCGCCACCAGGACGGGCGGCGGCGATCCCGGCGGCGCGGAACGCGCGCCAACCCCGCGCGCCCCGGCCGTCACGGCGGGCGCAAACCCGGCGCCGCGCTCCGGGCCCCGGGCGGCCCCGGCCCGGCCCGGCGCGCGCCGGCCCGCCGCCACCACCTGGCAGTTCTCCACCCGGAGCAAGTGGGTCACGCGCCGGGGCAAATCCTCCGGCCGCGTGGTGACCAGCAGCACCCGCAACCGTCCGGCCATCAGCCGTTCCAGGGCCGCGTGGAAATGCCTCCGGGTGGCGGCATCCAGGCCCACAAACGGCTCGTCCAGAATCAGCAGCCGCAGCGGACGGCACAGCACCCGCGCCAGCTCGACCCGCTGCCGCTCCCCGTTGGACAGGGAAAGCAGCGTCTGCTCCCGCAACGGGCCAAGCGCCAGCAAATCCACCGCCCCCCGCTGGCGGCGCTCGAATTGCGCCCGCGCCCGCGCCGAACCCGCGCCCACTTCAAACGGGTTGATATCCATGACCCGTTCATAAGCGAGAAAATCGCGCACCCGCAGGGAGCTCTCCTCCTCCAGGCTGTTCCAGCGGGACTGCGCCACCGCGCCGCCCCAGCCGGCCTTGCTGCGCTCGAACGAAACCTGGCCAATCATTTCCTCCGGGCTCAAGCCCGGCCCGGGCCGGAAATGGTAGCGCAACTCGCCCCCGACCAGCGGCAGCCGCCCGCACAGGCCATCCGCCAGCAGTGACTTGCCCGAGCCGTTGCCCCCGACCAGCGCCCACTGCTCGGGCCACCGCCAAATCCAGGTGGTGCGCGCAAAGACCAGCCGCTCCCCCAGCCGGAAGACCCCATCCCGCAGGGAGAGAAACGGCCGCGCGGAAGCCGAAACCATTGCACTCATCTACAACCATCCGAAATCTGCGCCGGAACCAGCCGGCAATGCACGCCCTATTTTACCGCGCCGGGAAAGCGCGCCCGGGCGCGGACGGCTCTCCTTGCCCGCGCCTGCCTGCCAAAATCCCCGCTCCTGCGAGGGGGTGCCGTCACTCCCGGTTTTCGCCCCGGCGGCGCCCCACGGGCTTGCCCGCGCCGCGCGGGATTTCCGGGCCATCCCGTCGCGGCCGGGTTCCGGGGCGCAAACATTGCAACAAAAAACTGTTGCGGCCGGAGTTGGGTTTTATTACACTCGCGCCATGCTTGGTGAGACTCGAAAGCCCGTCTGTCTTCACCCACGCAGGATTCAAGGCCTGCGGGTGCGTCCCAAACAAATCCCCTTTAACCGGAGCGGCGATAGCTCGCGCGGGCGCCTTTCCGCCGGCCGGTCCGCCGGCCGGCGGCCGGCGTTCACCTTGATTGAGCTGCTGGTGGTGATTGCCATCATCGCCATTTTAGCGGCGCTGCTGCTGCCGGCGCTGGCCCGGGCGAAAGTAAAGGCGCAGCGGATCAGTTGCCTGAGCAACCTGCATCAGATTGGGTTGGGGCTGCATATGTATGCGTCGGATCACGAGGATCACCTGCCGACGGTTTTCCGCACCGCCTCGATTTTCACCACCTACTGGCTGCGCGTCAACCAGGAGTATAAGAACCTGGGGCTGCTTTTCAGTGGCGATTACGTCAAGACCCCCAGGGCCTTTTATTGCGTATCCGGCAAGCTGCGCGCGGATGAAGTGCTGGCGTATGACGGGCCGGACAATCTCTGGACCAATGCGAATGTGCGCTCTTCCTATCCCTGCCGCACCGTGTTCAAAAACAACGCTTTGGCGACCGAGTGGAAACTGTCGGCTTGCGTCACCAACGTGATTTACAGCGACTTCATCGGCGTCCAAAACTACCGGGGCGGCGGCATTGACCAGGGCTACATCTACCCGGTCCACAACGGCGAGGGCTACAACCGGTTGTTCGGCGACGGCTCCGGCCGATGGACGCGCCCGGGGCCGCTGACCCGGAAAGTTTCTGCCGCGGTTCCCAGCCCCGTGCAGATGATTAACTACTACCAGGAGTTGGACATCCTCAGGTGATGAACGATCCCCGGGGGCTGGGCCTCCGGCCGTGAAAACGTAACGGCTCCGGCGGCAGCGACGCTCACCGGAAAGGACGGGCAACTGTTGACAGGCCCGGGATCGCTCGTTTCGCCGGGATGCCATTCCGGCAGGTTTCCGACGCTTGCCCCGCTCAGGGAAATGCGACGCATATCCCCTGGCTCTCAGGTCGCGGCCGGCTTAACCAGAACGACTCAGTTGGGCCGTTCAACCGCCCGCCCTCGTTCCCTCGGAGTCCGGGCGGGCCGGACCGCCCAAACCTTGGCCCCGGCGAACCCTTTGATTAGCCAATCCAAAGGCATGGCGGCTGAATCCCGGGCCTTTCGCGGGTAAAATCAAGGGTTTAGCCGTCGAGAGGGGTAAAACAGAGGCAAAATCTGCATTGCGCCGGCCTCGGCTTACCCTGGACATCCCCTGAAATCCCCCTGCCTCCGGGCCGTGTACAAGGGG
>ERZ795054.96-NODE-96-length-156060-cov-23.187520_pt1 | contig 156060 bp, 127 predicted proteins | sample MGYA00375138_ERZ795054 | MGnify/ENA primary metagenome ERZ795054 (study PRJEB30183, sample SAMN05720215) | anaerobic digester metagenome | isolation source: active sludge of municipal wastewater-treating anaerobic digesters | place: USA | collected 2014-12-23 ... | reverse complement strand
CTGGGGCGGCTGGCGGCGGGAGCGGGTGCCTTATGAGACTCTAATCCGACTCTTGATGGCCCCGGACGCCGCGTGAAGGGACGCGGCGGGCGGAAAAACGGGAAGGAGAACGCCTTGCTGGCCGCGGGTGCTCACGCGGCGCGCGGGGGGCTTTTTCCTTCGGGGCGGCGGAGTTTGCGCTTTGCTTTCCGCCCGGTTTGCCAGTGCCGCCGTTCGGCGTTTCGGGCCGGTGCTTTTTTCTTTTTTCACGGCCACCCGCCAGCCGCCAGGCAAGGGCGTTTGCGGTGCGCCGAAATTTCTGTAAAAATCTGTTGCACCGTGGACGGAGTTTGCTATAGTCCATGCTCCGTTCCCTGAAACAGGGGGCGGAATAAATTAACTAAAACCAGTAATAGACAATTGTTCTTTGTATGACTGCGCAACGCATTCGCATTCGACTGAAGGCCTATGACCATCGCGTCATAGACCAATCCGCCCGCGAGATCACGGACACTGTCAAACGCACGGGTGCCCGCGTCGGCGGACCCATCCCGCTTCCCACCCGGATCGAGCGGTTTACCGTTCAACGCTCTCCGCACGCGGACAAGAAATCACAGGAGACCTTCGAGCAACGCACGCATAAGCGGCTGATTGACATTATCGAGCCGACGGCCCGGACGGTGGACGAGTTGAAGAAACTCAACCTGCCGGCGGGCGTGGACATCACCATCAAGATTTAAGGATTTTAAGATCATGCCACTTGGATTACTTGGAAAGAAATTAGGCCAGACCCGCGTCTATGACGCCAGGGGGATGATTGCCCCGGTGACGATCGTGCAGGTCGGCCCGAATCGCGTGCTGCAGTGTAAAACGCAGCAGAGCGATGGGTATAACGCCGTGCAACTGGGCTTTGATGACCAGAAAGAACATCGGGTCAGCAAGGCGCTGCTCGGGCATTTGAAGAAATTCAACGGCGGGCCGGTGAAGCGCATTCGGGAGTTTCGCGATTTCACGAAGGACGTGAAGCCGGGGGACGTGGTCGGCGCGGATTTGTTTGCGCCCGGCGATTATGTGGACGCCATCGGGCTGACCAAAGGGCGCGGGTTTGAAGGGGTGGTGGCGCGGTATCGCTTCGGCGGGGGGCCCAACACGCACGGAAACAAAGGCTGGCATCGGCGCCTGGGCGCCATCGGCTGCCGGTTGTTTCCGGGCACGGTGATGCGGGGCACGAAGATGCCCGGCCACATGGGGCAGGTGCGCCGCACGGTGCAGAACCTCGAGGTGATCCAGGTGCACAAGGAAGACAACGTGCTGCTGATTCGGGGCGCCATTCCCGGCGCCAACGGCGATTACGTGGTCATTCGCGAAGCCAAGAAGCGGCCCAAGGGCTGGAAACCCCATGCGGAACGGGAAGAAAACCTCAAGAAGAGCGCCGCCAAGAAAAAGTAACGTGCTGCCATGAAGCTGACCATTAAAGACATCAAAGGAAATAACCAGGGCGAGCTGGAAGTTAAGTTTGCCCTCATCGAGGACGGGAAGGGAACCCAGGCGGTGCATGACGCCGTGGTTGCCTACCAGGCCGCGCAGCGCATGGGCACCGCCTGCACCAAGAACGTGGGCGAAGTCGCGGGGACCAACAAGAAGCCGTGGCGGCAGAAGGGCACCGGGCGCGCCCGCGCCGGCTCGTTCCGCTCGCCGTTGTGGAGCGGCGGCGGGGTGGTGTTCGGCCCCAAGCCGCGCGATTTTACCAAGAAGGTCTCGCACCGCACCCGCAAACTGGCGTTGCGCAAGGCGCTGTCAGCGCGGTTGCACGCCGGGGACGTGGTGGTGGTGGACGAGTTGAAGCTGGGGTCCGGCAAGACCCGGGAGTTTGTCGGGGTGCTCAACGCCCTGGCTCTCAAGGGCACCGCGCTGATTGTGGCGCAGGCTCCGGACAAGAACCTGACGCTGGCCTCGCGCAACGTGCCCAACGTGGCGCTGGCGACGGGCGATTCGCTCAGCACCTACGATGTGCTGCGCCCGGATAAACTGGTGTTTACCCGCAACGCCTTCGAGCAAGTGGAAGCCCGCCTGGGCAAGGAATAGCATGAACTCTTTTGAAATCATCCGGACGGTGCGCTTAACCGAAAAGGGGACGCGCCAGGGCGAGAAGTATAATCAATACACGGTGATGGCCGATCCCCGCGCCAACAAGATGCAGATTCGCGCGGCCGTGCAGGAGCTATTCAAGGTCAAGGTGACGCGGGTCAACACGCTGAACGTGCGCGGCAAGCTGCGCCGCCAGCGCACCAAACAGGCCGGCCGATCGTTGAATTGGAAGAAGGCCATCGTGACCCTGAAAGAGGGCGACAAGATTGTTCTGACTTAGGCTATTCGCGGCCGCGCGGCAAACGGAGCGGCGTCCGTTCGGCGGGTGGCAGCAGAAACAGCCGCGCATCACCGGCGCCAAACGAGAGCTGAAGCCCTTTCAGTTCCGGGCTGTCGTCCTCCACGGGGGCGGCCCGGCCGGTGGTTTTGCTGACTTCCCATACGTCTTCCGCGGCGGCGTCAAACCGCACGGTCGGCCAGGCGGTATAGCGGTAATCGTGGTTGACGATGAGCACGGCGCGCCGGCCATCGGCGTGGGCAAAGGCGCCCACGATGAAGTGGCCGGCCGGGTCGCCGCCCACCCGCGCCAACTGGCGGAGCGGGCTGCCGGCCAGGGCCGGGGCGTTGGTTTCGGTGGTCACGCGATACACGCCGGTGCTGGTCAGTTGCATCAGCGTCGGGCCGAGGTTTTTGAGTTCGGCGTTGATGCGCCGGGCCTCTTCGTAATGGCGGGTCTTGCGCCCTTCCGCCGTCAGGAGGGCGCCGCCCTTGGGAAACTCGCCCGCGCCCGCGGCTCCCAGGCCGGGCGTCCAATAGCAGAAATAGAGCACGCCCCGGGCGCCGTAGGCGGCGGCGGTGAAAATCTGCCAGCGGATTTGCGCTTCGGTGGGGTCGAGGCGGTCGTTGAAGGGCATGCTGTAGAAGTAGTTCCAAAACGGGATGCCGGCGGCCAGGGAATGGCGGCGGAAACATTCGAGGTTGGCGCAATACTGGTCGCGGGTATCGCCTTCGGGGCGCATGAGCGGGTAATGATCCATCGAGAGCACCTCGGGCTTCACTTCCCGGACGAACCGGGCCACATGCTCTTCATAGGTGGGGGTGCCCAGCGCGCCGGGCGGGGCATAGTTGGGGAACAGGTTGACGTAGCCGAAGCGGCCGGGGCGCCGGGCGCGGATTTCCTCCGCCCGCCGGGCCAGTTCGGCAAAGGCGCCCGCGCCGGGTTCGTCCCGCAGCAAGTAGCCCCAGCACGCCGGGCCGTCCGGCAGTTTTTCGGCGGGGCCGTGGGCCGGGATCAGCGTTTTCAGCCCAAACCGTTTGCAGCGCTTGAGGTGGGCCGCGGTGTTGGTGCCGGATTGGCCTACGACCAGTGTGAAGTTGGCTTCGGCGATCTCCCGGTAGCGCGCATCCAGGTTCTCCTGGGTGGCCGGCGGCACCCACAGGCCCACCACGAAGCGGTCTTGCACGAAACGGACCGGGCCCGCCGCCGCCGCGCCCGCCGCGCCCAGCAGCAGCAGCGCGGCGAGCATGGCCCCGCTTCGCCGGGCGGCCGGCGTCATGGGCGGAAGAGGAAATTGGTGAACTGCCACGGGTCGCTCTGGTCTCCTTGCGCCATGGGGTTTTCATCGAAATACACCCGATGGCGCCGCAGGGGAGTCCAGTCCGAGGGTTCCGAGACGAGCCGTCCCAGGTAGGGGCGGGCATCGCGCAGAATCTCCTCATGCGGCAGGTCTTCGGGGAAGCACACGCCGCGCTGGGGGTTTCGTATCGCCCACAGCACCCCGGCCAGAACGCCCGCCGCCACTTGCACGGCGGTGGCGTTTGAATGGCGCACCTTGCGCCGCGCCGCGGCGATGCTCAGCTTGCTGCCGGTCCACCAGGACTGGAAGCGATGTCCCATGATCAGCGCGCCCACCAGGTCCATGCCCTCGGTGATTTCGTCGCGCAGGATGCGGGTGCGGGGATGCAGTTCGTAGTTCCGGCAGCGGAGTTCGTGCAGGGAGACGATGGAATCGTTGCACGGCATGTAGGCGTAGTGAACCGTGGGGCGATAGATCGCCTGGCCGGCTTCCCGCACGGTCAGGGCGTGCGACAGGCCGAACGATTCGCCATGCGTGACGATCATGCCGACGATTTCCTGGTGCGGCACCCAGGAGCGAACCCAGGTGTTGAGGCCCATTTGAGGCAGGATGATCTGGTTGGCGGGGCCGGTGGCCGGGCGGGTGGCGAAGGGGGGAAGCCATTTTTCGTGCGTGCCCCAGCCCAGTTCGCTGGGCGAAATGGACTCATCCCACATGCCTTGCACGCTCCAGGTGCCGACGAACTCGTCCGGGCGCTTGGGTTTGGAGGCGCGCTGCGTGTCCCATTCGCTGCAGTGGATGACCTTCACCCCCAGCGTGCGGGCCAGCTCGGCAAAGGACTGCTCCTGCATCAGGCGTTCGAGCCGGCGGGCCTGGGCGCGGGGCAGGTGGTTTTCGCGCAGCGTTTTCTCGCCGATGTCCAGCAGGCCCTGTTTGGCGAAATGCGACACCAGGCCCGGATTGGAGCCGTGGTCAATCACCGCCGTGGTCGCCGGGCCCCAGCGGGCGACAATGGGCAGCAGCCGCTCGTAATTCGCGTAGAGCGATTTGGCCATGGAGGACTTGCTGGGCATCTCCACCGAGGAATGCCAGGACTCCAGGGAGGCGTTGACGTACAGCACCTGGTTGTTGTGCGCCCATTCCAGGATTTCAAAAAACTCAATGCCCCAGGCCAGGTCAATGATCAGGTCTCCCCGGCCAACGTGCGTGGAAAGCAGCCGCGTCAGGTTCGTGGGGGTGACCCGTTCCCGGATGAACCGCGCGCCGCGTTTGATCCAGGGGCGCAGCTCGGCTTCGCAGTCGGCAAAGTCAATGACCGTAATGTTTCGGCAGGGGACACGCACATGCTTCAGCAGCATGGGCAGGACAGCCTGGGCCACCACGCCGAAACCCGTCATCAGGATTCGGTTGTTGAATTCGATCATAAGGCCGGGGCGTTGGCGGGCGTCGCGCCGGGCGCCGCCTCCGCGGGCGGGAGCCCGGGGACGGCGGCGGGCGCCGGAGCCGTCCAAAGTTGTTTCGTGGCGATCATGCGCGCCCAAGATGCGGGAAGCCAGCGCGAATGCAAGCGCAAAGGGCGTCCGCCGGGCGGCGGCTGGCGGGGACGGGCCCGGCGCGGAATGTCGGGGCCGCGCGTCAGGCGGCGCCCTGGGCCAGGCGGGCGATGCGTTGTTCGAGGGGCGGGTGGGTCGCCAGGAGCGCCATGAACCGGCTGCGCGAGCCGGAGATCTTCAGCGCCTGGAAGGATTGGGCGTGCCGCGCTTCGGCGGCCGCCAGCTCGGGATTATGGAGCCGTTGCAAGGCGCGGAGGGCGTCAATCATGTTCTCGCGCCCGGCCAGGCGGGCGCCGCCGGCGTCGGCGCGGAACTCGCGCCAGCGGGAGAACGCGCACACCACCAGCATGCCGAGGAAGGAGAAGACGAATTGAAAGACCATGATCAGAAAGAATTGCAGCAATCCGCCGCCGCCGCGGTCGTCGCGCGAGCGCAGGGCCTGGCTGATGACGAAAGCCAGGACGCGCGAGAGGAACAGGACAAAGGCATTGATGACGCCCTGGATGAGGGTCATGGTGACCATGTCGCCATTGGCGATGTGGGCGATTTCATGGCCGAGGACGCCCTCGACTTCGCGGGGGTGCATGCGTTGGAGCAGGCCGCTCGAAACGGCGACCAGGGAGCGGGATTTGGTCGGGCCGGTGGCAAACGCGTTGACTTCGGGGGATGAGTAGATGCCGACTTCGGGAAGTTGGGGCAGGTTCGCGCTGCGGGCCAGGCCGTGGACGGTTTGCACCAGTTCCCGCAAGGCGGGGTCGGAGGTGTTCGGGGGAATCACCTGCACGCCCATGGTCCACTTGGCCATGAGGCGGGAAAGGGCCAGGGAAATGAACGCGCCGGCAAAGCCCCACAGCAGGCAAATGATCGCGAGTTGGGTCAGGCCGCCCTCGGGAAAGTACCGCCCGACCCGCAGCAGGCTCAACACCACGGAGATGGTGGTCACCACCAGCAGGTTGACCACCACCAGCAACAGGATGCGTTTCGAGATTTGTGCAAACTTCATAATCCGTGAAAGTTACGTTAAGGGAAAATATTTGGCTTGGCAAGCGGCGGCGGATCCTATAGTTTAGGAGGTGTTCTTTGAAACTGATGGGCCGGTTGCCCATCGCATACACTGCCAAATGTCAGGGAACCCCGTGCGAATCGGGGACGGTTGCGCCACTGTAACGGGTTGCGAGCTTCCAAAGCCACTGGTCGGCTAAAAGACTGGGAAGGTGGAAGCGAGATTTCTAGCCCGGAGTCAGGATATCGGTTTGGCGGTGCTCGTCAGGGCCTCGCGGCCGGACAGGCAGAATGCCTGGCCGGTTTGAGGGGGCCAACTTCTCCGTCAAAGAGAAGGATGGGGCCAGCCTGGCGCGTGAGTGCGCGCCAGGATTTGATGAATGCCTTCATTCACCGATTTGCCGGGTCTGGAGGCTTTTGTTTTCCGGGCTTCGCTCTGGTCTCTCCAACATTAATCCCGCCGCGCGGGTTTGTTCCGCCGGCTTTGTGAAAGATCAGTAAGATGCGAAACATGTGGAAAGCCCGTTGGTTTGTGCTGGCGCTGGCCAGTGGTTTGGTGGTGGGGGCCGTTCAGGCCCAGACGCTCAGTATGCAGGAGGATTTTGCCGCCGATCCCGCGGCCCGCGGCTGGCTGGTGCATGGTCATACCAACCTGTTTTATTGGAACCCCACCAACCAGAACCTTGAAGTGACGTGGGACTCTTCATTGTCCAACAGCTACTTTTGTCATCCGCTGGGCGCGACGCTGACGATGGAGGATGATTTTAGCGTTGCCTTTGACCTGGAACTTCACGAAGCGGCGATTGGCGGCTATGGCTTCGAGCTAGCCCTGGGGCTGTTGAACCTGGCCGACGCCACGCAACCGGGCTTCCTGCGGGGCACGGGGGCTGATTCGCCGAACCTGGTGGAGTTTGACTACTTTCCAGACCCGGAGGGAGAATTGTGGTGGGGGGCTTCGGTTACGACCATGATGGTGGATTGGGTGGGGACGGACAGCAGCCATTGGTCGCTGGGAGGGTTTGCCGGCATGGAATTGGCCGCCCATAATCTTTACCATGTGGAATTGGTCTATGCGGCGGATACGCGCACGCTCCGCACCACGATCACCAACCTCACGCTGGGGGGGATCGCGGTTGGCCCGGTGCCGGAAGCGTATTTGCCTCCGACATTTCTGGGCTTCCGCGTGGATCACATTGCCATCGCCAGCTACAGCGACGCCAATAGTTGGGGCAGCCTGTGGGCCCGGGGCACCGTGGACAACCTGGGCGTCGCCGGCACCGCGCGGGCAATCGGCAGGGTGCAAGGCGGCTGGGGCGCGGGCGGGGTTTGGCAGGCCCGCTTTTTTAGCCGTGCCGACTGGCGCTACACCCTGGAGCGCACGACGGATTTCCAGTCCTGGACGCCCGTCTCTGCGACCCGCCAGGGAGTGGAGGGGGACCTGGTGTTGCAGGATGCCGAACCGCCTGCCGCCGCGGCATTTTACCGTGTGCGCGCAGAGCAGCCATGAGCCGCGCGGGTGCCCGGGTGCGCCGGGAGCCGGGGCGTGCCTTTACGCTGATAGAATTGCTGTCGGTCATTGCCGTCATCGCCATTCTGGCCGCGCTGCTATTGCCGGCTTTGGCGCACGGCCGGGCCTCGGCCAACCGGGTTAAGTGCGCCAGCGGGCTTCGTCAGCTTGGCCTGGCCGCCCAGCTTTATTGGGATGACAACGCCGGCAACTGTTTCCGCTACCTGATGGGGCAAACGAACGTGGGCCAGCTTTGCTGGTTCGGCTGGCTGGGCCCCGGGGAGGAAGGCCAACGGCCCTTCGATGCGACGAGGGGCGCGCTTTATCCCTATCTGCGCGGGCGCGGAGTGGAAATCTGCCCAGCCCTCGACTATAGCCTGGCCAGGTTCAAGCTCAAGGCGTCCGGGGCGGCCTATGGTTACGGTTACAACCTCGCGCTTTCCGTTTCGTTAAAGAAACCGCCGGTGCGGATTGCGCAGATCACGCGCCCGGCGGACCAGGCCCTGCTGGGAGATGCCGCGCAGGTGAACGATTTTCAGGCTCCGGCCTCGCCTGCGAATCCCCGGTTGGAAGAGTTCTATTATCTCGATGCGCCGACGAATTACGCCAGTCGCGCCTATTACCCCAATGGCCACTTCCGGCACGCGCACAAGGCGAATGTGGTGTTCTGCGATGGCCATGTGGCCGGGGAAGGCATGGTGCCCGGTTCGCTGGACCGCCGGCTGCCAGACCTGCATGTAGGCAGCTTGCGCCCGGAAATCTTGCGGCTGCCGTAAGAGGCCGGTCCCGGGAAGCCACAGCCTGGGCGGGCGGGCGATCCGGGGCTGATTGGGCGTCAGACAACGGCCAATTCGGGAATGGTGGTCAAACCTTGGGCAACCGCGAACCGGGTCAGCCCGGCGATGGTGTGGATGTCCAGCTTGCGCATCAGGCGCTCGCGGTAGGTTTCCACGGTGCGCGGGCTGATGTGAAGGCGTTCGGCCATCTCCTTATTACTGAGTCCTTCCGCAATGTAAACGAGGACTTCCCGCTCGCGGGTGGTCAAGCCGGCGGGGTGAAACTCCTGTCCGGAACCGCGAACGTATTGGTTGAGGGTGGCGTGCAACGCCTCCGGACTGAAAAACGGCTGGCCGGCGTTGACCGTTTCAATCGCCCGGACGAGTTCGTCCGGCGGCGCCTGTTTGAGGACGTAGCCGCTGGCGCCCGCCTGGGCGCTGCGCAGCACATAGGTGGGGTTTGCATGGGCGGATAGAATCAGCACCCTGGTTTTGGAATGTTCTTTGCGCAGCGCTTCGGCCACCGCCAGCCCGGATAGGTTGGGCATTTCCAGGTCGGTCAACAGGACATCCGGCATCAATTCCCTCGTTTTACTGAGGGCTTCCTGGCCATCGGCGGCTTCGCCCAGGACTTCGATTCTCGGACAGGGGGTCAGGCAGCTTTTGATGCCCCGGCGCACAACGGGGTGGTCATCCGCCAGCAGCAGGCTGATCTTGCGATTGGAAGCGGGAAGTGAGGGCGGGAGTTCAGATAGCGGGGAGTCGGGTGAGGGGAGGGGAGACATGGCAAAACATTCAGTTTAGCAGGGGTGGCGCAGGCTTCGAAGAATTAATGCGCGCTCTTGGGAGGCCCGGCGGGCGGGGCTGACACTTGTTTTTATGGCTTCCGCGCCAAGCCATAAATTAAAACAAGGGCGGTTCGGTTGTCCGAACCGCCCCACCGTACTAATCTTACGCCTGGAGGAACGAGGCATATCGTGCGAACAGTTTTGCATGCGGAATCAAAACCGACAATCGGGGCAAACCTGAAAATACTATCGGGGATTCTCCGGGGCGGGGTCGGGCCGTTTTACCCCCAGTGGGCGCCGGAGAATACGCGCGGGCCTCTGGCTCGCCGCGGGATCGTCTCCGAACCTTATTCCGTTCCGGCAACGCGGCCGGCGCGCGCTATCGGTCGGGCGGGAAAATGACTTGCACCTCTTCGGGCACCACGCGCAGATGGGTAATCCCGGTCGGGGCCGCTACTTCAACGCGCTTGCGCAGCTCGCGCGCCGTCGTCACCCCGGTCAGATCCACGATTGCCCGGATGTCTTTGCTCTGCACGTTTTGGAGAGTTTTGGAGTCTCCGCGCACCCGGACCTGGACTTGATTGGGGCTGACCCGGAAATCACGCACATCTTCGGTCGCGGAAACAACGGCAATCGGCAGGTGGGAAAACACGCGCTCATCGGTTTGGGCATCCGTTTGGCTGGCAAAGGTGACGATGAACCAGACCAGCACCGCCAGCACCAGCGAGAAGAGCTTCAGCCAGAAATCCTCGAAAACCAGGTTGCGCAGGAAGGCAATCATAGGCTGGCGCTTTTGCCGGTGGAGGGAGCCGGCGAATCCGCCCGGGCCACATGGACCGGCCCCGGTTTGGCGTCGTCGGCATTGCGAAACCAGGGCCCGCCCAGCCAGTTGCGCGAGCGAACGGGACTGACAAGCACGGACGTCAGAAAGGCGCGCAATTCTTCGACTGTCACCCCGCGCATCAACTGGCCCTTGTAGGCATAGGAAATTGCCCCGGTCTCCTCCGACACCGCTACCACCACCGCATCGGTTTCCTCGCTGAGACCGATGGCCGCCCGGTGCCGCGTGCCCAGGGAGGGGTGCAAATCCTGCCGCTGCGTCAGCGGAAAGATGCAGGCCGCGAAAGCAATGCGATCGCCTTGCAGGATCACTCCGCCGTCATGGATCGCGTTGTTCGGGAAGAAAATCGTCTCCAGCATCTCTGGCGTTGCCTCGCAATCCACGCGGATGCCGGATTCAACTGCCTCTTGCAGGTGGATGGAACGCTCCACCGCAATCAGCGCGCCGATGCGCACGTCGGCCAGCCGCTCGACGGTCTGAATAATCACTTCGATGTTTTCCCGTTGCTCGTGCGCGGTGGCAAAGAGGGGCAAGTTGCCAAGCTCCGCCAGCATGCGGCGCAGTTCCGGCTGGAAGATCACCAGCACCGCCAGCACGAAGAACGCGGAGAATCCGCCCAGGAAGTATTGCAACACCTTGAACTTGAGCAGGTAGCTCACCAGCACCAGCGCCAGCAGCGCCACCAGAAAACCCGTCACCACCGGCGCGCCCCGGGTGCCGCGCACAAACCGGAAACCGCCATAGATTCCCGCCGCCAGAATCAGAATCTCCAGCGCGGGACGCCAGGCCGTTTGCAAGGTTTGCCACATGGTAGCCGTATCAGTTCTGTTTCGCCAGAATGGCTTCGGTCATCCGAATAGCCTGCACGGTCTCCGCCACGTCATGGGCACGAATCAATTGCACCCCGTCCGCCACCGTCAGGCAGGCGCAGGCCAAAGCCCCCGGCAGCCGTTCCGCCGGTTCCGCGCCCAGCAGCGTCCCGATAAAAGACTTGCGTGAAACGCCCACCAGCAACGGGCGCTCGAACTTTGCAAAAGCCCGCATCGCCCCCAGCAACTGCAAGTTATGCCCGGCCGTCTTGCCAAAGCCAATTCCGGGGTCCAGTATAAGCTGTTCCCCGAATACGCCGCAATTGCGCAGTCGCTGGACCCGTTCCGCAAAGAACTCGCCGACCTCGCGGACGACATCGGTATAGGCGGGATTGAGCTGCATGGTTTGCGGGGTGCCCTGCGCATGCATGCACACGTAGCCCGCCCGGGTTTCGGCGGCCAGCCGCCACATGGCCTCCCGCTCGCCATAGGCCGCGACGTCATTGATGATGCTGGCTCCCGCGGCCAGCGCTGCCTGGGCGACTCCGGGCTTGGCCGTGTCAATCGAAAGCGGCACTTTGAGCCGCCCGGCCAATTGTTCGATTACCGGCATCACCCGGCGCAGTTCTTCGGACTCCGTCACTGGCGCGGCGCCCGGGCGCGTGGATTCGCCGCCCACATCAATAATCTCCGCCCCCTCTTCCACCAACTGCAGCGCATGGGCCACTGCTGCCCGCGTGTCCAGAAACCGCCCGCCATCATAAAACGAGTCAGGCGTGACGTTCACGATGCCCATCACCAGCGCGGGGCGCGGGAAAGTGAACTCAAACTGGCGGCAGCGCAGCTTCACCCCTGGCCTCAAAGCCCTCCTTCGGCGCCTGATCGGTTCGGCTGAATCAATTCGATTTCGTAGCCTTCCGGGGCATCTATAAAGGCCAGGCCGCCGCCATCGGCGTTGAGATGTGGGCCGTCCGAATACGCCAGACCCAACCGCGCGAGGTGACGGCCGAATTCCTCCAAGCTGTCCACGGCAAACGCCAGGTGCGTCAAATCCGGCTGCACCTGCACCGGGCCGCTTGCGGGAAAGCAACACAGTTCAATTAACTCTTCGCTGTCTGGTGCTTTAAGGAATACCAGTTCCGCGCCCCGTGGCGATTGGTGCCGCCGCACCTCCTGCAAACCGAGCACCTCGCGGTAGAACTTCACGGTTCGCTCCAGATCGTTCACGCGGTATCGTGTATGAAGTAGTTTCCTGGCCAGATTCATGCGCCCACGATAACGCGGAATCGGCCCAAGGCAATCGGCAATTATTAAACCTCCGCTTTATGCGCCACCCGGTATCTGTTCTCCCAGGCGGGAGTCAGGAGGGACGGACGGCGGGGCCTGGTGGGAATTACTTGGGTTCGGCGGGGGCGGCGTTGCGCCGGGCCATGATCGCATCAGTGATGCGGGCGGCCAGTTCCGGCTTCTCCGCCAATGCCCGCTGCGCCGCGTCTTTGCCTTGCCCGATCAGCTCGCCCTCGAATTGCAGCCAGGCGCCCTTTTTGTCTACGGCCCCCGACTCGATGCCGACATCCAGGAGGCTGCCTTCCTTGTTAATGCCGTGGTTGTAGAGGATATCGAACTCGGCTTCGGCGAAAGGCGGGGCAACCTTGTTCTTGACGATCTTTACCTTCACATGGTTGCCGATGGCGTTACCCGCGGCATCCTTGAGCGTATCCTTGCGGCGGATGTCAATGCGGACGCTGGCGTAAAACTTGAGCGCCTTGCCCCCCGGAGTGGTTTCGGGGTTGCCGAACATCACGCCGACCTTCTCGCGCATTTGGTTGGTGAAGACGCAGGTAGTCTTGGCTTTGGCCAGGATGGCGGTGAGTTTGCGCAGCGCCTGGCTCATCAACCGTGCCTGCATGCCCATCGTCGCCATGCCCATCTCGCCCTCCAATTCCGCCTTCGGCACCAAGGCCGCCACGGAGTCCACGACGATCACATCCAATGCGTTGGTGCGGGCCAGCGTCTCGCAGATGGACAGCGCTTCTTCGCCACTGTCAGGCTGAGATACCAGCAAGTCATCCAGGTCGACTCCCAGTCTCTTGGCATAGGCCGGATCCAGCGCGTGCTCGGCGTCAATGAATGCCGCCAGTCCGCCCCCTTTCTGGGCATTAGCGATCACGTGCAGCATAAGGGTCGTTTTGCCCGAAGACTCGGGGCCAAAGATTTCCACCACGCGCCCGCGCGGTATGCCGCCCACGCCCAGCGCCAGGTCCAGCGCCAGGGCGCCGGTGGGGATGACCTCGATTCGCCGGAGCGCTCGCGCGTCACCCAGGCGCATGATGCTCCCGTCACCATAGGCTCGGGTAATGGCGGAAATGGCGGCATCCAGATCGCGCTGGCGCGCGGCGGATGCCTTGGCAGCTTCGGTCGCCCTGGTATCGGCGGCCACAAATTTTTCAGCAGTTTTGGGAGGCATATTTGTGTATACGTAATCGTAAATCTTACGGACAATCGTTGGCTATATTGGGACATTCCGCGCGAGTAGTCAAACGCCTGTTTTCAGACCCTTCGCTGTTTTCTGGCTTGCGGAGCTCAATGTCCGGCCAATGCCGAGAATCTCACCTGTAGCCTGTCATCAGCGGCAAGGTAGTTGCGGTCCGGTAAGGATGTTCCCCAGAACTGCCAGGCAGAACAAATACCCTGTTACGCATAGCGTTGGGTTTAATTTGACCTTCCAATTTCTTTAGCCGCATTTCTTCGCCCTCTTCCCTCTCTATCTAATCGTAATCTGCATCTGAGGGGCTGCCGTTTTGAGACAAAGAAAAAGCGGAGGGAACAACGGAGACCGCATAAGCAAAGCGCTTGACGCTCCAGGTTGCTCTTTCTAATGTTGTGCCATGCTCGACGAGGGGCAAAACCAAATCTCCCTCATCCGTGCGATGCACAGTACGGGCGAATGCGCAAAGCAATGCAGTTTTCCATGAAAAGATTATGTGGGTTTGTTCCGAGGCTCGCGCTTGTAGTGCCTATGGCATATCTTGCGGCCACTGCAGGGGCTGACACTCAAACGTCTACGTCACTACAATTGGTTAACTACAGCCTTTCGGCCGCCGCGCCGGGTTGGTATAATGCCATTTACTTACAGCCCAAGGGCGGCCGACTTCGTTCGGGCGATCGGATGTCCGACAATAATGGGCGCACTTGGCAAAGCAAACCGATGATGCCGGATTTTGTCACCGGATTGCCTCATGGCTATCGGCGGGAGCCCGTTACGTCGGTAGTAGATGGTTTTACCGGCCGGCTGCTGACGATTGTCAATGCGCTCGACACCCCGGGACTGGATCCGAAAATCAATGAGCCGCCAGTAGCGCAGCAGACCTATTACCTGCGTTATCGCGTGTCGGAAGGCGGCGGGCGGAGTTGGCTATTCGATGAGCCTGTCGTGCAGGTGGGTGGTTTCACGGCGCAGCATCCCTTTGAAGGAGTGTGGATTGGCAAGAACGCGATTTATCTTGGAGACCTGGGCTGCATTCCTATTGTCACGCGCACTGGCAGGGTTCTGCTCCCGGTGCAAACCACACCGCTGGGACCGGATGGCCAGTTATGGAATCCGAACGGAGGTCACTCTTACACTGACGTGCTAGTGCTGCGGGGAACCTGGACCAACGGTGCGCGCCTGGCATGGCGGGCTACCCAGCGTCTGGTGGGAAATCCCAATCGCACGCCTCGCGGCCTGATCGAACCCACGCTGGCGGAGTTCTCCGATGGCCGCATTCTAATGGTTATGCGCGGCAGCAATGGCGGTCAGGCGGACCCGCACTACAAACTGCCCAGCTATAAATGGTTTGCGTTCTCGTCTGACGGTGGTGAAACCTGGTCTGCACCTGAACCTTGGGGGTTCGAGGACGGGTCAACCTTTTTCTCACCCTCCTCGATGTCCGCATTGTTCCGGCATTCCAGCGGACGTTGCTTTTGGGTGGGCAACCTGGCTGAATTTAATTGTCAGGGTAACTTACCACGCTGGCCGCTGGTGGTCGGGGAGGTGGATTCTCGCACCCTGAAGTTGAAGCGTTCCAGCCTCCTCGCCGTGGATGCACCAACCTCAGCCGACCAATCTCGCGGGCGGCTGGACCTGTCGCACTGTACCCTGATTGAAGACCGGAAAACCAAACAGATCGTTCTCACCTATCCTCGCTCCTACAACGCTTACCAGTCCAACGAATGGGCGACCGTGCGGCTGGCAGTAAGGCCGGCGAAACCACGCCTGCTCCCCAGTCCGAAATCGAGGTAAAAGGCCGTGAATTGATCCGTTGGTGTGGTTGACTTTTTCGCTAGCTATGCCAGTATCGAGACAGGCTTGGTGAGACGGAAAGAACATGCTGTTTCACCCGCGCTGCGTTGAGTTTGGGCGCATCGCACCAAAAGCGAATTGGTTCGGTTCACTTACGATGGGGCAGTGCCACCGGCGCCGGTCGCCACCGTCAGAATCGCGTGGAAAACCGTTTAATATAAACAACTTGAGGAAAGAATTATGCATCAACGTGCTTCTCTGATTCTAACGACGATTTTATTGCTGGTGGCGCCACTTCTTGCCTTGGCGGCCGATAAAAAGCCCTTCCGAGCCGGTGTCGCCACCAGTAATATCACCCCTTGGTTGGACGATGGATTAGTAGGCAATTTTGGGACTCCGCCTCCAGCTAAATACGTTCACGACGAATTGCACGCACGCTGTTTCGTGCTCGACGATGGTGCTACGCAAATCGCCATTGTCGTTTGCGACAATATCTACATCAGTCGCGAGGTGCTTGATGAAGCCAAGCGGCAAATAACGGTGGCCACCGGACTGCCAGCAGATCGGATACTCGTATCGGGCACGCATACGCATTCATCCGTCAGTGCCCGCTGGAAGAATCCACTCCAGCCCGAGGCGGAATTTTCCGAATACCAGCGATTCATCGCTCACCGCATTGCCGATGGCGTCCGCTGTGCGCTCTACAACCTGCAGCCGGCGAAGATCGCATGGGGTGCGGTCGATCTGCCTGGCCAGGTGTTCTGTCGGCGCTGGCTGTTGAAGCCGGGTGCCGAAATATTCAACCCCTTTGGCGAACCCGACCAGGCCAAAATGAACCCGGGCAACCGGTCCGATTTGTTGAAACCGGCCAGCCCGGTTGATCCCCAGATCGTATTCTTTGCTCTGCAAACGCCCGCAGGCCAACCGATAGGACTATTGGCCAATTACTCACTCCATTACGTGGGCGGGACGGGACCGAACCATATCTCGGCCGACTACTTTGCTGCGTTTGCTGACCGAATTCAGGAATTGTTGGGTGCCGACCGGCTTGATCCGCCCTTTGTGGCGGCCATGAGCAATGGCACGAGCGGCAATATCAACAACATCAATTTCGCGGTTGTGCGCGAGAAACGCAAACCCTACGAACAAATACGTTTGGTCGCCGACGACTGTGCCCAGGCTGTTCTTAAGCGGTACCGGGAACTGGAGTGGCACGAGCAGGCATCATTGGGGATGCGGCAACGGGAACTGGAACTCGGAGTGCGCAAACCTACGCCCGCCCAACTTGAGCATGCGCGCAAGGTCTTGGCCGGTCCGCAGCGTGCAGACAAATTTCCCCATGAGCGGAACTATGCCGCCAAAGCGATCCAGCAACTCGAATCGCCCGATACCGTCCGCGTGATCCTTCAAGTCTTGCGTATTGGTGAGCTAGGCATTACGGCGATTCCGTTCGAGGTGTTTTCGGATACCGGCTTGGAGTTGAAGGCCCGCAGCCCGTTTAAGCCCACTTTTACCATCGAATTGGCCAATGGCGGATACGGCTATCTACCCACTCCCGAACAACACAAATTGGGAGGCTACGAAACGTGGCTGGGCTCGAACAAAGTGGAGTTGCAGGCATCGGTCAAGATCGTCAACACGCTGCTGGAAATGTTCAGCGAGTTGAAATAGAACAGAATTGGAGCATAAGCTCCGGGTTCAACTTGAAAAAAGGGAGGAACTGCAAGGTTGACGCTTCGCCACGGTAGCAGCAATCGTTGTAGGCGGTCAGCGAAGGTTGCTTCCGCTGGTTATCCCTTGGCCGATAAATGGGCATCTCCTGTCCGCTCGCGGCCATCCGGTTGCTGCTGCTCATCCGTATTTTAGCAGTCGATGGCCCCGAAACTCTTCCCAGTCGGCACTGCCGATGTTGTTGGCGAGTAAAGCGCCAACGGAGTCGACAGATTAATTCTCTTCGTCCGATCGTCAAATCCGTGTGGGGGTTTTCTTCTGATTCCCCCTTAATCTTCCGGCAATGGCTGGCCCTTGGTTTCCGGGGCCCAAATCAATGCGACAATGCCGACGAGGTAGATCGAAGACATGATCATGGCCACCGAGCGGAACGGCATCAGGGTGCTCAACCAGCCAAGCAGAAATGGAAATGGCGCGGCCAGGTAACGGACGGTGTTATAGCAGAAGCCGACGCCAGTGCCCCGCAGGCGGGTGGGGAATATTTCAGGAAAATAAATCGAGTAGCCGGCAAAACAAGATAAGGTTGCAAATCCGATCAGCGGCAGCATCCAGAGCACGTCGGTCGCCGTCTTTAATGCGTAGAAAACATACGACACGGAGCACAAACAAAGGACAAAGGCCGCGAGGAAAGCCGTTCGCCGGTTGAAATAAGTCGCTGCGAAGGTAAAGGCGAACATGCCCAGCAGCGCGCCGACGTCCTGCAACAGCGTGCCGCGGCTTATGGTCCGGTCAATGGTCCGCTGCAGTTCGCGAATGGCGCTGGGGAAAAGGTGCTCCACTAATTGCCGATTGAGTGAAATGATATTCTGTCGCTCCCCATTTTTCTGAACGCGCTGGATTAGATTCCGGGTGCGCTTTTTCAATTCCACTGATTGAAAGGCCGTCTCGTCATGAAGATCGTCTTCCTGAATGAGACGGTTGAGGTCGGTTACTAGCGCCTGCACGGTTGCGGCGGGGATATCCTTTTCGCTTCCGCAGTCTTCCACCAACCGGACCACCTCCGGAGACAGCTTGGCTTTCAGATGGATGACGGCAGGGGAGGGGGGCGATTTCAACGCCGCACAAACCTCTGCCGGCTTGAGGATTTCCTCGATCTGCAAAGGCCGATTCTTGAAGGCGGTGGTGATCAGTTCCGGCGAAAAGAAAGCAATTCCCCACAGGCCCACCATGCCGGCAACGCCTAGGCAAATACCGACCAGAGTGCTTTTGCGCCAACGCGGGTGTTGAAATAAATCGGCAAACGAGCCAACACGTTTGGCGGTTCCTCCGCCCGCGGCTTCTGCCTTGGCCTTAATCCAAACCTGCGGTTCTTTCAGCAGCAGAACCATGGGCACTGCCAGCAGGGCGGGAAACACACTGACAAAAGACAACACCTGCCAACCGCTATAATGGCCCCAGAAGTTTTCCATGCCTGGGGTAATCTTCAGGCTAAGCCCGGAGGCGAGCATGTTGCCGAACGCCGATAGAGCCTGCATTGAGCCTAACGCCATCGTGCGAAAGTGCTTGGGCACGCTTTCCGCCACCAGCGTCGTTGCTGCGCCAAACATGCCGCCGACTCCCAGTCCGAATAGAAACCGATAGATCAGAAACTCAATTCCACTCCGGGAAAACCCGGAAAGTCCCGAGAAGATGGTGTAAGCGAGAAGCGTGCTGACCATAGCTTTTACCCGGCCATAACGATCGCTCATCATTCCAAACAGTATGCCGCCCGTAGCCCAGCCAACCATCATCAGCAGAGTGGCTATCCCTCCCCAGTATTTGACCTCGCCGTCCGAAACCACCGCCCCGAGCAATTCCCGCAGCGCAGGCTCGCGCGACAGCACAAAGATTCGCTGGCCCATGCAGTCAAAAAGCCATCCGCAGGAGGCAAAAAAGACCACCAGCCAGTGATACCAGGTGATGGGTTCAACAATCGCTTCCGAGGGTACTGCGGAACTAACCGGCCGCGGGTGAGCCGGACTTCCAGAGTTGGACGAAGGGCGCATCGCGACCTATCCTGCTAAATTACGGGCGGACCTGTCAAGCGCTGCGGGCGCTTCTGCGCGCTTTTCGTGTTGCTGCGGCTAATATCAGATTTGAGTGCCAGGCGACGAGAACTTCTCCCGCCCCGCCAAGTTTCTATTGTTCAAACAGCAGGTTGAGCGGTATGGTCTGGCATGGCGCTGGTGCGGATTCTGGTGGATGGTTATAGCTTACTGTATAACTGGCCTCATTTGGTTCCGGGGCGAGCGCCACATTTTGCCGCGGCGCGGGATGCATTGATTGGATGTCTTACCCAGTATCAGGATGCCACCGGGATCCCCGTAACGATCTTTTTTGACGGCGCGGACTCGTTTGCTGGCAGGCCAATTGCTTCTTCGTCATCCATGGTTGAAGTCCTCTATTCTCGCAAGGGACAAACGGCCGATCAGATGATTGAGCGCGCAGTGCATCGTTTTGAGCCCTATGGCGAGGTTCTGGTCGTGACCGAAGACCGCGCCGAGCGTGATCTGGTAGTCAGCCTCGGTGGCAGTGTCGCCAGTTGCCACAGTTTCATCCAGGACGTCGAAAATGCCTTGGCGGACTTGGGAGACGAGATTAAATATCACAACCGCCGAGAGCGGCAAAGGTTTCAGCGGCCGAGGTAGCTGGCTGTTCCAGAAAGAGTAGCGTGGGAAAACAAAACCAGATTGATAAAAGAGTTGGAGAATCCCGTTACGGTCGCGGTTCCGGATGTTGGTTGATTCGGCTGGGAATGGTGGGGCTGGCGCTTTTGGTGGGGCTGGCTCCGTTCCCCCTCCGCGCACAGACCAATAGTGTGCAGCCAAAGGGCAACCGCTACCTGTTTATTGTGGACACTTCCCGTTCCATGCAGCGGCGTAGCGAGGCCATGCTCCAGGTAGTCCGCGGTTTGATCCTGTCCGGGTTCAACGGGCAGATACGGCGTGGCGATACGCTGGGTCTTTGGACCTTTAACCAGGGGCTGTATGCAGGGCGCCTCCCCCTGCAGGTGTGGTCGCATGAAGGACGGGAGGAGATTGCCGCGCGCACGATTGCTTTTCTTGAGACTCAGCAATATGCGGGGCGGGCGAACTTTGATAGCGTCCAGCCAGCGCTGGACCGCGTCATCGGGAATTCCGATCAGATTACCATAATGCTTATTTCCAGCGGTGACGAGAAAGTCCAGGGCACTCCCTTCGACCCTCAAATCGCAGATTATTATCGCCGCGGGCGCAACCAGCAAAAAAAAGCGCAGATGCCGTTTGTGACGATTTTGAGGGCGCAGCTAGGCCAATTAATCCATTGTTCCCTTAACATGGCGCCCCAGGCGTTGCAATTTCCTCCTTTGCCAGAAGCTCCGCCGGAGGTCGTTGCGGGCAAGCCATCTGATCCCAAACGCCCGGCGGAGGCAAAATCTTCGGCATCATCTGACCAGCCCAAGAAACAACCTCGCCCTGAGGAGGCACCCGTAGCCAAGCCTGCGCCCGTGCCCGTCAAGGCCGAAGCGCCTGTTCCTTCGGCGATGTCCACGAACGCCGCGAAGGCAACGGCTATTAAATCATCCGCAACCTCCGCCATTCCGGCGAAAGTCGAACAAGCGAAGGCGGCTCCGGCAGAGGCTAAAACTCCCGCGCCCGTGCCGCTGTTGCCAAAGGCGGAGCCGCCAGCGCCGATTATAAAACCGAAAATCGCCCCGGAACTGGTGGAACCAAAAGTGGGCGCCTCATCGCCAGTTGCGAGTTCTGCCCCAAAGTCTGAAGCAGATGCGCCCCCCAAGCCGGTTCCTGCTCCCGAGTCAAAGCCAACTCCGCCCCCGCCACCGCTTGTGCGGGAATCGGCAGGGACCAGTTCTTTGGCCACCGCTACGAATATCCCTTTTTCATCATCGCCATCTGTTCCGGCGATTGTTTCGTCTCCTGCGGGGGCGGTTTCCGTGGTGCAGACGGCTGCGGTTGCGGCGGCGACCCCTTCGGCGTCACGCAAGAATCTGTGGCTGGCGGCGCTCGCGCTAGCGCTAATCACGGGTGGCATTGTCGCCTTGCATTATTTGCAGCGCTCGCGCAGCGCGCCGCAAGGCAGTCTGATAACGCATTCGATTGAGCGTCGAAAGAAACCGTAGTCCGGTTTTAAGAGGGCAGCGATTGAGGGTGCGGCGAGGCAGGGAGCGTGGCGTGCATGACTTGCGCGGATGCGTGGATGAGCATGCTATTCCACCCGCAGCCACACGGTCTTCAGATAAGCCGGCTCGGCGCGTGAAACAGGGAAATCAAGTGGTTGTGGGACAGAATGACGCTGTATAATTTTCCGGCGCGCCCGGCGGATAGCTCGCTCGATAGCGGCGATAAATTCTTCGGGCGGCCAAGCCGCGGCATTCGTCGAGGCAAACAGAACTCCTCCGGCCGGGAGCAGGGGTAACGCGGCGGTTATGAGTTTTTCATAGTCCTTTTCCGCGCGAAATATTCCGGACGTTTTCGACTGGGAAAAGGTGGGCGGGTCGAGCAGAATCACATCGAAAGGCCGCTTCTTCTTTTCCAGCCGCCGCAGCCAGTCCAAGGTGTCGCCGTGTATAAAGTTGTGTTGTTCCGGGTCAAGCTGGTTCAGGCGAAAGTTGCGCCGGCCCCATTCCAGGTAGCGCTTCGAGAGGTCAATGCTCGTTACACGCGCTCCCGCGCGTGCCGCGCAAACGGAAAACCCGCAAGTATAGGCAAAGGTGTTGAGCGCTTCCCATTGTCGGGAGGCGGGCGGCGGAAGGCAAAGCGGGAAGCCCGCGGCAACATGGCGACTGAGCAAACGGCGACGGTTGTCGCGTTGGTCGAGAAAAAGCCCCATGGAATAGCCTTCGCTAAAGCTGAGTTCATACGCTACGCCGTTTTCGCGAACCGCGAAACGTTCCGGCGCGGGTTTTCCGAAAACAAGCCGGGGTGAAGCCGCCAGGCGTTGAACCTGCCCTGGTTGACGCGCCAGGAGCTTGTGGTAGGCGCCCTGCCGGGCGAGGGTTGCGGCGAAATGCTCCAGTTCGTTCTGTTGCGCTGCGGTGAGCGGCGACTCGCTTTGCGAGAGCAGGAAATCTCCCACGCGGTCAAGATACCAGCCGGGGCACCCGTCGCTCGCGCCATGGACAAGCCGATACGCTTGGGTTTCCTCGCCTTCAATCGTCGCCTGGCGCAAAGCCAAAGACGGCCAGGAAGCAGTAGTCCACAGCAAACCGCCCTTCGTCTGCGCCGCCGCGTAACTCTGGATGCCTGTAGGCGGGAGGTCTATGGGAACGGAGAACTGCATTACTTCGCCGGAAGCGGGATGTTTTAGTTGCAATTCCACAGCCTGTAAGCAAACCCGGGGCGCAGGCGTGCCGCCGTATAGCGTGTCCCCCAGTATGGGAATACCGTTCGCGGCTGCGTGGACCCGTATCTGGTGGGTGCGCCCGGTTAGCGGTTCGGCTTCGAACCAGTGCCAGTGATCGGCTGTTTTGCCCGGGACATGCGGCATTCTGACTGACCGGAACCGGGTTTCCGCAATCCCGCCGCCGCGTGTCAGGGGTTGGCTCAGGTAGCGGTCGCCCCGTCGAACCAGCGTGCTCTTGACCACAAACTCCTTTTGCCGGGCCGGGCGATCGGTCAGCAGCAGATATTTCTTTCGCACCACGCGCGCTGTGAATTGCGCCGTGAGGGAGCGGTTGGCCTGCGGCGTCTTGGCAAAGACCATCACGCCGGAAGTTTCCTTATCGAGCCGGTGAATAATGGCCAGGGCCGCCCACCGGGGCTCGCGGTGGCGCAGCCAGTCATAGAGCCCATCCCCGGCGTAGGGGCTGGGGGCATGTGTATTCAGACCGGCGGGTTTGTTGACCACCAGCAAATGCTCATCCTCGAATATCAGGCACGGCAGCACGGGATGATAAATTAAACGCCGATTTTCGCGCGGGCGGCTTAGCCTGGCCGTTGGAAGCCGCGCCGTTGCTTTCGCGATTCAAGAGCGGACCTCTGGCCCGGTATTAGAAAGTTGTTGCCCTTGCCCAGGCTCACCAGAAAATCCAGGCTCCCTTCCAAGCCACCCACAAGCCGAGCAGAAAATTGGTGATGGCATGTGCCGTCATCGCATCGCCCAGCCGTTGCTTGCGAATGACCAGCCACTGGTAGGCCAGGCCGCATAAGATGCCGGCCAGCCAGCGATCCGGGTGCAAAAGGCCAAAGATGGCTGAGGTGACGACAAAAGAAAGCCCGTGGAACTGGCTGAGCGGCATGGCGCGAAAGTCCCGCTTCACAAGCACGCGATAGAGGAAGGAGCGATAAAAGACCTCTTCAATCGGCGGCACGACCAGGGATGAACCGACGATGCGGGTCACTACGTAGAGCCACGCCAGGGCGGAGCCTTCGCCATACCGCAAATGCGGATTCCAGCCCGGTTCCGTCACTTCGCTCAGCCGGGGATACCAGCCATCCAGTCCCACCCAGACAGCAAAGATCGCCACCCCCACCAAAACGGCTTCCCAGCTCAACTTCCAGCGCATCTCCAGGACAAACGGGCGCATTTCCCAGATCAGCCAGGCGCCCACCAGCGTCTTGAGGAGATAAATCCAATAACGCGAATCCTCACCCAGGTGCCCTTGCAGGGCCGTGAGCGCGACGAAAATCACGAACGGCGCAACTCGCGCGTACTCCGGCGAGCCCTCAAATTTACGGCGAAGAAACGTCATTGACAGAAGATGATTCCGGGATCCGGCATCCGCGCCAAGCGAAAAATGCGCAAGGGCGTGACGGCGGCCACGTTTTCGGGTATTCCAGCGAGCGTTATGAGGCCAACCAAGCGTTTGCCGGGCGTCTGCGCCGAATGCGGCGGTTCCTTCACCTTTCCGGCGGAAATGATCGGCACCCGGGCGCCCTGCCCGTGCTGCAAGCAGCAGACGGAATTGCGCCTGGCGCCACCGGCGGAAGAGTCAACCATCTCGCGGGCAACGATCGTTTACAGCCTGATCGGGATCGGCATACTGCTTGCGGGCTTGATCGCCGCCGTGGTGGGGGTGAAGCGTTTTGAAAAACTGGCGGTGCGCCAAAAGCAGAAAGCGGCGGGCGCCGGGATAACCAGCGCAACCAATGCTCCTGCCCCGGCGAAACGCTAAGCGGACGATTACAACTCGCGCAGAGCGGCGGCAATCGGCAGGCGGGCGCCGCGCAAGGCCGGAAACAACCCGCCAATCAGGCCGATGAACACCGACCATACAATCCCTTGCCCCAGCAGTTCCGGCGTCACCGCGAAGGCAAAGGTCACCTGGCTGAAGCTGTTCCAATTCATCGTGGAGGTGTGGAGACCGTTGAAGGTGAGGTAAGCGCCAACCGCTCCGACGCCGCCGCCAATGAGCGCCAGCACCAGCGACTCGATCATTACGGAGAGGACGACCGCTCCGCTGCCGAACCCCAGCGCGCGCAGCGTGGCAATCTCGCGCGTTCGCGCCGATACCGAACTGTACATCGTGTTGAGCGCGCCAAACACGGCCCCGATGGCCATCAGGAAGGCGATAAGATAGCCCAGCGTGCGGATCAGGCGCGTGACGGCGGTTGACTGTTGGGCGTAATACTCGGTCTGGCGGAGCACCTTCACGTTGAGGCGGGGGTCGGTGGTCAGGGCATCCTTGAATTCCTGAAAGGCCGCCGGCGAACTCAGCTTCACATGGACGGATTGAAAGGTGTCGCCGCGCTTGTAGGCGGATTGCAGCACGCGCGCATCGGTCCAGATTTCCGATTCCGCCGTGCCGCCTCCGGCGGAGAAGACGCCCACGATCGGCCACTCGCGCTGCCCGACGCGCAGATTACCCCCCAATTCCAGCCCCACAAACTCGCTGGCGGCGCCCACCCCGATGATGACCTCATTGCGCCCCCACTCGAACATGCGCCCGTCCAGGATTTGCAACTGGTCGCGCACTCGCAGCGCGGCCTGCTCCACGCCGCGCATCGGCACATTGGCGTCGGTGCCCGTCGAGCGCTTGAGCAGGTTGATGAGCACGTAAAGTTCCGCGGAGGCCAGCGGGCCATCCTCCGTATGCGCCACGCCGGGCGCGTCGGCAATCACGCGCGTGCTTTCCCGCAGGAAGCCACTAACCATCTCGCTGTCGGCTCCGCTGCGCAGAACGATGGCCGCATCCGGCGCGCCGGAAGATTGCAGCGCCCGCTGGAATCCGACGCCCATGGAGAGCACCCCCACCAACACCGCCACGACCCCGGCGATGCCAAACACCGCCGCCGCGACCGAACCCCGCCGCTGCGGAATGCTCAGCAAGCCGAACTTGCTGACGGAGGCAACCTGGGAAAGCCAGTTGATGGGACCCGCCATACCCGGTCACATCCTCCGGAGCGCATCCGCAACCCGAAGGCGCATCGCTCGCCAGGCGGGAAAGATCCCCGCGAGCACGCCCAGGGATGCGCTGAATCCCACCCCGCGGAGCAAGTCTCCTTTCGGGAAAAAGAACATGGGCAGCATCCCGCCGGTTGGATCGCCCCGCGCAACGAGCAGCCACGCCAGCCCCAGGCCAAGGCCGCCGCCCAGGAGCGCCAGCAGGCAGGATTCCGCCAGCACCAGCGCCAGCACCTGCGGGCTGGTAAAACCCATCGCTTTCAGCGCGCTCAGTTCTCCCGTACGCTCCCGCACCGCCTGGCTCATGGTGTTGCCCGACACCAGCAGAATGGTAAAGAAAACGGCGCTCAAAATCGTCGCCGTAATCAGGGTAATGTCCCCGATCTGCTTGGCCCAGGCTTGCAAAAATGCGCCCTCCGGCTCCGTCTTCGTTTCCGCCGCGGAGTTCTCGAACTCCTCGTCAATCCGCCGGGCGATTTCCGCCGCCTGGGACGGATCCGTCACCTGAACCATATACCAGCCCACCTGCCCTTTATTCCACACCCGCGCCTCGTCGAAGTAGTCATAGCGGAAAAAGAGCAGGCTGGTATCCGTTTCTTTATCCCGCCCGTCATAAATCCCCACGAGGTCAAATTCCCATAACCGGCTTCCATCGGATTTTGTCCAGATCGAGGACTGGAGGGGAATCCGATCGCCAATCTTCCATTGGAACCGCTCCGCCGTTTTCCGCCCGACGATGGCCCCGGTGCGGGTGGCCAGCCAGGCCTGCTTCTGTTCCGGCGCCAGGAGATACTCGGGATACATCGCCAGATACTCCTCGGGCACGACCGACATTTGGGGAAAGAAATTCTTCGGATCCTGGTAAACGCCGCCAAACCACGATTCCTGGGTGGCAAGGACCACCCCGGGAATCCGCTCCATCCGATGCTTGTACGATTCGGGCAGGGACTGGATAATGGAGATTTTATGGCGCGTCACCAGGCGGTTCTGCCCGGCCATGGTCACTCCGCCCGCCAGCGCCTGCCGGATGGCGCACAGAAAACCAAAAAGAACGAATGCCACCACGATCGAGAGCAGGGTCAGGGCAGTGCGAAGCTTCCTTCGCATCAGGTTGCTCCAGATCAAATGCAGAAATTTCACCGGGTTTATAAAACGGTCAGGGCAGCCTGTTGGGCGGCCAGCAGTTCCCGCACCCCGGCCTTGCCCAACTCGAGCATTTCGGCCAGTTGCTCCTCGCTGAACGTTGCCTCCTCGCCGGTGCCCTGTAATTCAATGAATTCGCCGCCGGAATCCATGACCAGGTTCAGATCCACTTCCGCCGCCACATCTTCCTCGTAGCAGAGGTCCAGCAGGGCCTGTTTCTGGACGATGCCAATGCTGACCGCGGCAACGGCGCGCCGCAGCGGGCTTTCCGAAAGTTTGCCTTCCGCCATCAGTTTGCGGATAGCCAGGGCCAGCGCGACGTAGCTGCCCGTAATGGCCGCCGTGCGCGTGCCGCCGTCGGCCTGCAGCACATCGCAATCCACCCACAACGTGCGGGCGCCCAGTTTCTCCAGGTCAAGGGCCGTCCGCATCGCCCGGCCGATCAGGCGCTGGATTTCCTGGGAGCGGCCGTCAATCTTTCCCCGGGTGCTGTCCCGCTGTTTGCGGTTCAGGGTCGAGTAGGGGAGCATCGCGTATTCCGCGGTAATCCAGCCCCCGGGAACGGCCTGCTCCTTCATCCAGCGGGGAACGGCGTCTTCGACCGTGACGCCGCAAATCACGCGCGTATTGCCCCATTCGATCAAGGTCGAACCGGCGGCATACGGGGCGATGTGATTTTGAAAGCGGACAGGACGTAGTTGGTTCGTCCGGCGGCCATCTGCCCGGACTACCGGAGTTGTTGTCGCTGATTGCGGCGGCGCCATAAACAGGCGGCAAAGTAGGAAAGCCTTTCCCCGGGAGCAACGACGAAAAGCTCACCCGTCCCGCCGCGACGCCATGCGGATGCGCGGCTTTTCCCGGCCCCGCGGGCGATAGCCCCCTGCCGCTGCGCGGGGATTTCTCATGCCCCCGATTTTTGCGACTGGTCAAAAGCCGCAAAAGCCTCCTCCAGGCTGTTTACGGGAGTTTCCTTTTTGGGGTTAAGGACCTGGCGCAGGTAGGTGATGGCATCCGGAATCGTCTTAACCGATCGTGGCAAGGTGGCGGCGCTGGCGTTGGCGTGGCCGCCGCCCTGGAGTTTCTCGACAACTTTGACAGCCTGGCCATTGCGGCTGCGCAGGCTGGCGATGATGACCCCGTTGGCGCGGCGGAACAGCGTCAGCAGCACGGGATACTTCGTCGCGCCTTGCTCCAGGAGTTGGTGCACGATCAGATTGGTGTTGCCAATGATGGTGTCCACAAAACCCACCTGGGGCGAGATTTCATTGATATTCTCCCGGGCCCACGCAAACCCCAGCGGATCCTCAATGTTGCGCTTGACCTCCATGACGCGGAGCAGGGGATTATTGAGCAGTTGCTCGATCTGCCCGTTGACCAGGGCGTGGAGGTTCCAGAACTGGTAATGCTTGACCAGGCTGGCATAGTCACTGGCGAGAACGAAGTCGGGGTCGTCCTCCAGAAACAGGTCTCCCACATTGGTCAGATGCACCAACCGGTCGAGTTCCGGGGAGCCCAGCCCCTGCTGGCGGCACAATTCATAGCAGAGCAGCGCGGCTGATTTATTCAGGCTGTGGATGAACACGGCATTTCGGGGGGCCAGGGCCGTGGCATGATGGTCAATAATAACCCAGTTCGGACGGTCCAAGCGGGGCTCATACGCCAGGTCGGCCACCCACGCGGATTTCTCGCGCAACTCGCGCTGCCGCCAGTTGTGATGGTTGTAAGCTTCAAGGCGAACATCCGCGGCGAAGAGCTTGCGCGCCAGCCGCTGCAAAAGCACGCCGGACACCAGCCCATCAAGGTCGCTCTCGTGGGTGATGATGACTTCCGGTTTGGGCAAGGAACTTATCATTGCGCTCCGACCTTAGCCGGAAAGAGCGGCATTGGCCAGCCGGAAATTCCCCCGCCAGCCGGCCCGGCTTGACAAATGCCGGAGGAAGCGAGCAACTATATGCGTATTCCTATGACGATACCGTTCCAAATAAACCTCAAGGACCAGGTGGCGGTCATCACCGGCGGCGGCGGCGTCCTGTGCGGCGCGATGGCGGACGCGGTGGCGCAGTGCGGCGCGAAGGTGGCCATTCTCGATCTCAAGCTCGACAAGGCGCAGCAGGGCGCGGACCGGATCCGCCAGGCTGGAGGCGTTGCCCGGGGCTTCGCCGCCAACGTCTTGGACAAGGCCAGCCTCGAACAGGCGCACGAGCAGGTCAAAGCGGCCCTGGGCCCGGTGGATATTCTCATCAATGGCGCCGGCGGCAACCACCCCCGCGGCACGACCTCCCGCGAGTTCCTCTCCCGCGAAGACCTCACGGCTCCGCAGGAAGGCGTGGTGACGTTCTACGATCTGACGGCCGAGGGCATCCAGTTTGTCTTCAATCTGAATTTCCTGGGCACGTTCCTGCCCACGCAGGTCTTCAGCCGGGACATGGTGCTGCAGGGGCGCGGCAACATCATCAACATCTCCTCGATGAACGCCTTCCGGCCGCTGACCAAAATCCCCGCCTACAGCGCGGCCAAGGCGGGCGTGAGCAACTTCACCCAGTGGCTGGCGGTGCATTTCTCCCGGACCGGCGTGCGCGTCAACGCCATCGCCCCGGGCTTCTTTCTCACGGACCAAAACCGCGGCCTGCTGACCCAGCCGGACGGCTCGCTGACGGCGCGCGGCACCACCATCACCGCCCACACCCCGCAGGGGCATTTCGGCAAACCGGAAGACCTGATCGGCACGCTGCTGTGGCTGCTGAGCGGCGAAGGCTCGGGCTTTGTGACCGGGCAGGTCATCGCGGTGGATGGTGGATTCAGCGCTTTCAGCGGAGTTTGACCCGCCGAATGATAAACCCGCTCTGAACCCCGGTTATGGCTACCTATTTTGCCCGCGGCGGAACCGCGGATAATCTCCGCACCGCGGAAAAACGCGCGGCGCTGGCGCAAGCACTGAAGGTCATCGGGCGGCCGCTGCGGAAAGTGCTGGTGCTGCCGCCGGATCACACCCGCCTCAACTCGGATGCCGGCGAACTCACCCGCCTGCTCTATGGGATGCTCGCCCCGCAAGCCACCGTGGACATCATGCCCGCGCTGGGCACGCATGCGCCGATGACCGAGGCGCAGTTGCGCCTGATGTTCGGCCGGAGCATCCCGCGGGAGCGGTTCCGGGTGCACGATTGGCGGCACGGCCTCCGGCGCGTGGGCGAAGTGCCCGGCCGCCTCATCCGCGAATGGTCGGAGGGGCGGGTGGATTATTCCGTGCGCATCGAGGTCAACCAGCTCCTGTTCGCCGGCTACGATCTCATCCTCTCGGTCGGCCAGATTGTGCCGCATGAGGTCGTGGGCATGGCCAACTACACCAAGAATGTGGTGGTCGGCGCCGGCGGCGCGGACATCATCAACAAATCGCACTTCCTCGGCGCGGCTTTCGGCATGGAGCGCATGATGGGGCGCATCGAAACCCCCGTCCGCCGCCTGTTCAACTACGGCGTTCAGGCTTTCCTCCGCGACCTGCCCATCGTCTATATCCTGACCGTGATGGAGCCAAACCCGGCGGGCCGCGGCATGATCATGCGCGGGCTTTACGTGGGCGACGACATGGAAACCTTCACCCTGGGCGCGCGGCTCTCCCAGAAGGTCAACCTGAATCTCCTGGCGAAGCCGCTGAAGAAAGTGGTCGTTTTCCTCGACCCGCGCGAATTCACAAGCACCTGGCTGGGGAACAAGGCGATTTACCGGACGCGCATGGCGATGGCTGACGGCGGCGAACTCATCGTGCTGGCGCCCGGCCTCCAGACCTTCGGCGAAGACGCCGAGATTGATCGCCTGATCCGCCAGCACGGCTATCGCGGAACGCCCCGGACCCTGGCCGCGGTCAAGGCCCACGCCCGGCTGCGCAACAACCGCAGCGCCGCCGCGCACCTCATCCACGGCTCCAGCGAAGGCCGCTTCCGCATTACCTATTGCCCCGGGCCGGGCTTGAGCCTGGAGGCCATACGCGCGGTGGGCTTCGGCGCGGCCGAGCTTGCGGATGCCCTCAAGCGGTATCCGCCGGATCGCCTGCGCGACGGCCCCAACCGCCTGCCGAACGGCGAGGAAATCTTCTACATCAGCAACCCGGCGCTGGGATTGTGGGCACTCCAACGCCAATTCGCCGCGTGAGCGCAAGATTTGGCTTTCAAATTGCCCCGGTGCCAGGCAGCATCCCGCCTCGCTTTTGAACCCGGCGGAACGGTTGTCCGATTCGGTTTTCCGCCTCCGGGGTTCCAGCGCAACATGAAACGAACGCATCATTGCAATGAACTGCGCCCGGCGCATATCGGCCGGGCCGTGACGCTCGAAGGCTGGGTCCACTCGCGGCGCGACCTGGGCGGCCTGATCTTTATTGATGTGCGCGACCGCGAAGGGCGCACGCAAACCGTGTTTGATCCCTCGGACCTGCCCCCGCCGCTGTTTGAACAGGCGGCCGGGCTGCGCAGCGAATGCGTGGTCCGCATTAGCGGCAAAGTGCGGGCGCGCCCGGACGGCACGAATAACCCCCGGATTTCGACCGGGGAAGTCGAAGTCCTCGCCAGCGGGCTGGAAGTCCTGAATCCCGCCGAAGTGCTGCCCTTTCCGGTGGACGAGCCGGAAGTGGCCGCCAAAGTGAACGAGGAGCTGCGCCTCAAATACCGCTACCTCGATCTGCGCCGGCCGGAAATGACCCGCAACCTCCGCCTGCGCAGCAAGGTCGCCACGGCTACCCGCCTGTTCATGGACGAACAGGGCTTCCTCGAAGTCGAAACCCCCACGCTCTTCAAGTCCACCCCGGAAGGCGCGCGCGAGTTCCTGGTCCCCAGCCGCACCAACCCGGGCCAGTTCTACGCGCTGCCGCAGTCCCCGCAGCAGTTCAAGCAAATCCTCATGGTGGCCGGCGTCGAGCGATACTTTCAGCTCGCCCGCTGCTACCGGGATGAAGACCTCCGCGCCGACCGCCAGCCGGAGTTCACCCAGATTGACCTCGAACTGTCGTTCATCGAGCGCGAAGACATCTACGCCCTGATCGAAGGCCTGCTGCAGCGCATCTGGAAGACCGCGCTGAACCTGGACGTGCCCACGCCCTTCCGGCGCCTCCGCTTCGAGGAAGCCATAAACCGCTACGGCAGCGACAAGCCCGACACGCGCTTCGGCATGGAACTGGTGGACTTCACCGAAGAGTTCCGCGCCAGCCAGTTCAAGATCTTCAGCAGCGCGGTCGCCAGCCAGGGCGTCGTCAAGGCGCTCAACGCGAAGGGCCTGGCGGACGTCACCCAGGGGCAGATGGACACCATGACCGAATACGCCAAAGCGTTCGGCGCCAAGGGGCTGGCCTACATCAAGGTCGAAGGCGGCGAATGGAAGTCGCCTATCGTGCGGTTCTTCAGCGACGCCGAAAAAGCGGCGCTGACCAGCAAGCTCGGCATCGCGGAAGGCGATCTCATCCTCTTTGCCGCCGACCAATGGCTGACGGCCTGCGAAATCCTCGGCAAGATTCGCCTTTACTGTGCCGAAGTGCTGAAAGCCCAGGGCAAACTGGTCATCCCCCCCGACCGGTTTGACTTCCTCTGGGTGGTGGACTTCCCGCTGCTGAGCTTCGACAAGGAACAAAACCGCTGGTATTCAAGCCATCATCCCTTCACGGCGCCGGTGCCGGAGGATATCCCGCTGCTCAAGAGCGACCCCAAAAAGGTTCGCGGCCAGCACTACGACATCGTGGTGAACGGGGTGGAATTGGGCGGCGGCTCGATTCGTATCCACCAGGCGGAGGTGCAGAAAACGGTGTTCGAAGACGTGCTGCAAATCCCGCCGGAGGAAATAAAACTGCGCTTCGGCTACCTGCTGGAGGCCTTCAAGTATGGCGCCCCGCCGCATGGCGGCATCGCCCTCGGGTTTGACCGGTTAATTGCGATCTTATGCGGCACGCCGAGCATTCGCGACGTCATCGCCTTCCCCAAGACCGCCAAGGGCACGTGCTTGATGACTGAATCGCCTTCCCCGGCTTCGGCGCGCCAGTTGCGCGACCTGCACCTCGAAGTCAAGGCCGCGAAAAAAGAGTAAGCGCCGCCGGCCAGTCTGGCGGCGCGCGGCCCTCACGCGAACACTGCCCGAGGCAGCCGGTTTGGGCCGCGGCGGCGCCGCCCCGCGCGCAAACGCGGCTGCACTATGAATTCCCGGTCCGCGCGCGCAGCGCGACCGTCTTCCAGATCAACGACGTGTTGTTGGTGATGATGCCATCCACGCCGAGATCGAGCAGTTTGTTGGCCGCCGCCGGGTCGTTAATGGTATAAACCCACACCTTCAGCCCGCGCTGGTGCGCCAACTGCACGGCTTCACGGGAAACGTTATCGTTCCAGACCGCGACTTTCGCCCCGGTTTTCTGCAGCTCATCCAGCCACGCGGCGCTCAGTCCTTTGGCGATGCCTTCGGGTTTCCTGCCGTCGGACAGAAAAGCCGGCGGGCCGAGCGCCCCGAGCACTTGCGCGGGCTCCTGCTCGTGAAAAACCCGCAAATACTCCCAATCAAATGCCTGCACCACCACCTTGTTAATCAGCCCCTTCTCGCGCAGCAATTTGATGCAATCGGCCGGAGCGCCATCCTTCCGCTCGATCAGGGTCACCCCGCCGGCCTGGATCGTATCAAGCGCCTCCGCCAGCAGGGGAATGCGCGTCCCGGCAAACAGCGGATCAAACCATTTGCCGGCGTCCAGGCTTTGTATTTCCGCCGCCGTCCGGCTTCCCACCTTGATCTGCTTTTCCGGCCACCGGGCCGTCGCGTCGGTCGTGCGATCCAAATAATTATCGTGGAGGACCACCATTTTGCCATCCTTGCTATGGTGATAATCCAGTTCCACAAGGTCCGCCCCGGCTGCCAGGGCGAACCGGAACGACGGCAGCGTGTTTTCCGGCGCAATCTGGCAATAGCCGCGATGGGCAATAACCAGCGGCCTTTGGCTGGCGATAAGGCTCAACGCCGGGAGCGTCTCACCCGCGGCATTCATAATCATAGTGAGGGAAACCAAACCGGCCGTTCCGGGGAGGTTAAACAGGCTTTTCCAAGAGAAGACGGGCTTTATATGCACGCAGGCACCATGCGTCAGCCGCACCGTGGAAGCAAGCGCAAATAAGCCCTTCAAAAAGACTCCACCGGCACCGCTTAATAGCCCGCCACAGCGCGGCTCCCACAATTCTCCAAAAATCAAAGATTCCCAACCTCAACCACCAAGCCAAGTGTCCAATTTTTGGACACCTTCAGATAGAGACTTCCAAGCCCTCCAGCACTTCCTAAACCCGCGGTTTCCCGTAAACCACTTCAACTCCTCTCATTTCAGGCGTATCAATAGCTAACCCTAAGCCGTGTACAAGGGGTGTACAAGGGATGCCCATCGGGTGTACCAGCTAAAATCCTATGGACTCCCGGTGAGCACCCCTTGTACACCCCTTGTACACGGCGCTTAAGGACGGAAGGAGCACCGGTATTGTTGGGAAGGTTTCGGCGGGGGGAAGAGAGCCTGGCGGAGGGGCTATCTTTGGGCTCGGGTGGGGTTGGGTGTTATTATGGCGCGGGTAGGGCAAAAAGATTCAGTGACTTGGGGGAGGCGATGTGCTAAAAAAGGCCGCAGAGTCATAGAGCTATATCCAGAACATGAAAATCAGGAATCCTCTCTCCCCCAAAACTGTTTACCTGGTCTGCAGTGGTGATCTGCGGCTTTCGGCCAACCAGCAATGCTGGCCGGAGCAGGCCCGGATGGAAGCCGCCCTTGCCCGGGCGCTCAAAGCGGAGGGCTGGAAGGTGTTGCGCGCGCATGCTTACGATCCGCAGACGCGGCATGGTTTTATTGATTCGCAGCGGCGGGGGATTGAGGTGTTCCGCAAGCTCGATCCGCAAGCGCCCCTGATCGTGGCCGAGTCCGTCTGGCAATACAGCCATCATGTGCTGCCCGGGCTGACGACGCACCGGGGGCCGATTCTGACGGTGGCCAACTGGAGCGGGACCTGGCCCGGGCTGGTGGGGATGCTGAACCTGAACGGCTCGCTGACCAAGGCCGGGGTTCGCTACAGCACGCTGTGGAGCGAGCGGTTTCAGGATGACTTTTTCCGCGCGGGTTTGCGGCAATGGCTGCAGACGGGCGTGGTGACGCACGACCAAAGCCACGTCAAGGATTTGCGCCTGCTCAAGCTGCCGGCGGCGGACGAGCGGCTGGGCCAGGAAGCCGCCCGCCGGTTCCGCCAGCAAAAGGCAATCCTGGGGGTCTTTGACGAAGGCTGCATGGGGATGTTCAACGCGATTATTCCCGACGAATTGTTGCATCCGACGGGGGTGTTCAAGGAGCGGCTGAGCCAATCCACCCTGTATGCGGCGATGCAGCAGGTGAGCGAGGCGGAGGCGCGCGCGGTCTTGGACTGGCTGCTCAAGCAGGGGATGACCTTCCAGTGGGGCCGCGAGGAGGAAACGCAGTTGACCGAGGCGCAAACGCTGCAGCAGTGCAGGATGTATGTCGCCGCCGTCCGGCTGGCGGATGAATTTGGCTGTGACGCCGTGGGCATCCAGTATCAGCAGGGCCTCAAGGATTTGGTGCCGGCCAGCGACCTGGTGGAGGGGTTGCTGAACAACGTGGATCGTCCGCCGGTGACGGCCGCCGGGAGCCGGCGCGTGCTGTTTGCGGGCGAGGCTGTTCCGCATTTTAACGAGGTGGACGAATGCGCCGGCCTGGACGGGCTGGTGACCTACCGGCTGTGGCGCGAGTTGGGGTTTGCGCCCGAAAACACCTTGCATGATGTCCGCTGGGGCGAGGCGTTTAAGGGCAACGGGGTGAACGATTTTGTCTGGGTGTTTCTGATTTCGGGCGCGGTGCCGCCCGCGCACCTGCGGGGCGGCTACCGGGGCGCCACCAGCCATCGCCAGCCGCCCATGTATTTCCGCCTGGGCGGCGGCTCCATCCAGGGGGTTTCCAAGCCCGGGCCGATTGTCTGGAGCCGCGTGTTCGTCATGGACGGAAAACTGCATTGCGACCTGGGGGTGGGCAAGGCGGTTGAGCTGCCGGAGAAAGAGAGCCGGCGCCGTTTGCAATTGACGACTCCGCAGTGGCCCATTATGCATGCCGTGCTCGACGGCATCACGCGGGACCAGTTTATGGCGCGGCACAAGGCCAACCATATCCAGGTGGTTTATGCGCCCAGTCTCAAAGAGGCGCACCGCGCGTGCCGCATCAAGGCCGCCATGCTGGCGGAACTGGGGCTGGAAGCGCACTTGTGCGGGAACGTCGCCCTGAAATAAAAGGGCGCCGGGCGGCGAACGGCCCGGCGGCGGGCGGCAGAAAAGCGGGGCCGCGGCGCAAGCGCGCAGGCGGGCCGGGAGCCGGCGGAGCCGGAGAGGCGCGTCCGCCACTGAACGATTTATATGAACAACACATCATCCACACCGGAACCGCCGCGTTCGGCGGCCAGCACCCCGAAACTTTCCCGCCGTGAATTTGTCGCCGGCGGCATGGCGGCAGCGGCCACGACCGCCCTGGCCGGCGTGGGCATCCCCTGGGTTCACGCCGGGGAAGACAATACGATCCGCCTTGCCCTCATCGGCTGCGGCGGGCGGGGATGCGGCGCGGTGGCCGACGCCTTTGATTCGCCGCGCGGGCCGGTCAAGCTGACCGTGATGGCCGATTTGTTTGAGAACCGGCTCAATTCGGCGCTGCAGTCGCTCAGCGAGAAATTTGCCGACCGGGTCGAGGTGCCGCCCGAGCGGCGTTTTACCGGTTTTGATGCCTATCGCAAGGCCATTGACTGTCTCCGTCCGGGCGATGTGGCCATGCTCACCGGCTATTCGGCCTTCCGGCCCATGCAGCTCGAATACGCCGTGGCGAAGGGGGTCAACGTGTTCATGGAGAAATCGTTTGCGCCGGACGCGCCGGGGTTGCGGCGCCTGATCCGGGCCGGGGAGGCCGCGGAGAAGAAGAACCTCAAGATTGCCGCCGGGCTGCAATGCCGCCACTCGCGCAATCGCCAGGAACTGATCCGGCGATTGCGGGCCGGCGAGTTGGGCGAGGTGCAGCTTATCCGGGCTTATCGAATGCAGCCGGTCGGCCACCTGGGCCGGAAGCCGGCGGGGGAGAAGGAGTTGTTCTGGCAAATCCGGAACTTCGTGCATTTCCTCTGGGTTTCGGGCGGTTTGTTTGCCGAAATGAACATTCACCAGATTGACGAGCTGTGCTGGATCAAGGATCAATGGCCCGTGAGCGCGCATGGGGTCGGGGGGCGGTCGGCGCAGAACACTGATGGCAGCCAGAATCTTGATTCGCTCAGCATTGAATGGACTTTTCCCGATGGCACCAAGGCGCTGGACGTGGTGCGCTGGCTGCCGAAATGCCACGAAGAGTTTGCCACTTTTATTCATGGCACGAAATGCGCCGCCCAGTTTTCGGGATGGAGCCACCTGGGCACCGTCCACATTTACAAAGACCAGCGCTGCCGTCCGGAGAACATCGCCTGGCGCGCTCCGAAGGAGGCCGCCACGCCGTGGCAGGAGGAATGGACGGCCCTGCTCGATGCCATCCGCAACGACAAGCCGCACAACGAGACCGTGCGCGCGGCTCATTCGAACATCGCCGACCTCATGGGCCGCGCCGCGGTGCATACCGGCCAGGTCGTCACCTGGGAGCAGATGATGGCTTCCAACTTCCAGCTCTGCCCCAATATTGACGAACTCAACGAGAACAGTCCCCCGCCCATTCTGCCCGATGACCAGGGGCGCTATCCCGTTCCGGTGCCCGGGCAGTGGACGGAAGTGTAAGCGGAGCAACCCGAAGGCGCGCGGATGGCGGGGAATGGCCCGGGAATCGGGCTTCCCGCCGCAGGCATCCCTGAGCCTCGGGTCGCGGCGCGGCCGGGCGCCCGGCTTGCGGTCAGGAGCGGAGAGGCCGCAGGCTCACGGAACGCGCCGATTGGCGCGCCAATTTGGCCAGCCAAAAGGCCGGCTGAGCCTGGGCCTGGCGGAGGCTGGCCAGGTCGGTGAGCGCGTATATCTGCGTGAAAAGACGGCGGGCCTCCGGGCCGACCCTGACCCTGCCGCCCAGGCCGATGCAGGGAAGGTTCAAGTCCCGGCAATGCTGCGCAATTTGCCCCACGCCCTTGCCCATCAGCGATGAGCGGTCAATCGCGCCCTCGCCGGTAATGATGAGATCCGCCGCGCGCAAACGCCGTTGCAGGCTCGCGTGCCGCGCGAACAGATCAAATCCCGGCTGCAGCTCCGCGCCCAGGAAAGCCCGCAGTCCGAAGCCCAGCCCGCCTCCCGCGCCCGCCCCGGGTTCCCGGGCCAGGTCGTGGCCGAATTGTTGCCGGACGACGCGGGCCAGGCGTCCCAGGCAGCGTTCGGCCAGGAGGAAATCCTGCGGTCGCAAGCCCTTTTGGGGTCCATAAACCCGGCTGGCGCCGCGCGGGCCGAGCAGGGGGTTTTGCACATCGGTGGCGACCCGTTTCCGGGTGAACCAGCGGCGGCGCCGCGGGGGGCGGAGGAAGTCGAGCCGCCACAAGTCAACCCAACGCTCGATTAACCGGCCGTGGCGGTCGTGGAATTGCCAGCCCAGCGCGCGCGCCAGGCCGAAGCCGCCGTCGTTGGTCGCGGTGCCGCCAATGCCAATCAGGCAGCGCGCCGCTCCTTGTTGCGCGGCGGCGTGCACGACCGCTCCCAGGCCCCGCGTGTCGAGCTGGAAGGGATGGAATTGCCGCGGCGGCAGCATGGCCAGGCCGATGACGTTCGCCGACTCAATCAGGGCGGTTCGGGTTCGCGGTTCCCACCACCAGGCGGCGGTGCAGGGGCGATGGGCGGCATCCACGGTCCGGATGCGCCGTCGGCGGGCGCCGAGCAAGGCGCGGATGACTTCGCCAAAGCCGTCTCCGCCGTCGCTCATGGGCAGCAAGTCCAGGTGATCCTGCGGCCGTTCCTGGCGCCAGCCGCCGGCGATGGCCTCCGCGGCGGCGCGGGCGGTCAGAGTGCCCTTGAATTTGTCGGGAATAATCAAGATGCGCAACCGCATGGAGGTGGAGGATAAAGGCAGGCGGGCGGGAAGATAAAGGCTGTTTATGGGGTTGCCACTGATTTCCGCCTGCCGCACATTTACGTCATGCAGATAGTGAGGTCAGTAGCCGCTATGCAGCGCCTGGGGCGAAGCTGGCAGCGGGCGGGCGCGCGGGTGGGGCTGGTCCCGACGATGGGCTGCCTGCACGACGCGCATTTGAGCCTCGTTCGGCGGGCGCGCCGCGCGGTTGGGCCGCGCGGGCGGGTGGTGGTGAGCATCTACGTCAATCCGACCCAGTTTGCCCCGGGCGAAGATTTTGCCCGGTATCCGCGCGACCTGGCGCGCGACTGCGGCCTGTGCCGCGCGGCGGGGGTGGATGTGATTTTTGCCCCGAGCGACCGGCAGATGTATGCGCGTGGGGCTGACGGGGATTTCAGCACCTTTGTGAGCGAGGAAAGCCTGGCGCGGGGGATGGAAGGCGCGGCGCGGCCCACGCATTTCCGCGGGGTGACCACGGTGGTGGCGAAGTTATTTCACCTCGTGCAGCCGGAGGTGGCGATTTTTGGCGCCAAGGATTACCAGCAGGCCGCCATTATCAAGCGCATGGTGCGCGACCTGAACTTCCCGGTGAAGATTATCGTGGCGCCCATCCGGCGGGAGCGCGACGGGCTGGCGATGAGCTCGCGGAACCGGTATCTCACGGGCGACCTGCGGAGGCAGGCGGTGGTGCTCTGGCAGGCGCTGCAACGGGCGCGGGCGGCGGTGCGGCCGCCGGGGAAGACGATTCCGGCGGCGCGGCTTAAAGCCGCGCTGAGGCGTTTCATCGCGCGGACCCCCGCCGCGCGGCTGGATTACATGGAGTTTTTCGACCCGGCGGCGCTCACGCCGGTGGCGAAGGTGCGCCGCGGCGTTCACCTGGCGCTGGCGGTGTTTGTGGGCGGCACCCGATTGATTGACAATACCCGGTTGTAAATGAAGCATTTTGATTTTCTGGTGCTCGGCAGCGGCATTGCCGGGCTTTCCTTCGCGCTGAAAGTGGCGCCCCACGGGCGCGTGGCGATCATCACCAAAAAGGATCGCACGGAGTCCAACACCAACTACGCGCAGGGCGGCATTGCGGCGGTGACCAGCAAGGAGGATTCCTTCGAGCTGCACGTGCGCGACACGCTGGAAGCCGGGGTTGGGCTGTGCAAGGAGCCCGCCGTGCGCACGATTATCGAGGAGGGCCCGGCGCGGATTGCCGAGTTGATTGAGCTGGGCATGCACTTTACCGAGCGCGAGATTCCCAGCGCGCCGGGATCGCGCGAGCTGGATCTCGGCCGGGAGGGCGGCCATTCCAAGCGCCGGATTCTGCACGCGAAGGACGTAACGGGGCGGGAGATCGAGCGGGCCCTGCTGGCGGCGGTGGCCCGCCAGCCCCGCATTACTCTCTTCGAGAACCACTTTGCTATTGATCTCATCAGCAGCCAGAAGCTCGGTCACCCCGGGGACAATCAATGCCTGGGGGTTTACGTGCTGGACAAGCAATCCGGGCAGGTGGAGACGTTTGTCGCGCCGGTCACCCTCCTGGCCACCGGCGGACTGGGCAAGGTCTATTTGTACACCACCAACCCCGATATCGCCACCGGCGACGGCGTGGCGATGGCCTGGCGCGCGGGGGCGGCGGTGGCCAACATGGAGTTTGTCCAGTTTCACCCCACCTGCCTTTATCATCCGCGGGCCAAGTCGTTCCTGATCAGCGAGGCGGTGCGCGGCGAGGGCGCCGTGCTCAAGAACCTTGCGGGCGTGGAGTTCATGGAGCAGGTTCATCCGCTTAAATCCCTGGCGCCCCGCGATATCGTCGCGCGCGCCATAGACAGCGAGATGAAGCGAAGCGGCGCGGACCACGCCCTGCTCGATATCACGCACAAGCCGGCCCGGTTTCTCATGGAGCGGTTTCCGAACATTTACCAGACCTGCCTCGGTTATGGCATTGACATGACCAAGGAGCCCATCCCGGTGGTGCCCGCCGCGCATTACCAATGCGGCGGCGTGCTGACGAACGTCAACGGCGAGACGGAGATTCGCGGTTTGTATGCGGTTGGCGAAGTGGCCTGCACCGGGCTGCATGGGGCCAACCGGCTGGCGAGCAATTCGTTGCTCGAAGCGCTGGTCTGCGCCCACCGCGCCGCCCAAAAGGCCATCGCGCGCCCCGCTAGTCCCGGGGAGTTCCGGATACCGCCCTGGCATTCCGGCCACGCCCATAACCCGGACGAGATGGTGGTGGTCGCGCACAACTGGGGGGAAATCCGCCGGCTGATGTGGGACTACGTGGGGATTGTGCGGACGAACAAGCGCCTGCAACGTGCGCAGACGCGCATCGCCAACCTGCAGGAGGAAATCCAGGAGTATTACTGGGATTTCATCGTGACCAGCGACCTGCTGGAACTGCGCAATATCGCCACGGTGGCGGCGTTGATTGTCGCCAGCGCGCTGCGGCGGCCGGAAAGCCGCGGGCTGCACTATAACCTGGATTACCCGGAGCGGAATCCCGACTGGGCCCGGCGCGACACGATTTTGCGGAGAGAGTTCTGACCGGGCGTATGCGTATTCTGGTGGTGGAAGACGACAGGAAGATTGCTTCCTTTGTGGTCAAGGGGCTGAAGGAAAGCGGCTATGCGGTGGACCATTTCGCGGACGGGGAGCAGGGGCTCATCATGGCGCAAACCATCGCGTACGACGCCGCGATTGTGGATCTCATGCTGCCGCAGCTCGACGGGCTGAGCCTGATCCGGCAGCTTCGCGCCCGGGGCAAGCGCATGCCCGTGCTGATTCTGAGCGCCAAAGCCTCGGTGGATGACCGCGTCAAGGGCCTCCAGGCGGGCGGCGACGACTACCTGACCAAGCCTTTCGCGTTCTCCGAGCTGCTGGCGCGCGTGCAGGCGCTGATCCGCCGGGCCACCCAGGTGGCGGAGCCGACCCGGCTGGTGGTGGGGGACCTGACCCTGGACTTGCTCAACCGGCAGGTCGAGCGCGGCGGCGAGCGCATTGTTTTGCAGCCGCGCGAATTTGCGCTGCTGGAATATCTCATGCGCAACGCCGGCCGCGTGGTCACCAAGACCATGATTCTGGAGCACATCTTTGATTACAGCTTCGACCCGCAGACCAACATCGTGGATGTGCTGGTGCATCGCCTGCGCAGCAAGGTGGATAAGGGCCGGGCGATGCTGCATACCCTGCGCGGGGTTGGTTATGTCCTCCGGCCGGCTTGAACTGCTGCGGCGGAATATCGGGGTTCGGCTCAGCCTGCTCTACGCGCTGATCTTTACGGTGGGCAGCGCGGCCCTGCTGGCGCTGGCCTACTACCTGCTGGCCGCCGCCGTCGGCAGCAAAGACCGGGAAGTGCTGGATGCGCGCCTCAAGGAGGCGGCGGTGGTTTATGAGGTGGGCGGAGTCGTTGCGTTGCGCAGTTGGGTGTATAACCAGCCGATCGAACTGCAGAACTCCATGCTCGTGCACCTGGTCAACCCGCGCACCCGGACGGACCTGGTCATCAGCGCCCCCGAGGCCTGGATCGGACTGCGCGACGCATCCGGCTGGGATGGCCTGGTCCAAACGCCCTACCTGCGCATTCCGCAAAATGCGGAGCGCGACTACACCCTGGGGCGGCTGGAGCTTCCCGACGGCCGGATTCTGCAAATTGGCCACATCACCAACAGCCGCGCCGCCCTCTTAAACCCCATCCGCCGCAGCTTCCTTCTCGCCGGCAGCCTCACCGTCCTGCTCGGTTTCCTGGCCGGGGCCCTCTTTGCGCACCGCGCCATGCGGCCCGTGCGGCAGATTGTCGCGACTGCCCGCTCCATTATTCGCACCGGCCAGTTGGATGCCCGGGTGCCCGTGCGCGACGCCACGGACGAGTTCGACGAACTGGTGCGCCTCTTCAACACGCTGCTCGACAAGAACCAGGCCCTGATCCGCGCCTTGCGCGAGTCGCTGGACAATGCCGCCCATGATCTGCGGACGCCGCTGACGCGGTTGCGCGGCGTGGCGGAGAACGCTTTGCAGGCCGGGACTGATCCGGCCGCCGCCCGCGAGGCGCTGGCGGATTGCCTGGAAGAATCCGAGCGCGTGCTGAGCATGCTCAATGCGCTCACGGACATCGCCGAGGCCGAAGCCGGGATGATGAAACTGCAACGCGAGCCCACCGATCTGGGGCAGTTGGCGCGGGAAGCGGCCGAGCTTTATCAATACGTCGCGGAGGAAAAGCCAGTGGCCGTCCACCTCGAAATCCCGCAGCCCTGCGAAGCGGAGGTGGACCGCACGCGCATGCGGCAGGTTTTTGCCAACCTCCTTGACAACGCCCTTAAATATACACCGGCCGGCGGCAGCGTCACCATTGGCGTGCGGGAAGAGCCCGGCCATGCCGTCGCGCGCTTCCGTGACACCGGCATCGGCATCCCCAGCGGGGAGCAGGACAAGATCTGGGCGCGCCTTTACCGCGGCGACAAGAGTCGCTCGCAGCGTGGCCTGGGTCTGGGCCTGAGCCTGGTCAAAGCCATTGTCGAGGCCCACGGCGGCCGCGTCAGCGTTTCCAGCCAGGCTGGCGAGGGATCGGAGTTCACCGTCAGCCTGCCGCGGCACGGCCCGCCCGTTTCCCGGGAGTGAGGGGAAACGCGAAGCCCCCGGAGGCGCGGGCGCCCGCGCCGGCTTCACGCCGACCTTGCCCCCAGCTCCGGGACGGGGGCCGGAAGCCCGGGGAGCGTCGCTGCCTGGCTAGTCGGCCATGATGGCGGAAATGGCGGCGACTTTGACGATGTCATCCGCGGAGCAGCCGCGTGAGAGGTCGTGGGCGGGTTTGGCCATGCCTTGCACCAGCGGGCCGAGGGCCTGGGCGCCGCCGAGGCGCTCGGTCAGTTTGTAGGCGATGTTGCCGGCATCGAGGTCGGGGAAGATCAGGCAATTGGCTTTTCCCGCCACCGGCGAACCCTGGCACTTGCGCTCGCCGATGCTGGGGATCAAGGCCGCATCGGCCTGCATTTCCCCGTCCAGGACAATCTCCGGGGCCATTTCCCTGGCCAGTTCGACGGCTTTAACGACCTTCCGGGTATCGGGAGAATTGGCGGAGCCTTTGGTGGAATAAGAGAGCATCGCCACCCGGGGCTCGGCGCCGACCAGTTGACGGAACGTGCGCGCGGAGGCGATCGCGATATCCGCCAACTGCTCGGCGGAAGGTTGCTCGACCATGCCGCAATCCGAATAGAGCAAAACGCCTTGATGACCCCATTTGGCCTCCGGAAACACCATTAAGAAGAACGACGATACTGTTCGCAGGCCGGGAGTGGCTTTGATGATTTGGAGGGCGGGCCGCAGGTTTTCGGCGGTCGTGTGGGTGGCCCCGGCGACGTAGCCATCCACGCGCCCCACCTTGAGCAGCATGGTGGCAAAATAGAGGGGATCCTTGATCAGTTCGCGGGCCGCTTCGAGGGTCAGCCCTTTGTTTTTGCGGAGCAGGTGCAGTTCCTGCGCCAACGGAGCGGCTTCCGTTTCATCCGCCGGGGACAGGATGACGCACCGGGAAACATCAGCCCCGGCCTTCCGGGCACTGGCCTGAATCTGGCCGGGGTCGCCTGTCAGGACGACCCGGCAGATTCCATCCCGTGTGAGGCGGTCCGCCGCCTGGAGGGTGCGGTCGTCATCGGCTTCGGGTAAAACGATACACTTGTTCCGTTGTTGCGCTTTGCGCAGGAGTTCTTCAGTGAAATGCATAAGATTATCTTTGGCAAGCGGGAGGGGAAGAAGTCAAGCCGCGGGCCGCGAGTTGCCCCCCGCCAGCCGGAGAGTTTCTTCGGCAATGACATATTCCTCGTCGGTGGGGATCACGTACACTTTCACGCGGGCGGCATCGGTGGAGATCAGGGTTTCCCGGCCGGAGCCGGCGGCATTTCGCTGCGGATCAATCTGGATGCCCAGGAATTCCAGGCCTTCGCAGGCCCGGGCCCGAATCGGGTGCGCGTTTTCCCCGATCCCGCCGGTGAAAGCCAGCACATCCAGGCCGCCCAGCGCCGCCGCATACGAGCCGATATATTTCTTGAGGCGATAGCAGAACACGTCCACCGCCAGGCGCGCATACTCATTGGTGGCCGATTTTTCGAGGAGGACGCGCATATCATTGGAAAGTCCCGCGGACAAGCCCATGAGCCCGGACTTCTTCTGGAGCATATGCTGAATCTCGCGGCACTCCATTCCTTGATCATGCAGGAAGCAGGGCAGGGCCGCATCAATGTCGCCCGGCCGCGTGCCCATCACCAGGCCGCCCAAAGGCGTGAACCCCATGGAGGTGTCAATGACTTTGCCGTCCTTGATGGCGGTAATGGAGCAGCCGTTGCCCAGGTGCGCCGTGGCGATTTTCGAGGGCTGGCCCTCGAGACCGGCCAGGAGGCGCGCGCGCTGATGCACGTAGCGGTGGCTGGTCCCATGAAAGCCGTATTGGCGGATTTTATACTTGTCGTAGAGCTCCCGCGGCAGGGCTCCCATATACGCCACGGGGGGCATGGTTTGATGAAACGCCGTGTCAAAAACCGCGACTTGGGGCACGCCCGGAAGCAACTCGCGGCAGGCAAGGATGCCCTTCAGATTGGGGGGATTGTGCAAGGGCGCCAGGGAGCTGAGGCGGTCTATGGTGGCGATGGCCTTGTCATCAATCAGGACCGAGTCGCTATATTCCTCGCCGCCGTGAACCACGCGATGCCCTACGGCGCCAATTTCCTTGAGCGAGCCGAGGCACTGCAACTCCGGGCTGGGCAGCAACTCGAAAAAGTGCTGCAGCGCCACCGTGTGCTGCGGCAACTCCAGCTCTTTCCGAATCTTCCTGCCGTTGGCGGTGCTGATGATGATGGCGCCCAGGGGTTCCCCGATGCGCTCGATTAACCCTTTGCTCAGGACGACGCCGCCGTGATCTTCACGGAGCTGGAATTTGATGGAAGAAGAGCCGCTGTTCAGGACCAGGATTTTCATGTATCAATCGTTCTACCGGTAAAAACCAAAAGCGCGCCGGGCGGATTCCGCCTCCGGAGGCGCGGCGAGATTAGCGGACTCGACGAAGGAACCCTCGGGGTTCTTCCGGCCGTGAGTTCGGCCGGCCAGGCCAGGCAACCTCGCCAACAAAACTATTCGGCCGAGTCGAATCATATCCGCGGAGAGTGTGCATACCGGACCGGCCCCGTCAAACCAATTAGTGTGGCGCGGCGCGGAGTTTCCGAATAGGTTCTCTCGCACCTCCCCATCCCCTGTAAACCGCGTGCCCTCATGCGGCGCTCCGCACCCACCTGCCATCGCCACCCTTCCCAAATTGCCCTTGCGCGAAGACCGCCTGCCCGCCAGCCTTCCTCCCGACCCTTGGGGTGGGGGCGGCTGGAACTTCCAGCCCAAGGAGTGGCAGGAAGCTGAGTCGCTTTCCGGCCCGTAATAGACAGACAATTAGAGCAACAATTAGAAAGGACGTTCATTATGAAAGTACTCACCTCTCCGCGCACGGGCAGTCTGGGCGCGGAAACATACTACCAATCCCCCTTCGGCGTGTGCGCCCGACGGCGCACCGTTCCCCGGGACCGGCCTTCTAACCGCAAAGCGGCCGCACGGTCGTATTTCGGGATCTCCTCGCGGGAGTGGGGCCTCAAGCTCACCGAAGCGCAGCGCGAGCGCTGGAACGCCGCGGCGCTGCATGTTCCCAGCCGGCCCTGGATGGGGCAGTATTCGCACTTAAGTGGGCAACAGTTCTGCGTTCAGATCAACAGCACCCTGCGGGGGCTGGGTCTGGCGCCGGTGGAGGAACCGCCCGCCCCGGTGGTCTTCGGCCCCAATCCCGTCACCGGGCTGGAGATCGTCAATGACGCGGAAGACGGGGTTCGGCTGCGGCTGAATGTCGGGGCCGTCCATGAAGACATTATGGTCTTTGGGCAGCCACCCTGCAGTGCGGGCCGGATGAAACCCCGCCGTGCCTATTACCTGGGCCTGTTGGGCCCAAGCCAGAACGGGCAAAGCGACATCACAGACCTCTATACAGCCCGGTTTGGGCGGCCCGCCCCGGGGCAGAAGGTGTTTATCGCCGTGGTTCAGACCCGGAACGGCTGGAAAGGCCAAAGCCGGGTTCACAACGCCATCGTTCCGCCGCCGCCGATGTTGAAATCTCAGCAAGCGGCTGAAACGGCAAGGGTTAAGAAATCGAAGCCCGCCGCCGCCCCGGCCTCCACCGCCGCCCACAAGACCGTTCCTTCTCCGTCCTTCCAAGCCATGTACAAGGGGAGTACATCGGAAGCCCGGCAGGAGCACATGGAAAATAAGCATGAGCCCCCTTTGAGCCTCCTTTGTACCCCCGTTGTACACGGCCTAATGGGAGCGTTAGGCTGGCTGGGGCGGGTGGGTCGGGTTTGGGCGCGGGCCTGAGCCGGAAGGGAGGGATGGACGGCTTGCGGATGATGTAAAAGGACGTTTCAAGGCGGGAGGGAGTGGACGCGAACGTTCGGCAAGTCCGGAACGGGCGGACGGGTTTTGTCGCGTGCCTTGGTTTTTCGGCGGGATGGGGCCACGGCTGGCGAGGTCATTTCCCCTCCCGGGTGGAGGTTGCCGCAAAGCGGCTGCTTGCGCTGCCCTCATCGCGAGCGGCGTATTCGCCCGATTGGGGTGAGTTTGGTTGGAGATTTATTCCCAGGTTTTCCCTTGCCGTTGGTTATCGCAAGCGCAGGCCAGGGGCAGCGCGGGACGGAGCGAGCCGCAAGCACGTCTCCGCCGGGTTTCCGGTTCGACGATCAAAGGATGGTAAATGCGTCCGGGCCCGCTAGCCGCAGAGGGACAGAGACGGAATAAGCGAGAGGGGCGCGAACGGCATACGCTTGGATGGGCTCAGCCTTTTCCCAGCAACTGGGCGCGGTATTCCGTCGGCGATTGCCCCAGGATTTTCTTGAAGACGCGGTTGAAGTGGGTCAGGGACTGGAAGCCGACTTCGAAGGCGATTTCGCTTACGCGCAAATTGGGGTTGAGCAGCAGATTCTTTGACTTCTCGATGCGCACCCGGGACAGGTAGTCGGTGAAGTTCAGGCCGGTGGCTTTTTTGAATATTTTGCAGAAGTAGAAAGTGCTGGTGTTGACCGCTTTGGCCACATGCCCGAGGCGAAGGTTTTCGGTTTGATGTTCCTGGATGTATTTTTTGGCCCGCGAGATGACAAGCGGCTCGGCGTTGCTCTGCTGCAGCACGACCTGATTGCTGAGCAGCGAAAGGTGCTGCGCGAAGATGGTCAGCAGTTTTACCACCGCGTCGTGTTGTTTGCCGGGAACCACGCGGGTTGAAAAATATGCCTGCTCGATTTTCCGGGGCGAGGCCCGCACCCCCCAGGCCGCCAGCAGCCGCTGGATGCGTTGAAACTGGGCGCGGCCGGGCGGTTTGCGGAACACCTGGCCGGTTTGCAGAAAGCCGATCAGCCGATCGCCGAGCCGCACCGGGACGGCGGTCTCGCTCAGGCCGGCGGGGCAGGTGAGCGTATGCGCCTGCTGGGCCGCGGCGGCGGACAGTTGTTCCTGCACCGACAAGCAAGACGCGCAGGCGCGGCTGGTCTCCAGCACCACGGCGCAAAAGGGGCTTTCGTTGCGCTGCCCATGATGGGGGAGCTGCCAGGACTCCACCGCCCGCAGCGCCACCGGCAGCCCGGTCGCCTCGGTGAAGGCGCGCGCATAATCCTGAAACACCACGGAATTGTTCAGCGCCTCGACCAGGCTGCGGTCGTCGTTCATCTCGCTGCTTCCGCGCGCAAGAGCCGGGGACTCCGGGGCCGGAGTTTTCCGGGGGGCTTGCGGACGGGTTTGGCCGGGCGCGCGCAGAGCCGTTCCCCCGCTGTCTTCCGGGCCTGGCTGGCCAAATGTTGTTCGCATGGCAACAAATTAAGGCAACCGAAGGGCCGAGTCAATCCCCGCGGTCCGTGAAACAGCTTGCCAGACGGCGTTCAAACCGGTTCAGTCCCTGTCTTTTGAACAGGCATGAAAGCGCGGCATTTGGTTTTTCTGGTGCTGATGAACTGCTGCTGGGCCGGAGTTTACTCGGCCTATAAAGTCATTGGCCAGAGCCTGCCGGGAGGCAGCATTATCACGCTGCGCTTCGCGCTGGCCGCCGGGTGCATGCTCCTGATCTGGCCGTGGCTGCAAGGGCCGGCCCCGCGCGGGCGCGATCTTTTCTACGCCTCGCTCATGGGGGTGCTGGACTTTGTGATCGCCCAGCGCCTCCAGATTTATGCCAACGCCATCGGTTCTGCCGGCAATTCCTGCGTGCTCATGGCGGCCCAGCCGCTGTTTACGTCCGTTGCGGCGGCGCTTTTTTTGCGGGAGCACATTGGCCCGCGGCGCCTGGGCGGTTTTGGGCTAAGCATCCTGGGCGTCATAATTCTCAATCGCGTCTGGCGCAGCGACTTTCAATGGGCCGGGCTGCTCCCGAGCTTGATTTTCATCTCCACGTTCTTTTGTGAGACGGCCTACTCGATCCTCGGCAAGCCCATAGTCACCCGCGCCAGCGGGGCCAAGACCGTCGCGGTGTCCTTGCTGGCCGCCACGGCCACCAATCTGCTCATTGACGGTCCCCGGACCTTGAGCGCCGCGAAGTCACTGCCGCCCCATGTATGGTGGTTATTGCTGGGGCTGGCCATTATTTGCACCGTCGTTGGCTATACGCTCTGGCTGGTGGTCATCCGCCAATGCCCGGTCAATGTCGCGGTTCTCACCGTTTTCGTTCAACCCATCTGTGGCGTAGCCCTGGCCGCGTGGTGGCTGGGCGAGCCGGCTCACTGGGGCCATATCCTTGGCAGCCTTACGATTCTGGCGGGACTGATTCTGGGGCTATCCCGGCAAATTCACCGCTGAACCCCGCGCAACCGCCGCGGTTTCGCAGTGTCCGCATGATTGACAGGGCGGAAGAAATCCGGCAGGCTTTCGCCCTGGTCATTAGCCGTTAAAGATATGACAACCCTGGAATCAACCGCCCGCCGGAGCGACCCCCCCCGGGTTGAAGGACTCGGGGCAGAGCAACGCCCGGCAAAAGGCGCTTCCCTCCGCCCCATCGGGATGGTCCGGGGAGCGGTTTGTTTCCTCATGATTTTTGGGGCGGGGTGTTTCGGCCCGCCCGCACTGTCTCACGGCGCCACGGGCGATTCCGGCGCTTATACGAACCCGGTGTATGCGGCGTCCATGCCCGACCCTTCCGTCATCCGGCACGAGGGGGTTTATTATGCGTTCGGCACGACGGGCAACAGCCGCACGCCGGACGGCCGCATTTTCACCGTCCTCCGGTCGCGGAACCTGGTGGAATGGGAGGCGTTGGGGGGGGCGTTGAAGCCGCCGTCGCCGAATCGCCAGGTTCAATACTGGGCGCCCGAGGTGGTTTTTCACCGGGATACTTTTTATCTCTATTACTCGATGGGCGGGCTTGAGCCCGAGAAGTTCGAGCTGCGGGTGGCCACCAGTTCCCGGCCGCAAGGCCCTTACGAGGACGCGGGCCGCCGCCTGCTGGATTGCGAGACCAACCGCTTCACCATTGATGCCTTTCCTTTTCGTGATGACGACGGGCAATGGTATCTTTTTTATGCGCGGAACTTCACGAATTCGGCGCCCGGCCAGCATCCCGGCACCGCGCTGGTGGTGGATCGGCTGCTGGATATGACGCGCCTGGCGGGCGACTGCCGCGTGGTGGTGCGCGCCCGCTATGATTGGACGCTTTTCGAGGCCCACCGCCGCATGGATGTTTATGGCGCGACGTTCGACTGGCATACGATTGAGGGGCCGTGCGTGGTGAAGCACGCGGGCCGCTACTACTGTTTTTACAGCGGCGCGAACTACCAAACGGACCGGTATGGGGTGGATTACGTGGTGGCCGACCATCCCCTCGGGCCGTACACCGGCCAGGGCGATCGGGCCCGCGTGTTGCGCAGTGTGCCGGGCCACGTCCGGGGGCCGGGCCACCATTCCATTGTGCCGGGGCCGCACGGCCAATCCCAGTACCTGGTCTATCACGCCTGGGATCCGGCCATGCGCGTGCGCTGGATGTGCCTGGATCAACTGCTCTGGACGCCCGAGGGGCCGCGCGGCGCGGGGCCGAGCTGGACGCCACAACCGGCCCCCCGATGAGGACTGCCATGCAACGAAAACGGATGCGGTATTTATGGGTAGCCGGGCTGCTGCTGGGCTTGGGAACTCACGCCCCGGCCGAGGCTCCGGACGACGCGCTTGCGCGCGGCTTTGCGGATCCGCCGACCCGCGCCCGCCTGCGCGCGTATTGGTGGTGGCTCAATGGCAACGTGACCAAGGCGGCCATCACCCGCGACCTGGAGGAAATGAAGGCCCAGGGTTTCGGCGGCGCGCTGATTTGCGATGCCGGCGGCGCGCAGCAGGACGGCAATGATCCCGTGCCGCACGGTCCCACGTTCTTTACGCCCGCGTGGCGCGAGCTTTACAAGCATACGCTGCGGGAAGCCGACCGGCTGGGGCTGGAGATGAGCCTGAATATCCAGAGCGGCTGGAACCTGGGCGGGCCAATGGTCCGGGCGGAAGACGCCGCCAAGAAGCTGACCTGGAGCGAAGCCCGGCTCACGGGGCCGGCCCAGTACGCCCAGGCCCTGCCGGCCCCGAAAGCGCGGGACCATTTCTACCGGGACATTGCCGTGGTGGCCTACCGCCTTCCGCCGCAAGACGGGCCGGCCAGCGAGGGGCAGGGGACGGCCCGCCCGCCCGCCCGCCGCCCGCTTCAAAACTGGGAGCAGAAGGCGCTGCACCGTCCGCTGCATTTTTCCGCGCCGGATACGGCGCCGTTGTTCGCGGAGGAAAAAGACGTGCCGGGCGAGGAGGACGCGCAGGCCCGGCAGGTGCTCGATCTGACCCGGAATCTCTCGCCGGAAGGCGTGCTGCGCTGGGAGGCGCCGGCCGGCCACTGGCAGGTGCTGCGGCTGGGCTGCACCATTGGCGACCACTCGCGCGTCTCGACCTGCAGCGATGGCTGGGAGGGCTATGCCGTGGATGTGCTGGATGCGGGCGCCTTCAACCGCTATTGGGACGCGGTCGTCGAGCCGCTGATCGCCGACGCGGGCCCCCTGGCCGGGCGGGTGCTCAAATACCTGCATACGGACAGTTGGGAAGTCGAGCCGCTGAACTGGGGCCCCACGCTGCTGGCGGAGTTTCGGAAGCGCCGGGGCTACGATCCGCTGCCTTACCTGCCCGTGCTGATGGGGCGGATCATAGATTCGCGCGCGGCCAGCAATCGCTTCCTTTACGATTTCCGCAAGACCGTGGGCGAACTGGCCATTGATAATCATTACCGCATCTTTCGCGCCCGCGCGCACCGGCACGGCCTGCTAATCCATCCCGAGTCCGGCGGCCCGCACGCGGTGCCCATAGACGCCCAGCGATGCCTGGGCATGAACGACGCGCCGATGTCCGAGTTCTGGGCCTGGTCGTGGCGGCACCGGGTGGGGGACCACAATCGCTTTTTCGTGAAGCAGCCGGCCTCGGCGGCGCATACGCATGGCCATCGCCTCGTGCTGGCCGAGGGCTTCACCACCATTGGCCCCCATTGGCAGGAGACGCTCTGGGACAACCTGAAGCCATCCTTCGACCGCGCGCTTTGCGAAGGGCTGAACCTGCTGGTATGGCACGCGTTTGTCTGTTCGCCGGCGGAAATGGGGCTGCCCGGGCAGCAGTATTTTGCGGGCGCGCACTTTAATCCGAACACCACGTGGTGGACGAAGTCCGGCCCTTTTCTGGCGTATCTGAATCGCTGCCAGTTTCTGCTCCAGCAGGGCCGGTTCGTGGCGGATGCCTGTTATTATTACGGCGATCACGTGCCGAACTTCACGCAGCTCAAGCGCACGGATCCCGCGCGCGTGCTGCCCGGCTACGATTATGATGTCGTGACGGAGGAGGTCATTCTCCAGCGCATGACGGTGCGCGAGGGGCGCCTCGTTTTGCCCGACGGCATGAGCTACCGGGTGCTGGTGTTGCCGGAGCGGCCCGGCCTTTCGCTGGCCGTGCTGCGGAAACTGCGGGAGCTGGTCCAGGCCGGAGCGACGGTCATCGGCCCCAAGCCTTCCCAGACTTACTCGCTGAGCGGGTTCCCGAAAAGCGATGCGGCCGTCCGGAAGATAGCCGATGAGTTGTGGGCGGACGAAGCGCAGGGGCGGCGCGGCCAGCGTTTGCGCGGGCGCGTGATTTCCGGCCAGACGGCCCGCGCCGTGCTGGCGGCGGATGGCATCCCGCCGGACTTCGAGTGCCGCCTCCAGGCGCCGCCGCCGCCCGCCGCAATCCCGAACGCCAACCTGGGAGCGGCCGGGCTGGCCGATGCGTGGGGCGATCCCCGGACGGCGGCAGCCGGGAGCGGCTCCGGTTCCTTGCCGCCGCTGGATTATATCCATCGCTCGACCGGAGAGGCGGAGATCTATTTCGTGGCCAGCCGGTCGAATGCCTGGCTGAGGGCGGATTGCTCTTTCCGCGTCGTGGGCAAGGCGCCGGAAATCTGGGACCCGATCCATGGGACGACGCGTCCGGCCGCCGCCTGGTCATCTCAGGGAAGCCAAACCACCCTGCCGCTTGAGTTTGCGCCGTATGGTTCGATGTTTATCGTGTTTCGCCAGCCCCGGGGCGGGGGCAATTTGCCGGCCCCGCGCCGGAATTTTCCGGCCTGCGGCGTGGCGCATGAGTTGGACGGTCCCTGGACGGTCAAGTTTGATCCCCAGTGGGGCGGCCCGTCTTCGGTCGAGTTCGAGCGCCTGGTCAGTTGGCCGCAGCGGCCGGAGGAGGGCATCAAGTATTACTCGGGCACCGCCACTTACTTCAAGACGTTCGATCTGCCGGAATCATTGCGCCGTCCGGGCCTGCGCCTGGCGCTGGATTTGGGGCAGGTCGCCAACCTGGCCGAAGTGCGCCTGAATGGGAAGAACCTGGGGATTGTGTGGGCGATGCCTTTCCGGCTGGAAGTGACGGACGCGCTCAAACCGGAGGGAAACCAGCTGGAGGTGGAGGTCGTCAACTTCTGGCCCAACCGCATCATCGGGGATCAGTTTCTGGCCCCGGAGAAGCGGTTCACGCGCACCAACATCCGGAAACTTACCAAAGACACCCCGCTGCTGGAGTCAGGGCTGCTCGGGCCGGTGCGCATTCTGGTGCAAGAGCACTGATGCCGGCGCGCCGGCTGGGCTTCGGGCGGGAGCGGCCCCAGGGTTGCGCCGCCACCCCCACCGCCCGCTGAAAATACCCGCCGCCGGGTTAAGAGGCGGCGGCGAGCAATTGATTCAGCCGGGCCAGGACGGCAAAGGCATCGGCCACATACAATACGTCCGCCTTGCCGCGGGCCCAGCCACAGTTGGGGTCCAGGCTGATGGCGCGGCGCTCATTGATGAAGCGCCAGCCGACGGTATGCGGCTCCTCCCCGTGGCAGCAAGTTGCCAGGCCCTTGGGGTGGCGGGGCGTGGAGCCTGTCTGGCCGATCTGGTTCAGGTGCGTCAGGAAGGAGAGCACCGCCTGGCCTTCCCCGCCCAGGTCCACCAGCGATTTGCTGCTGCCGAGGGACGCGCGCGCCAGTTTAAGGCAGCCGAGGATCAATTCTTCCGCCTCTTTTACGTGGGTTTGGCCGTCGGCCTGCTTTTTGGTCCAACCGGCGCCAGCGACCAAAAGCAGATCGGCATCGGGCCGGATGGTTTGCGCATCGGCGGCGAGTTCGCGAACGCCGACCACGGTAGTGCGCTGGCAGGCCTCGGACAGGGTTACGGGGAGGATCTGGACGCTGGCGGTTGCCGCGGCTCCTTGCCAGGCGGATTGGCTGCCGGGATCCAGCAGGATAAACCACGGGCGGTGCGTGCGCTGCAGGGACGCTTCCATCCGCTGCCGATAATACCAGCGATTAATGGTGATCGCGCCCGAGGCGGCGGAAAGGCCGGTGACGTGCGTGTCCGCGCGTCCGCCCAACCGCTGCGCGACGCCGGGCAGAACCCGGTTCCAGCGGGCGGTAGCCGGGGCGATAATGAGAGTGGCCTGGGCGGCTTTGACGAGAGCTTCGGCCGCCGCCGCATCGCTCGCATAACGGGGCGAGGCAAAATCAGCGCCGGCGACGCCCAGGAAAGCGTCCGCGCCGCAAGCGCCAATCTGATCAGCGCCGGATTGCACGGTTTGCCCCACGAGCCCCACGGCCAGCTTGGCCTCCGGCAACCCAGCCCTCAAGGCTTTGGCCGCACCCAGGGCTTCGAACGCCGGCTTTGCCAGCGAGCCGTCGGCTTCGGTGTTGATTAGCAGCAGAATCGTTTCCATGAGAGAACCAGGGGGTTAGCGTTTTATCCACTCGAAGATTTCCCGCGCAATTTCGTCCGGAGACTTGTCTTTCACAATCCGGGTTTCACGCAACTGCTTCGGCAGCGCAACGCTGGCGAAGGATACGCCCGCGGCGGCCAGTTTAACCGGTTTGGCTTTTTGCAACGCGGGCATCACCGTGCGCATATTGGCCATGCCCACTTGCGGGTTGTTCCGGGGTTCGGGCAAATTGCCCGTGGCCCAGCCGAGCAAGGCCGGAGGGCCGGCGCAGCGGGAGACCTGCTGTTTGCCGCCCTCCACCCGCTCGAGGATTTCCAACGCGCCGCCGGGCAGCACTTTCAATTCGTCCACGCCCTGGAATTGGTCGAGGATGCCCAATCGCTCGGCCACCATTTGCATCGTCACCCCCGCCCCGCGCGAAGCGGATTCCCAGCCGCCAAACAAGAGCAATTTCGACCGGTCAAGCCCCGGGATGGCGGCAATCGCCTCCGCCAGGACAGTGGCAACTTCCGCCGCTTCGGCAAAGCCGCTCGCCGGGCCGTCCAGGGCGATCAGCTCGAAAGGCACCTTTTGGGCGACCGTCATCATGACCTGCTGCAATTTGGCTTTGGGGCCCAGGCTCACCAGCCAGACTTTGCTGCCGGGTGTATTTTTGGCCAGATGCGCCGCTTCATACAGCGCATGGCTTGCCCAGGGATCCAAGACGGCGGGGAGCATCATTTCATTGCGCAGGGATGGGCCGTCGGGGCCGCTGACCGGTTCCAGCGTCTGGAGCGGGTCCGGCACTATACTGCCGCAAACAACAATCTGATATTCATTGCTCATGCGACGCAGATAATCCTATTTCGCGCGCGGTTTGGAAAGCCAGAAACAAGGATGCCAGCGTCCGAGTCAATAAACGGGAGCGTTCATGTCCGGCGTTCCTCGTTGTTTTTGATCGGCGGTCCAGCGCGCTCATCGCCCAGCCGGTGACCGTGCCTCCGCGGTGCGCGGGGTTTCCCGGCCCAATATCGTTAACGCAATCGTAGGTTTGGCAGCAGCAAGGAGGGTGCAACGGAACCGCAGATAGGAAAGAGAGGTTGAGACTGAAACTTGATGAGAACCGCTCCTCCACAAGAACCGTGACGTAACTCCGGCAGAGCGTCAGCCGGGAATCTTTGGTCTCAAGCAGGGGCAATTCCCGCGCCAAACTTAGGGAAAAGGCCGGTTGAGAAACAACAAGGGGCGGCTCATTGTTTTGAACGAGCCGCCCCTGCTTTAACCAGCCACTATGAAACACAGGCCGGGCATCCACCCAGATTCCCGACCCACTGCAGTTCCTGTTGAACTGTATAGATGAGACAGAGATGTTGTGATCTTTGTTCAAACCTTTGCCGAAAATTTTCGCGACCCGCCCCGGCCCGGCATCGGGAATGACGGCAGCCGGGCGGCGGAAAGGGATTGATTTGCGCGGAGATTGTGGCAAAGTACCGGGAAACGATGTGCCACATGAAACAGTTCCCATATTTGCGCGAGCGCGGTAAAAAGGTGGTTGGGTTTGGTTTGCTGTTGGCGCTGGGGTGTCTGCCCTGGACCGGCGCGCTGGCCGGCCCGCCGACCGTGCAGGAACTGGTGGACCAGTTCAGCATGGCCAATTATTGCAACGTCGTCAGCAATAAGCTCTATACCCGCAAGGGGATGAACCGCGCTCCGGTGCAGGTCGGCGGGGCGCAACACGATCTCTGCCGCGACGCGATCTACGACGAGTTTCAGCAGGTCGGTCTGAACCCGTACAAGGATCCCTTTTCGTACGTGGATACCATGGGGCCGACCACCGTCCATGTCTGCAACATCATCGCCGTGAAGGAGGGGGTTCAGAACCCGAACAACGAAGTCTATGTTCTGGGCGCCCACTACGATTCGCGGGAGAATCCGGGTGCCGATGACAATGCCACGGGCGTCGGGTGCGCGTTGGAAATCGCCCGCATTTTCGCCCAGCATCACTTTGCCAAAACCATCGTCTTCGCCATTTTCGACAGCGAAGAGCGCACCGAGGCGGTCACCGGCCGGCACCGGCTGGGCAGCCTGCGATATGTGGGCCAGCACCTTAACGACAATATCAAGGGCATGATTTCGGTGGATATGATCGGCTGGCAGGCGCCCAGCCCCAATCGCAATAAGGCGTATATCTGCGGGCGCCCCGCCTTCAACACGATCCGTTACGAACTGCAGGCGGCGTTGACGAATTACGGCGGCCTGAATGGCGTAATCTCCACTTCCGACAACATGAGCGATCACTATTCCTTCGAGCAAGCCGGCTTTAGCGCCTGCTGCCTGATCGAGTATAACTGGTCGGGCAACTCGCGCTACCATACGGCCAACGATTACGTGGAAGCCCCGGGCTACCTCGACTGGGACTACCTGGAGAAGATGTGCAAGGGCACGATTGGCTACTTTGCCGCGCAGCTTCAACCGGTGGATGTGACCCCGCAGGTGCTTTCCGTTCAGTTCGACGCGGGCGGCTGTATCATCCACGGCCAGGGCCTGGCGCTTTGCCAATACGCCATTGATCGCTGCACCGATCTCATCACCCCGGATTGGGTGGCGATTGGCACCAACACCGCGGCCGCCGTGGACGGCACTTTTGCCGTGCTGGATCCGGGCGCGAACCCTAACAGCCAGCCGGCCGGATTCTACCGGGCGCGCTTCGTCTCCGGCTACACCGGCGGCCCGGGCAATCTGCCGCAAATCACCGTGCAGCCCCTGCATCGCGTTGTGGACACCGGCGGGGCGACCAGTTTCTCGGTTTCGGCCATCGGCGATCCGCCCCTCAACTACCAGTGGCGGCTGAATGGCAATGCGATTGCCGGTGCCACCAATAATACCTGCGTCATTCTGGACGCCCAGGCCGCCGCTGCCGGTGATTATTCGGTGGTCGTCGCCAACTACTCCGGCAGCGTGACCAGCAAGGTCGTTTCGCTGACGGTGTATCCCCCGCAGACCCAGGTTTTTGCGGATGACTTCGACTCCGACACCTCGGCCAACTGGACGCTGTCCCAGAGCTCGACCGATACCCGGTGCACTTTCAACTACGATTACTCCGCCGACGGCATTCCTTCCGCCCCCAACTCGGTGGGAGGCACGACCCGCGGGGTGAAATTCGAGGCCAATATGACCAAAGGCATCACAGCGGCGTTGTCCCTGTCGCCGGTGGGGCTGAGCGTTGGCGGGGATTACCGCTTGTGTTTTGATATGTGGATCAATGCCAACGGGCCGTTCCCGCTGGGAGGCAACGGGTCGTCGGAGTATATCACCGGCGGCCTGGGGACGACGGGAGGGCATGTCCAGTGGGACCGGGCGGGCAGCGCGACCGATGGGTATTGGTTCGCGGTGAATGGCGAAGGACAGGCCGTGGACACGTCCGTCATTTCGGACTACGGTGCTTACGCCCGCACCAACGTCCAGACGGCCGCCAGCGGGGTTTACGCCGCCGGCACCAACAATAATTCGCGCGGTAACCTCAATGGATATTACGTCACCGCTTTCCCCGGCCAGGCTCCGCCGCTGCTGCAACAGGCCACCTATCCCCAACAGACCGGCGTGCTGGAGGATGGCGCCGTTGGCTTCGCCTGGCGCGAGGTCATCATCGCCAAACGCGGCAACATCGTGGAATGGTCTATTGATGGGGTAAAGCTGGCCGCCTTCACCAGCGCCTCCGTGGTTGCCAGCAACATCTTTGTCGGCTACTGGGACCCCTTTGTGTCCATCTCCGACAACGCGGCGCTGAGCTTCGGCCTGGTGGATAACGTGCGGGTGGAATGGGCCACCAACAGCACGCCGCCCACGGATGTGATTATCATCGACAACCCAGCGGCCACGGTGGCAGGCCAATGGACTAACGGGGTCATGTCCACGGACAAGTATGGCGACGATTACTTTTATGCCTTTGCCGGGACGGGTACCCAGTACGTGGAATATCGGCCGAACCTTCCGGCCAGCGGCAACTACGCGGTATATGAATGGCATCCCCAGGGCGCCAACCGCACGACCGATGCCCCCATCGCCATCAAGTATCACGGCGGTTCGCAGACGGTAAGGATCAATCAGCAGATCAACGGAGGGCAGTGGAATCTGCTGGGCACCTTCAATTTCGCCGCGGGGACGGCCGGCTACGTTCGCATCCAGGACAACTTTACCAAGGGCACGGTCGTAATGGCCGACGCCATCAAGTTTGTCTATGCGCCCTGAGCGCCGGGGCGCGCCGCCCGGGCGCGTGGGCAGTCCTACAGGCCGCCAAACCGCCGGTGGCGGCGGTGGTATTCCTCCAGCGCCGCATAGAACTGGGGGCGGCGGAAATCCGGCCACAGGGTTGGCGTGACCACCAGTTCCGTGTAGGAAATCTGCCACAGCAGAAAGTTGCTGACGCGCATCTCCCCGCTGGTGCGGATCAACAGGTCCGGATCGGGGATATTGCGCGTGTAAAGATGCCGGGCGAAGACCTGCTCGGTGATGCCCGCCGGGTCGAGTTCGCCGGCTTTTACCTTTTGGGCGATGCTGCGCGCCGCGTCCACGATCTCGGTGCGCCCGCCGTAGCTCAAGGCCATGATGAGCGTCAGGCCGTTGTTTTTTGCCAGGGTGGCGATGGATTTTTGCAGGTGGCTCTGCACGCGGGCTGGCAACCGGTCAACCTGGCCAATAATCTGGAGCTGCACGTTGTTCTGGTCCAGCTCGGGAGTCTCGGTTTTGAGATAGTGCACCAGGTATTTCATCAGCGCGTCCACCTCATCCTTCGGCCGGTTCCAGTTCTCCGCGGAAAACGCGTAAAGCGTCAGGTACTTGATTCCGAGCTCGCCGGCGGTCCGGATGATGACCCGCGCCGATTCGGCCCCCGCGCGATGCCCCTCGATGCGCGGCAGGCGCCGCTGCCGGGCCCAGCGGCCATTGCCGTCCATGATGACAGCCACATGCCGCGGCAACGCGGCCCTGGCCGCGGGACTCAGATGCGCCGCCGGGGTGCTCATCGAACCGTTCGCGTCCTCAAAGCATGATTGTCTGCTCCCGGCCCGGCCCCACCGAGGCGATGATCAGTTGCGCGCCGCTCAGTTCCGCCAGCGCCTTGAGGTAGGAGCGGGCCTTGGCGGGCAGGTCTTTCCAGCGGCGCGCCCGGTGCGTCGGCGTGCGCCAGCCGGGGAACTCGGCATAAATGGGGGTGCAGCGCGCCAGCGCCTCGATGTCGTTCGGCACGTAATCATAACGGCGATCGCCGTCGCGGTAGCCGATGCAGACCTTGATGGTCTCCAGCGAGTCCAGCCCGTCTATATTGGTCACCGCCAGGTGGTCAATGCCATTGACCAGGCAGGCGTGGCGGGTGACGACCGCGTCGAACCAGCCGCAGCGGCGCGGCCGCCCGGTGGTCGCGCCAAACTCCCGACCCAGCGCGTGGAGCAGGTCGGCAATCTCGGCGTTCTCGGTGGGCAGCGGCCCCTCGCCGACGCGCGTGGTGTAGGCCTTCATCACTCCGACCACCCGGTCCATGCGGTGCGGCGGGACGCCCGAGCCGGTGCACGCGCCGCCCGCCGTGGTGTTCGAGGAGGTCACGAAAGGATAGGTGCCGTGGTCCAGGTCGAGAAAAGTGCCTTGCGCGCCCTCGAAGAGAATGTCCGCGTCGCGGCGCAGGGCCTCCTGCAGCAGGATGACGGTGTTGGCGACGAACGGTTTGAGGTAATCGCCCGCCGCGCGGTACTGGCGATGAACCCGCTCGAAGGAGAGCGGCCGGGCGCCGTAGGCCCGCAGCACGTCATTGTTTTCCTTGATCCGGAGCCGCAGCTGCTGCCGGAAGCGTTCCGGGTTGACCAGGTCAATCACGCGCAGCCCGGTGCGGGCCGCCTTATCGCCATAAGCCGGGCCGATGCCGCGCTTGGTCGTGCCGATCCGGTTCTTGCCTTTGAGCCGTTCGCGCTGCGCGTCCAGCTCGCGGTGATAGGGCAGAACCAGGTGCGCCGTCTCGCTCAGGTAAAGATTCCCGTGGGGGCGGATGCCCAGCTGGAGCAGCCCCTCGATCTCCTCGACCAGGCTCACCGGGTCCACCACCACCCCGTTGCCGATCACGCACATCTTTTTCCGGTGCAGAATGCCCGACGGCACCAGGTGCAGGACGTATTTCTTCCCCCGGATATGCACGGTATGCCCGGCATTGTTGCCGCCCTGGGTGCGAACGATCACGTCCGCCTGCCGGGTCAGCACGTCAATAATCTTGCCCTTGCCTTCGTCGCCCCACTGGGCGCCCACCAGAATTGTATTGGCCATAATATCGAGATTTACACAGGCGCCCGGCCCCGGCGGGAACCCCGCCCGGGCTTCGCGCCCAACAAAAACCCCGAAACACAAGTTCGGGGACCAGAACAGCCGGCGCTTATGCCCAGAAACTAGAAGGGGAGGCCCCGGGTGTCAATGGCGAACACTGCCGCATTGCTTTTTGCGCCGTCTTCTGAGACGCTGCGCCCGGTGAAACAATGCATCGTAACCCTGGACATGGAGGGAGTGTTGACTCCCGAGATTTGGATTGCCGTTGCGGAAAAGACGGGCATCGCCGCGTTGCGCCGGACCACCCGCGATGAGCCGGACTACGACAAGCTCATGCGCGGCCGGCTCCAGCTCCTGGAGCAACACCGCCTGAAGCTCTCCGATATCCAGCAGGTCATCGGCACACTGCACCCGCTCCCCGGGGCCCGGGAGTTCCTCGATGCGCTCCGCGCCCAGGTCCAGGTCATCATCCTGTCGGATACCTTCGAGCAGTTTGCCACGCCACTGCTGCGCCAGCTCGGCTGGCCCACGCTGCTCTGCCACCGGCTGGTGGTCGAGCAGGACCGGATTGTGGACTATAAACTCCGCGTGCCCGAGCAGAAGCAAAAGGCCGTCGCCGCCTTCAAGCTCTTGAATTATTACGTGATCGCGGGCGGCGATTCCTTCAATGACACCGCCATGCTCTGCGAGGCCAACGCGGGCTTTCTGTTCCGCGCCCCGGACAACGTGAAGCGGCAGTTCCCCCAGTTCCCCGCGGTCGAGACCTACGCTGATTTCCTGAGGCTGATTCAGCGGGCGATGAACTGAAGCCCGCCCGCCAGCGGCGGGATGGCCTAAACTTTGGGGGGCGCGTCCGGTGGCGGCGGCGCCCGCCGGCCAATCCGGTTCTCGGTGCCGTTGAGCAGCCGCTGAATATTTCCCTTGTGTTTGTAGATGGCCAGCACGGCCAGCGCGGAAATGACTACCGTCAGCGTTTTGCTTTCCCCGCGCCATCCCGCGGCAAAGGGCAGGGCGATGGCGGCGCAAATGGACGCGAGCGAAACGTAGCGGCTGAGCGCAAACACCACGATCCAGACCCCCAGCGCGATGAGCAAGGCCATCGGCACCAGCGCGAGCAGCACGCCCGCCGACGTCGCAATGCCTTTGCCGCCCTTGAAACGGAGCCAGCAAGTGTAGTTATGGCCCAGGATGGCCGCCACTCCCGCCCCGAGCCGAAACCACTCCAGCGTTTGCCCTCCGGCGGCGGCGCCGCACGCGCCCCAAAGCAGTTGGGCCACGAAAAACACCGCCGCCCAGCCCTTGGCCGCGTCGGCCAGCAGCACGAAAACGCCCGCCGGCGTGCCCAGGATGCGAAACACGTTCGTGGCACCGATATTGCCGCTGCCCACAGTCCGAATATCCACCCCCCGCGCCTTCGCCACCAGGTAGCCCGTCGGGATCGAGCCCAGCAAATAGGCGATCAGCAAGGTCAGCATGTAACCAGCCCAAAACATCGCGGCACTCTAGAGCCCCGGCCCCCGAACTTCAAAGTTCAAATGAGCCGCCCGGCCGGCGTGGCTCCGGATTCGGCGCTCAATTCCCGGCCGCGGCCGGCTTTCCCGCCCCGCGCCGATGCCCGCTTCGGCCCCGGTTTTAGCGGGGCAAAAGCAGGGCGGACGCCCGCTTTGCGCCTTTTAAGCTGAGTTGCCAGTTGTCAGCCGCCTCCGGTCAATGGCACATTGGCGGGCATGAATGCGGAACATGAGCCGCCGGAGACAGGCCCGGTGAGGGTTGCGGTGCTGGGGGTTGGCTCCCTCGGCAAAGAGCATGCGCGGATTTACGCGGAACTGGCGGCGGCGGGACAAATCGAGTTCGCCGGCGTGTATGACATCGCCGACGAGACCGCGCAGCGCATCGCCCGCAAGCACGCGGTGCGGACGTTTGGCTCCGTCGCCGAGGCGGCGGCCGCCAGCGACGCCCTGAGCGTCGTGACGCCCACCACCACCCACTTTGCGCTGGCGCAAGAGCTCCTCCGGCAGGGCCGGCATGTGCTGCTGGAAAAGCCGATGACGGACAACGCCGCCCAGGCCGCCGAACTGGTCCAGTTGGCGCAACAAAAGGGCTGCGTGTTGCAGGTCGGCCACGTCGAGCGCTTCAACCCGGTCTTTCAGTATCTCGAAACCGTGGCCACCGACCCGCGGTTCATCGAGGCCCACCGCCTCTCGCCATACCCGGCCCGCAGCACTGACGTCGGCGTGGTGCTCGACCTCATGATTCACGACCTGGATGTCGTGCTGGCGTTCGTCAAATCGCCCGTGCAAAGCGTGGACGCCGTCGGCATCCCGGTGCTCAGCCCGTCGGAGGACATCGCCAATGCGCGCCTGCGCTTCGCCAACGGCTGCGTCGCCAATCTCACCGCCAGCCGGGTCAGCCCGGAGCGAATGCGCAAGATTCGCGTCTTCAGCGGGGGCGCCCCGGCCAGCTATATCTCGTTGGATTACCGGGCGCAGGAAGGCTACATCTACCGCCTGGCGCGCAATGACGAGGAGGAAAGCTCCCTCCTCAAAAAGCTGCTCCACGCCCGGGATGCCGCCATTGTCAGCGAGTTCGCCGGCCAGCGCATCGTGCGCGAGCCGGTGCCGCTGGCCCGGGAGGAGCCGCTGCGGCTGGAATTGCAGCATTTCATTCAATGCGTGCGCGCGCATCGCACCCCGCGGGTCAGCGGCGAATCCGCCAAGCGGGCCCTGGATCTGGCCCTCGAGATTACCCGGCAGGTTCAAACCGCCGGGCTTGGGCAAAACCGGTAAGACGCTGGCGCGGCGGCGATGAGAACCTTATGGCAGCATTGAACGACCGAGCAGGACTTCCTTTCCGTCCCGCGCACCCGCGGGAAAAGCTGAGGTGAAGACATGAGGCCCGGGAGTTTCATGCTGATCGCGGGCGAAGCCAGCGGCGACGCGCTGGCGGCGGAACTGGTGCACGCCCTTCGCCAGGAGTACGCCGAGGCTCCCGCCGTTCCCACCACCGATTATCAACCGCGCCTGACCACCCTGGCCCCGCGCTTCTTCGGCGCGGGCGGCCCGCAAATGGCCGCCGCGGGCGTGGAGCTCGATTTCGATATGACGGCGCACTCGGTGATCGGCCTGTCCGATGCGCTTCGGCATTACGGCAAATTCCGCCGGCTCTTCCGGCGGCTGCTCCAGCTCGCGCGCGCCCGCCAGCCGGAGGTCATCGTTTGCGTGGATTTCTCCGGCTTCAACCGCCGCTTTGCCCGGGCCATCCGGCAGGGCACCCGTCCGCGCGCCGACGGGTTCCATAACTGGAAGCCGCGGATCATCCAATACGTCTCGCCCCAGGTTTGGGCTTCGCGCGCCGGCCGGGCCCGCCAAATGGCGCGCGATTACAACCTGGTGCTCAGCATTTACCCCTTCGAGAAGGACTGGTATGCGCAGCGCGTGCCGCAACTGCCGGTGGAATTCGTCGGCCATCCCCTCGTGGACCGCTACGGGCCGGACCCCGCGGCCCAGGACGAAAGCCGCGCGCGGGAAGGCGGGCCGTTGCTGCTGATGCTGCCGGGGAGCCGTGCCGCCGAGCTCCGGCGCCACTTGCCGGTCATGCTGAGCGCCCTGGACCTGATTCGGGCCAAGGTGGTGGGGCTGCGCGCCCGGATGGTTCTGCCCCACGACGCGCTCGCCCAGCAGGCCCGGGCCCTGGGGCTGCCCCGCAACCTGGAATTGCGCATCGGCGGTTTGTCCCGGGCGCTGGCGGAGGCCGACGTGGCGCTGGCCTCCACCGGCACGGTCACGACCGAATGCGCTTACTTTGGGGTGCCGACCGTGGCGCTCTATAAGACCTCCTGGAGCACCTGGCAAATTGGGCGGCGCATCGTAACGGTAAAATACCTGGCGATGCCGAACCTTCTGGCGGGGGAGGAAGTCTTCCCCGAGTTCATCCAATCCGCGGCTAATGCCGGCAACCTCGCCGGGGCCGTAGTCGCCTTGCTGCGCGATGAAGCCCGCCGCGCCCGGATCAAAGCCCGGCTGCGCGAAGTGGCCGCCACGCTGGGCCCTCCCGGCGCCGCCCGCCGCGCTGCCCAAGCCATCCTGGCAACCTTCCAGGGACGCCCGTAATTCCCACGGTCGCGGTTCCTTCTCCCGCCTTGAGACCGGGGATGCCTTTGTAATCCGGCCAGACAAGAACCCGGCCCAGCCCGGTCCGGGCGCTCCGCTGAAGGCATTTCGCCCCCCCGGCCAGTCGGTTTCAAGGCGATAGCCCCCCAGCAGCCGTAGTTTCCCACCCCTCAAGCAGGGCCAGAATACGGCTCTCAATAGGCTTCTGACAGGCCGTGTACAAGGGGTGTACAAGGGATGCTCACCGGATGCACATGGGATTTTAGCTTGTTCACCCGGTGGGCATCCCTTGTACACCCCTTGTACACGGCCTGTCAGGAGCTATTGGAAAGCTGGATAAAGGTTTGGAAATGCGTGGATTGCGATAGAAAGGCGAGGATAGAGCCAGATAACGAGAGCTGGCAGCCAGATAGCCTCTCTATGGGAGTGTCCAATAATTGGACAGTTCGAGGTAAGGTTGGGAGTTGGCGTCAGGCGGAGGCTTGTCGAAGCCGCCGGAAACAATAACAATGCCGGGGATGAGCCGCATAGGTCATAGATGCCGGGGATGGTTGTTTCGGAGGGTGGCGGCGTGGGCGGTGGCAGTGGCGCTTGCGTTCTTTGCCCGGCCGGGTGCGACGCATACCCTGCCGATCAGCTACCTGCGGCTGGTTCCGGAGGCGGATTACCTGCATTTGGAGTTGATTTTTAACCCGTTCGAGCTCGCCCTGATGGCGGAGGTGGACGATAACAGGGATGCGGAACTGGACCTGGGCGAATTAGCGAGGCATGGGCAGGTGGTGGCGGATGCCGTGGTCGGCGCGCTCAAGCTGCGCGCGGGCGGGGCGGCGCTGCGGCCGGAGACTGCGGGCATGGACCCGGACCTGAGCGGGCACCACGTCCGCCTGCGCGCTCATTACAAAGTGGACGCGCGTGGGCTGCCGCTCACCGTCGAATCGGACCTGCCCGCCCTTACCAGCCCCTCGCATCTCACCCAGGTGACCTACGACAACGGCACCAACCGGCAACTGGCCCAGTTTGATTCTCATTCGCGCCGGGTGACTTTCCATCCGCCGGCGCCGCTCACGTCCGCCGTTGCGCCGGCCGTGTCGCGCGGGCGGGCGGCCGCCAGCGTGGCGTTGCTGGCGCTGGTTGCGTTTCTGCTGGTTATCGCGGGCGCGGCGCTGGGTTGGTGCTTGCGGAGGCGGCGCGCCCGGAGATAGACTGGCTCTCGCCGCGTCCGATAAACGACCGGCTCGATCAGAACTATGACTACGAAGACATCCTGTTCCGCTGGCTGGTTTCTCGCTTTCACCCTGACATTTGGCGCCGCGACGGCGCCCGCCGCCGCCCCGCCGCCGGCGCTCTGGACGCTGGGCACACCGGACGGCGCGGCCATGGAATTTGCGCCCGGCGGCCGGGAGGAACTGACCTTCACGGTCGGCCAGAGCGTTGTCAGCAAAGATTTTGCGGGCAGCCAGGCCGGGGCGGAGGATTGGGACGGCAAGACGAAAGAAAAGGCGTATCGCATTGTCTTCGACCTTGCGGAAGCGCCGCAGGGGCGTTACGAGCTGGCGCTGGATTTGATTTATCACTCCGGGGCGCCGACGCAGTTCAAGGTCGCGGTCAACGACAAGACCGGCATTTTCCCGATCCAGCCGGTGGGCAAAAAGAGCGCCTGGGGCGAGGAGGGCAACGAAATGCTGCTGGCCCGGCAGCACCTGGTCGTGCCGATTGATGGCGCATGGCTGAAGGCGCAGGGCAACCAGGTGGTCCTGACCCCGCTGGGGCTTGGCAGCCTGAGCTATGACGCGATCGCGTTCCGGCGCGCCGCCGCCGCGCCCGACCCCGCGCCGCGGCTGGAGCCGACCATTTTCTTCCACCAGCGCGCGGGCCAGCTCAAGGAAGTTTGCAACCTGGTGGTGCCGTTCGAGCAGCGTTTCGACCGCGCCGCCGCGGTGGTGCGGCTCGGCCCACAGAGCTTTTTCGCCACGCTGACGAATGCCGCGTATGACTTCGGCTGGTGGGTGGAGCCGATCGAAATCCCGGCGGCGGCGGTGGCCGGGCGGGCGGAGCTGGAAGTCGCGCTGGCCGGCCAGACCCGGCGGAACGCGCACGACATCCGAGCGGCCAAGCAGTGGAAGGTATTCGTCTGCCCGAAGGTGCATAACGATGTCGGCTATACCGATCTGCAGCCGCACGTCAACGAGCTGGATAATCGCAATACGGACCGGGTGCTGGACCTGCTGGGGGAATATCCCTTTTACAAGTTCAACTTCGAGACGTCGTGGCTGGTGGATAATTACATGGACTGCCGGACGGCGCCGTTTCAGAAGAAGTTCTTCGACTACGCCCGCGCCGACCGGATCGGCATCAATGTGCTGTACCTGAACCTGATGACCGGGCTGTGCACGGGCGAGGAGCTTTACCGCGCGATGTATTTCACGCACCGGCTGCACCGCGCCGAGGGCAGCGACTTCGCGTTTGCCTGCCTCACCGATGCGCCGTCGCACTCCTGGTTTCTGCCCACCCTGCTGCGCGACGTTGGGGTGAAGGCGTTTTCCAACGGCGCCAACCAGACCCGCGCCCCGATCCTGCATCACAGCGACCTGAACGAGGATTCGCCCTACTATTGGGAGGGCCTGAATGGCGAGCGCATCTTCATGTGGTACGCCCGCAGCTACGTGCAGCTCAAGCGCCTGACCGGCCCCGGCTGGGGCGGCGGCATCTCCAGCGTGGCCTACCTGAAACGCAGCGTGCCGCAGTTTCTCGCCCGCTATGCGCGCGACAATTATGCGCCGGACGCGGTGATGATCTATGGCGCGTACGTGGATAACGCCGCCATCCCCGCGCGCGGCGACGCGCCGGCCATCGAACAGTGGAACCGGGAGTTTGAATTTCCCAAGCTCATCGTGGCCACCGATTCGGATTATTTCAACTACGTGGAAGCGCATTTCGCCGACCGGCTGCCGGTGTATCGCGGCGACTGCGGCGCGTACTGGGAGGACGGCGTCGGCTCGACCATGCACGCGACCATCAAAAACCGCGAGACGCAGCGGGTTCTGCCGGCCGCCGAGACCGCCGCCGCGCTGGCGACCCTCTTCGATTCCCGCGACCGCTACCCGGCGCGGGATTTCCACCGCGCCTGGAACAACGTCATGTTCTACAACGAGCATACCTGGGGCGCGCACAACAGCATCTCCCAGCCCGGGCGCCAGTTCGTGGAGCGCCAGTGGGAGATCAAGGAGAGCTACGCCACCCGCGCGAACCTCGACGCCCGCACCCTCCTGGCCCGCGGCTGCAACCGCCTGGCCCAGCAAATCGCCGTGGACGGCAGCAGCATCCTCGCCTTCAACTGGCAGAACCGCCCGCGCACCGCGCCGCTGGAGATCGAGCTGGGCACCGGCGACCAGTTGGTGGACCTCGCCGACAACCAGGTGGTGCCGCTGGACATCTATGCCGAGCGGGACGGCTGGCGCAAAGTGCGTTTCGTGGCCCGCGACGTGCCGGCGATGGGCTACAAAGCCTATGGCATCCGGGGCTGGAATCCGTCCGCGCACAAGGAGAACGAAAAACTGGCCGGCGACACCATCGAAAACGAGTTTTACCGGCTGACGGTGGACACCCGGACTGGGGGGCTCAAGAGCCTGTACGACAAGAGCGCCCAGCGCGAGCTGCTTGATGCCGCCGCGCCTTACCAGCTCAACGAGTATCTTTACGTGAGCGGCGGCGAAGGCTCGCTCATCCTGAACTTCACCTTCGGCTCGCCGCCGGCGAATCTCATGGTTCACCGGCCGGAGCCGGCGACGATCACCAAGGTGCGCAAGACGCCGCTGGGGCAGCGCCTGATTGTGGAAACGAAGTCGCAGAACACGCCCAAAGTGGTCAGCGAATACCTGCTGTACGATGCCGTCAAGCGCGTGGAGATCGTGAATACCGTGGAGAAGCACGAGGTGCGGGCGAAGGAGGCGGTGTACTTCGCGTTCCCGTTCGCCGCGCGGCAGCCGGCGCTGGAATACCAAATCCAGAACGGGTGGTGCCGCCCCAACGAGGACCAGATGCCGGGCGCGTGCCGCGAATGGTTCACGCCGCAGAATCTCGTCCACGTCCGGGACGGCGATTTCTCCATCGCCTGGTCAACGCTGGACGCGCCGCTGGCGACCTTCACCGACATCAACCGCGGCAAATGGCTGGCGCATCTCCCCATTCGCAACGGGCATGTCTATTCCTATGTGATGAACAACTACTGGTTCACCAATTACCGCGCGCAGCAGGGCGGGCGGTTCGTTTTCCGCTATGCCATCACCAGCGGGCGGGGGCTGGGACGCGAGGAACTGGCCCGGTTCGATCAGGATACGCGCACGCCGGTGCTGGCGTATCCCTTTCTGTCGTCCTTCTCGGCGGCGATCTCGCAGACGGATCGCCCCCTGCCCGCGCGCGGCGGCTCCTTCCTGACGTGCGACGCCGCGAACCTGGAAATGGTCACGCTCAAGGAAGCCGAGGACGGCGAGGGCTTCATCCTGCGCTTTCGCGAGATCGCCGGGCGCCGCGGCGAGGCGCAGTTCAAGCTGCCCACCTTCCACGTCCGCGAGGCGCATCTTTGCAACGGGGTGGAGGTGAACCAGCAGAAGCTGGCCGTGGCGGGCGATGCGCTGAGCGTCCCCTATAAGCCCTACGCCTTCACCACCGTCCGCCTCAAGCCCGCGAAGACCGCGGCGAAGGACGCGGGCCGGTAGCGCGGCGTTTTCCGCCGCTCCCGCCGGGCGGGCGCGCCGCCGCACGCGCCCGGGTTTTCGGCGCGGCCTCAGGGAGCGCGGGGTGGCGGGGTCGCGCCGTCTCCCTTCAGGTGCCGGTCGAAGAACGCTTCGACGCGCTTCAAGTTTTGCGCGTTGGTGAAGAGGAAGCCGCCGTGCCGGCCGCCTTTGATGACCTCGAGGGTCACCTCCGCGCCCGCTCGCTTCAAGGCCCGGGCGAGGATTTCGCTGTGGGCGAGCTTTACCGTCTGGTCCTGGTCGCCGTGCATGATGAGAAACGGCGCGGCGTCTTTGGATACGTAAGTCAGCGGGCTGGCCTGCCGGGCTTTCTCCGGGTGTTGCCGGGGATCGCCGCCGAACAATTGGTGGCGGGTGTTCCGGGCTCGGGCGGTGAGGAAAACGGTCGGGCCATACCAGTCCACCACGGCCTGCACGCGGCTGGATTGGTCGGCGTTGCCGCCCGGGCCTTCGAGTTCCCGGATCCCGGCGGTGGTGCCCAGCAACGCCACGAGGTGGCCGCCCGCCGAGCCGCCCCACGCGCCGATATGACGGGCGTCCAGGCCGTATTGGCGGGCATGGGCGCGCAGCCAGCGCACTGCCGCCTTGCAATCGTAAATCTGGGCCGGGAAAACCGCATCCTGGCTGAAGCGGTAGTTCATCGAAGCCACGGCATAGCCCCGGGTGGCAAACTGGAAAGCCGGGCCATTGGTCTTGTCCCCCCGCGTCCAGCCGCCGCCATGCACCCAGAGGATCACCGGCAGGGGCCGGGACGCCTTTTCGGGCAGGTAAAGGTCCAGCCGATTGCGCGCGTGCCCGCCTTTGACATATTCCAGGTCTCGCAGGACTTGAACGCCCGGGAGCGCGGACCGGGCGCCAGTTGGCGGCGCGGGGGAAGATTGCGCGCACCCAAACAGCGCCGTGCCGGCCAGGGCCAGCAGAATCAGCAAAAGGCCGGGGAATCGCCGGTGGGGCGTGTTGAGGAGCCTCAGGGGCTGCGCGGCAGCAGGCATCGCCGTCCGGGGCGTGGGAGTTTGCGGACGCATCGTCAGGAGGCGGATTCCTTCATGCGGAACAGCTCGAAGCGCGGCGCCAGCAGGTGATGCAGGGCAAAGGCCACCAAATAGATGCAGCCGCAAATGCCAAACAGGATGGCATAGCCGGCGGTGATGTTGCCCTGGTGTTGGAAATGATCCAGCAACCGGCCGGTAAGCGCGGGGAACATAATCCCGCCGGCCGAGCCCGCCATCCCGCCAATGCCGATCACCGACGCCACCGCTTTTTTGGGGAACATGTCGGACACGGTCGTAAAGAGATTCGCCGACCAGGCCTGGTGGGCCGCCCCGGCCAGCCCGATCAGGAGCACCGCGGTCCAGTCGCCCACCCGGGTCACCAATAGAATGGGCAGGACGCACAGCGCGAAGATGAACATTCCCGTTTTGCGCGCCCGGGTCACGGACCAGCCCTGCTTGGTCAGGTAGCCGGTGATCCAGCCCCCGAAGATGCTCAGCACGGTGACAATTCCGTAGATGGTGACGATATGAATCCAGCTTTTCTTGATTTCCAGACCGCGCGTCTTTTTGAAGAAGTCCGGCAGCCAGATCAGGAAAAACCACCACACGGGGTCGGTCAGGAACTTGGCGATGAAGAACGACCATGTCTGCCGGTAGCCCAGCAGGCTGAGCCAGGACACCTTTTCCTGCGGCCGTTCCGGCTCCTGGTCGCTCCGGATCAATTCCAGTTCCGCCGCGCCCACGCGCTTGCTTTTGTCCGGCACATCGTAGAACGGAATCCATAAAAAGAGCCAGAGCAGCCCCACCAGACCCGCGGTGATGAAACAGGATTGCCAGCCGAACTGGTAGGCCATCCAGGGGATGACCGCCGGAGCCACGAGCGCCCCCGCGTTGGTGCCGGCGTTGAAGATGCTGGTCGCAAACGCCCGCTCGCGTTTGGGGAACCACAAGGCCACCGCTTTAATGGCCGAGGGGAAGTTGCCCCCTTCACCCAGCCCCAGCGCGGTTCGCGCGCCAATGAACCCGACGAAGCTGCCGACCAGGGCATGCGCCGCCGCCGCCACGCTCCACGCAATGATGGAGACGGAGTAGCCGATCTTGGTGCCGAACCGGTCCACAAACCATCCAAAGCCCAGCAGGCCAATCCCATAGGCGAATTGGAAGGCGGAGTTGACCCAGCCGAACTGCTCGTTCGTCCAGCCGATTTGTTCGTCGAGGATCTCTTTGAGCAGCGAGAGGATTTGCCGGTCTATGTAATTGATGGTCGTGGCGAAAAACAGGAGCGCACAGACCACCCAACGGTAGCGGCCGATGGGGGAGGGCAGGGGGACGGCAGATGCGGATTCAGATTTCCCGGGTTCGATTGTCGCTGGCATGGTGCGGACAGCTTTTACCGTCCGGCTTTGCAGGTCAAGCTTGCGGGTGACTTTTCGTGAGAAACGGCGCGCGCCGGTTGTTTCCCGGTTCGCGGTTCATTGTCTTTTCCCGGGCGGCCCGTTACCCTCTGGCCATGAAGACGTTCCCGGTCGGCTCCGACAAAGAAGCCCTGCTCAGCCAGCGAATGGCGCAGTTGGGCGTGCGCGAGGCGGACCTGGCGGAAACTTTCGTCCGGTCCAGCGGGCGCGGAGGCCAGAAGGTTAACAAGACGGCCACCTGCGTTGTCTTGCTGCATCGCCCGACCGGCCTGCAGGTCAAGTGCCAGGCCACCCGCCAGCAGGGCCTCAACCGCTTTTTGGCGCGGCGCTGGTTGCTGGATAAAATTGAGGAGCGGCAGACGGGCCGGGTGGCGGCCGAGCGCGCCCGCCGCGAGAAGATCCGACGCCAGAAGCGCCGCCGCAGCCGCCGGGCTAAAGAGCGGTTGCTGGCCGACAAAGCCCATCACGCCGCCAAAAAGGAGGCCCGGCGACGGGTTAGCGTGGATTAGCTGCTCCGGCAAAGCCCGGTCTGAAGCTTCGGGCGCGCCTTCGCATAGCTGCGATTTCGGGGAAAGCGGCGCACGCGCGCCTTGCCTTGGGAGCGAAGGCGGGATAGCGTAGGAGCCACACATGAATTTGACTGGCGCATTTGCCCGGTCCGTCGAGCGGCAGCCGTCCAAGATCGCCTTGTTCTGGGGCGAGAGCGAGCATTCCTACGCCCAACTGTGGCGCCAGGCGCTGGTGGTCGCGGAGCAACTCCGGCAGCAGTATGGCGTGCGGCCCGGGGACCGGGTGGGGCTGTGGCTTAAGAACTGCCCGGAGTTCGTCATCGCGTTGTTTGGCATTCTGCATACGGGTGCGGCGGCGGTGCCCATCAATAATTTTTTCAAAGCCGAAGAAGTGAACTATATCCTGGGCGATGCGGGGATTGATGTGCTGATTACGGATGCCGAACTGGCGGCGCATCGCCCCGCGCTGGAAGCGGCCCGGCCGGGTTTGAAGCTCTTTCGGGTCGAACAACTCGACGCCCTGGCTGCCGGTCGGGGAGGACAAAACTCCGGCTCCCGGGAGGGCGGATCAGGGGCAAACCCTTCGCCAAAGGAGAGTTTTCCTTCGCCGGGAGAATCGGACCTGGCGGTCATCATCTACACCTCGGGCACCACCGGCCGGCCGAAGGGCGCGATGCTGTCGCACGGAAACCTGCTGCATAATGTCGAGAGCTGCCGCGACGTGCTCGCCACGGTCGAGGGCGACCGATTTGCGGTGCTGCTGCCGCTATTCCACAGCTATATGCTGACGGTGGGGCTGCTGTTGCCGCTGCTGGTAGGCGGCTCAATGGTGCTGGTCAAGTCGCTGCATCCGGTGCGGAATGTCTTGCAGGAGATTCTGCAGCGGCAGGCGACGGTGCTGCCGGCCATTCCCCAGTTTTATCGCAGCATGGTCAACGCGCCCATCCCGGTTCCCCTTCCGTTGCGGCTCTGCGTGAGCGGCGCGGCCCCGTTGCCCGTGCAGGTGCTGAAAGAGTTTGAGGCCCGGTTCCACATCCCGCTCATTGAGGGCTATGGCCTCAGTGAAGCCAGCCCCGTGGTGACCAAGAACCCCGTGGACGGCACCCGCAAGCCCGGGTCTATCGGCCCGCCCATCCCGAACGTGGAAGTCAGCATTCAGGACGATGCCGGGCGCTTTCTGGACGCGGGACAAATCGGCGAACTGTGCGTGCGCGGGGGTAATGTGATGCTGGGCTATTGGCGGCTGCCGGAGGAAACCGCCAAAGTCATGCGCAACGGCTGGCTCCTGACCGGTGACGTTGGCTACCGGGACGAAGATGGCTATTACTACATCACTGATCGGAAGAAAGACATGCTGCTGGTCAACGGGATCAATGTCTATCCGCGTGAGATTGAAGAGGTGCTTTACCAGTTCCCGGGCGTCAAAGAGGCGGCGGTCATTGGCAAACCCGATTCGCGCAAGGGCGAGCAGCCGATTGCCTTTGTGGTGCCCAATGAAGGCGAGGTTCTGGCGGAAAAAGCCTTGCTGCAATTCGTGCGCCGGAAACTGGCTGACTACAAGGTCCCGCGCAAAGTCATATTTCTGCCCGCCTTGCCCCGAAACGCATCCGGCAAGATTCTTAAAACCCGGCTCCGGGAACTGCCCCATTGCTGACCCTGCTCCGGGCGCGTCTGTTGGGGGGCGCGCTTTTGGGGTTGCCAGCGCCGCGCTTCTATTGCATGGTCGCCCTGCATTGCGAACGGCAATTTTATGAGCGCACAACACAATCATCGCGATTACCCCAAACTCCACAATGCCATGTGGCCCGGCCTGGTCGGCAAAGGCAGCCCCGGCGCAGAGCCGGGCATTGATCTGGATACCATGCTCGACCTGACGGCGCGGGCGGAGGTGGACGGCGTCAGGTTTGACGGGGTGGATTTGTTTTTGAGCGATCCGCATGTCAGCATTGATCTTGATGATGACGGTCTCAAGCGCCTGGCCGCCAAGATTCAGGCAAAGGGCTTCGTCGTAGGCTCGGTGGTGGCGCCGGTATGGGCGCCTACTGGCGGAGGTTCCGCCATTGGCAGCCGGGAGGAACGGCAGCGTTTCGTCGAGCAGATCCGCAAAGCGTGTGGAATCGCCCGAAAGCTTAGCCGCCTGGGGGTCCGGCCCTACGGGGTGGTGCGAATTGATTCCGCCTGCAGCGTGGCCGATTGGGCGAAGGATCCTGAGGCCAACCAAAAGCTGCTCGCGCAGACTTTTCGAGAGGCGTGCGAGGTGGCGGAAGACTATGGCGAACGATTGGCCGCCGAAGGCGAGATTTGTTGGGGCGGCATGCATAGCTGGACGAAGATGTTGGACCTCCTGCGGCGGGTGGATCGCCCTCGAACACTGGGATTCCAGGCCGACATGGCGCACACCCTCCTCTACATTCTCGGCTACAATGCGCCGGAAGACGCCATCCTGCCTCCGGATTGGGATTGGTCCTCTCCGCTTCGCCTGAACCAGGCCATCAAGGAGCTTACCGACGCGCTGCGCCCTTGGACGATTGATCTGCATATTGCGCAGAACGACGCCACCGCCCACGGTTCGGGCACCCATGACAAGACCGGGCATCACTGCCTGCCCAATGACCCGAACGGGAAGCTCGACATTGTCCGCCACGCCGGCTACTGGCTGCGGGGCAAGGACGGCCGTCTCAACAAGACGATTCGGCACCTTTGCTGGGACGGGTGCATGTTCCCCAACGCGGTGATGATGAGGCCCGAGACCTGGAATGACATCCTGCGCACCATGATCGCCGTGCGTGACGCTTACGGCTGGCGCGAGGAAGAAAAGGCGGCGGTTGAATCTCCAGCGCCTGCAATGTCGGTGCGGCCGGCCAAATCCGCCAGGCCGGCGGTTGCTAAAACCCGTGCGTCGGGCGCCGGCCAGCGCGAAAAGAAACCTGCGAAACAGCGAATCCGCAAAAGCCGGACGAAGCCGACGCGCGCGAGAGCAGCCGCCAAAGCCGGGAAACGAAAAGCAAAGGCCGTTCGGAAAACCACCGCAAAGCGGGCCCCAGCCAGGAAGAAGGCCAGGCGGAAGAAGTAGTCCGGGATCGCGATTGGGGCGAAGCCATATTGCTACCCTGACATGAAGCGTTTAATGCTCATGCTGCTGGTCGCGGCAACCACGATGGCCGTGGCCGCTCCCGTGAACCAGCTTGCGCGGCGGGAAAAAGCCGCGGGTTGGCGGCTGCTCTTTGACGGTAAAACTACGCACGGCTGGCGCAGCTTCAAAAAGCCATCTTTCCCCGACCAAGGCTGGCGGGTTGAAGATGGCTGGCTGCACTGCCTGGGCAAAGGCGGCGGCGATATTATTACGGACGCGCAATTCGATGATTTTGAGTTGCAGTGGGAATGGAAACTGGCTGCGGGCGCCAACAGCGGCGTTAAGTATTTCGTCCTGGAAAGCCGCAACGAAGTGCTTGGGCATGAATACCAGATGATTGATGACGCACGGCCGTCGGGAGTTGATCGCGGGAACCGCAAACAACTTACCGCCGCATTCTACGCCGTGCTGGAGCCCGTCTGCCCGCCGGTCAAGCCGGCTGGCGAAATCAATTCTTCACGGATCCGCGTTCAGGGCAACCACGTCGAGCACTGGCTCAACGGGGTCAAGGTGCTGGAATACGAATGCGGGAGTGAGGAGGTCAGAAAAGCCGTCGCGGCGAGCAAGTTCAAGAACAAGGCCGGCTTTGGCGACAAGGTGCGAGGGCACCTGCTGCTCCAGGATCATAACAGCCAGGTCTGGTATCGGAACCTGAAGGTCCGCGACCTGGCCAATACGCGGTAAAGCTTCTGTCGGTCGCCCGGAGTTCCCCGCTCAGGTGGTAAAGGGGATCACCTGGGGCCGGACCAGTCGCTCGAAGTCCTTATACGCCAGTTTGATGACCTCGGTGTGCGAGCCGGCATTAAAGGCGATTTCCGCGTTCTGCGCCAGCGATGCGGCCACATAGACTTCCATGCCGTAGAGATTGCCAAACGGCGGCATGGCGCCCACTTCGCAATCGGGAAACCGCTTCTTGAAGTCCTCCTCCGGGACGAGCTTGGCCTGGTCGGCGCCGGTCATCTCGCGCAGATCGGCAAGGACAACCTTGCGGTTGGCCGGCAGGACAGCCATAGCCATTTCGCCATCGAGATACACAATTACCGTCTTGGCGAGTTCCCGGCCGGGGATATGTGCCGAGGCGGCCACCTCCGGGGCCGTGTAAGCAGTCGAGTGAATGATGCTGACGTATTTGATTTTCTCTTTGTCCAAGAGCTGTTTTAGTGTCGTTACTGGCATAATATTACTCCTTCCAGCTTGTTGCCTCACCCTAAGCCATCTGGCGGGATAAGCAAGTCCCGGAGGTTCCGAAAAGCGACAGGCCGTCCAGCGAGACCAGGCGGGTCAACTCACCGGCTGCCTCAGGATGGACCTCGCTATGCCCACAAACCGGCCAATCAGCCCCCGGCCGAAGAGCTTTGCGCGGGCCGGCGAAAACGCGCCTATCTTTTCAGACTGAAGCAGGTTCAAAAGGCTTCGACTGCGGCTCGCGTGAAGGCGTCAAAGTGCGGGATTGGCACGCGCCGCCGCACGCTGACGGTCTTGCCAGGCGCGCCAGGCCACCCAGGCGCACACCGCCGCGATGCCAATCCAACCTGCCAGCCTCACCACAGCCGCTATGTGCGTGTCGTATTGAAGCACCTGCCAGCGGCTGAAGATGGTATTCCAATCATGCTCGCCGCCTCCCACTAAAGGCAGTTCCAGACGCCGCGCATCGGCCATATAGCGGGCAATATTAAGCCAATTCTCGAAGAACCAAATCGCCGCGCCGGCCACTGCCAGCGGATGGCCCCGGCGCCAGAAAGACACAGCCAGTGCGCAGGGGAAAACCAATTGCCCCAGCGTGCCGCCATAGGGTTCAAGCCGCGAGCTGAACAGACCCACCAGCGGATGGCCCGCTTCGTGAAACAGCAAGTTGGCATGGTCCAGCAGAAAAACAAATCCCGGCTCACTGCGTAGGACGAGCAGAAGGAATAAACCGAAGCCAAAGCCAAAGCCGGCCAGCTTGGCGCCGGTTATCGGTTCCCATTCACGCTTTTCCATGAACCTGAATGTCAGCAAAACGCTCGCCAGACGTTTTGCTTATAGCCGCGCCCGGCAGGGTATAGCCCGTGTTTGTCCAAGGCCCACGGCCCAAGCCTGACCATGACCGCCTCGGGATTGGGAGGCTCCCGGAGGCCGGGCGTCTTCGAGCAGATTCAATTGGCGCGCGCGAAGGCTGGCCAGCCGCGCACGGTTATTCGGTGCTGCGGGAATCGCCGGTCGAGTATTCCGCCAGGGCGCGCATGTATTGGGCGCGCTCGAAGGAGCTCGGGTTGGGACAGTTCTTCTGGCTCAGGCTGCCCTTGAGTTGAGCGACCGACTCATACTCATGCTCTTCCATCCAGGCGATCAGATCCCGCTCGATGACGCCAATCTGCCGAATGCCGTGCCGGATGAGCGCTGAACAAAGCATGGTTACATCCGCGCCGGCCATGAGCATTTTAAGCACGTCGGTGGCGCGATGGATTCCACTGGTCGCCGCGAGGCTGGCCTGCAGTTTGCCGTACAGCAGGGCAACCCAGCGCAGCGGCACGCGCATCGCCATGGGGGTGCTTAGCAGGACGTTGGGGCGCACTTCCAAAGCCTCCAGATCAATGTCCGGCTGGTAGAAACGATTAAAGAGCACCAGGCCGTTGGCGCCGGCCTGGTCGAGGCGCTTGGCCATGTAGGCGAAGTTGGTGAAAAAGGGACTGAGTTTCACCGCGACTGGAATGCTCACGGCCGCTTTGACCGCCTTGAGAATATCCAGGTAGTTCTGTTCAACGTCGCAGGAGGCGGCGTTCATGTCGGTGGGAATATAATAGATGTTCAACTCCAGGGCGTCCGCGCCGGCCTGCTGCATGCCCTTGGCGTATTCGGTCCACCCGCCGGTTGAAGAGCCGTTAAGGCTGGCGATGATCGGGATGCGAACCGCCTCCTTGGCTTTGGCGATGTGTTGCAGGTATTCCTCCGGCCCGAGCCGGAACTCGTTGGGCGCCGGGAAATACGTGAGCGCCTCAGCAAAGCTCTCGGTGCCGCGTTCAAGGTGATCGTCCAACTCGGCCTGCTCTCGACGGAGTTGCTCCTCGAATACCGAGTAGAGCACCACGGCGGACGCGCCGGCGTCTTCCATCTGCTTGATACCGTCTATTTCCTCCGACAGCGGCGAGGCGGCTGGAACCAGGGGAGTGCGAAGTTTCAGTCCGAGATAGGTGGTCTTTAGATCCATAAGCCTGAATTGAATTGTTATGCGTTAAGGTTGTTGAGTTTGCGCGGAGGCGGAACTGGCGGGCGCATTGGCGCCATTGCCCGAAGCCGGTTTAAGGCCGGCCAGGTATTGGTAGTACGCCCAGCGCCGATCAGCATCGGCCTGCGCCTGGGCGAAGAATCGCCGGGCGTCTTCCGGTTTGCTCTTGGTGAGCATCTTAAACCGGTTCTCCGAGAGCAGGTAGTCCTGCACTTTGATTTTGGCCGGACTCGAATCGAAGAGAAGCGGGCTCTCACCCCGCTCGAAGCGCCGCGGGTCAAAGCGGTAGAGCAGCCATTGGCCGGAATCCACCGCCATTCGTTGCTGCCGGGCGCCCACGCCGCGATCCAGATCAATGCCATGCGCAATGCAATGGCTGTAGGCGATGATCAGCGAGGGGCCGGGATAGGATTCGGCTTCGATGAACGCCCGGAGCGTATGCTCGTCTTTGGCGCCCATGGCCACGCTGGCCACATAGACCGACCCGTAGCCCATGGCGATAAGGCCGAGGTCTTTCTTGCGCAGCGGCTTGCCGCCGGCGGCAAATTTGGCAACCGCGCCGCGCGGCGTAGCTTTCGAGCACTGACCACCGGTGTTGGAATAAACCTCGGTGTCCAGCACCAGCACATTAACATCGTGGCCGCTCGCCAGGACGTGGTCCAAACCCCCGTAGCCGATATCGTACGCCCAGCCGTCGCCGCCGATGATCCAAACACTGCGGCGGACGAGATTGTCGGCCACGGCAAGCAGCATTTTGGCGTCACTGCTGGAGTCGCCGGCCAATTTTTGTTTAAGGGCGGCGACGCGCTCCCGCTGGTCGTAAATGCCCGCCTCGTCAGTCTGCTGGGCCTCAATCAGCCCGGTAACGAGGTCGTCGCCCAGTTTCGGCGCCAGTTTGCGCAGCAGCTCGCAGGCAAACTCCCGCTGCTTGTCAATCGAAACCCGGAAGCCAAGCCCGAACTCGGCATTATCCTCGAACAGGGAATTGTTCCAGGTTGGACCGCGGCCTTCCTTGTTTTTCGCGTAGGGAGTGGTGGGCAGGTTGCCGCCGTAGATGGACGAGCATCCCGTGGCGTTGCTGGCCACAATGCGATCCCCGAAAAGCTGCGTAAGCAACTTCAGGTACGGCGTCTCGCCGCAGCCGCCGCAAGCGCCGCTATACTCAAAGAGCGGCTGCATGACCTGTTGCTGGCGGAGCTGGGTGACCTTGATCTTCCGGCGGTCAAGCTCCGGCAGTTCGAGGAAGAATTTGTAGTTGTCGCGCTCGCTGAAACGGATGGGCGGCTGCGGGCGCATATTGATCGCCTTGAGCCGGGCCTCGGTCTTGTTCTTGGCCGGGCAGACCTCGACGCACAGGCAGCAGCCGGTGCAATCTTCCGGGGCGACCTGCAGGGTCCATTTCATGCCTTTCCATTCCGGAGCCCGGGCGTCTGTGCTCTTAAAGGTCGGCGGCGCGCCTTGCAGATGCTTGGCGTCGTAAACCTTCATGCGGATGCTGGCGTGCGGGCAGATTACCACGCACTTGCCGCATTGGATGCAGGTTTTCTCATCCCAAACCGGGATTTCCAGAGCCAGATTCCGTTTCTCATAGCGGGAAGTGCCGGTGGGGAAGGTGCCATCCGGGCTGAAGGCACTGACCGGGAGGGAATCGCCGCGGTTGCCATAAATAACGCCTAACGTGCGGGTGATCTCCGCCGGGGCATCGTCTGTGAACGGGGGCGGAAGCTCCCGGGTGCTGGTAACCTGCGCGGGAACCTTGACCTCGTGGAGGTTGGCCAGGGTCTGGTCCACCGCCGCGATATTCTTCTTCACGACCTCCTCGCCCTTGCGGCCATAGGTTTTCTTGATCGTGAGTTTGATCTGCTCGATGGCCTCGTCGCGCGGAAGCACGCCGGAGAGCGCAAAAAAGCACGTTTGCATGATCGTATTGATGCGGGCCCCCATGCCGGTGGATTTGGCGACGCTGATCGCATCAATTACGTAGAACTTCGCTTTCTTCTTGATCAGCCCCTCTTGAACGAGCCGCGGGAGGTGCTCCCAGACTTCGTCGGCGCGGAAATGGGTGTTGAGGAGGAAAGTGCCTCCAGGCACAAGGTCCTGGAGCATGTCGTACCGGTCTAAAAAGATCGGTTGGTGGCAGGCGACGAAGTTCGCCTTGGAGACAAGGTAGATCGAGCGAATCGGTTTCGGCCCGAAACGGAGGTGGGAGATCGTCACCGCGCCCGCTTTCTTCGAGTCATACACAAAGTAGCCCTGCGCGTAGTTATTGGTGTTCTCGCCAATGATCTTGATCGAGTTCTTATTCGCGCCAACCGTGCCATCCGAGCCCAGGCCATAAAAGAGCGCGCGAACCACTTTGTCCGACTCGGTGGAAAACTCCGGGTCAAACTTCAGGCTGGTATGCGCCACATCATCCTCGATGCCCACAGTGAAGTGGTTCCTGGGAGTGGCGGCCTGCAAGTTGTCAAAAACCGCCTTGACCATCGCCGGGGTGAAATCCTTCGAGGACAGCCCGTAGCGGCCGCCCACCACCTTCGGCATGGACTTGATCCGCCCCCAGCCCGCGGGGATGCCTTCCGTCAGGGCGGCGATGACATCCAGGTACAGCGGCTCGCCCAGGGCGCCGGATTCCTTGGTCCGGTCCAGCACCGCGACGGCCTTGACGCTCGCTGGCAGTGCTTCGACAAATCGCTTGCCGCAGAATGGCCGGTAGAGGCGCACTTTAATGACGCCGACCTTGGCTCCGCGTTCATTGAGATATTCCACCGTCTCATGCGCCGTCTCGCAGCCCGAGCCCATCAGCACCACCACCCGCTCGGCGTTCGGATCGCCCACGTATTGGAAGGGCTGGTATGCACGCCCGGTGATGGCGGCAAACTTGTCCATCACCCGGGCGGTGATGTCCGCGCACTGGGCATAAAACGGGTTGCACGCCTCGCGCGCCTGGAAGAACACATCCGGGTTCTGCGCGGTGCCGCGCAGGACCGGGCGGTCGGGGTTCATGGCGCGCTGCCGATGCGCAATCACAAACTCCTCGTTGATCATCTGGCGGATTATGTCTTCGTCCACCAGTTCGATCTTCGACACCTCGTGCGACGTGCGGAAGCCGTCAAAGAAGTGCAGAAACGGGACCCGGCTCTCCAGGGTTGCCGCCTGGGCGATGAGCGCGAAATCCATCGCCTCCTGCACGCTGGCCGAACTCAGGAGCGCAAACCCGGTGGTGCGGGCGTGCATCACGTCGCTATGGTCGCCAAAAATGGACAACGCATGAGTGGCCAGGGTGCGCGCGGAAATGTGGAAGACCGTCGGCGTCAACTCCCCCGCGATTTTGAACATATTGGGCACTTTGAGCAACAGGCCCTGCGACGCCGTGAAGGTCGTGGTCAGCGCGCCGGTCTGGAGCGCCCCGTGCACCGCGCCCGCGGCGCCGCCTTCGCTTTGCATCTCCACCACCGAGGGCACGGTGCCCCAGATGTTTTTAACCCCTTCCGATGCCCACTGGTCGCACCACTCGCCCATGTTCGAGGAGGGAGTAATGGGATAGATGCCCATCACCTCATTGCAGCGGTAGGCCACGTATGCCACCGCCTCATTGCCGTCAACTGTCGTGTAAGTTTTATTCATGTTGCTTGCGCGCTCAATCTCTAAAGCTGTTATTGCCGCCGCGGGAAGCTCCGGCTTTCCGCGACTCATCTCCGCCAGAATGGCCAATCCTTATCCAGCGAAGCAGCACTGTGCCTCAAACCGCCCTCCGGCAACTTCACCGGGGTTGGCAAACCTTCACCATATTTTGCGCCCCGGCCCGTTTTCTGAACATATTCCCGCTTCCCCACCTGCCGGACGCCGAAATATCCCGCTTATGCCGGGGCGAACTTGCGCAGGTATTTTATCGCGGCGGCCAGTTGGCGGGGCCAGGGCGCGGTGATGCTCAGCGGTTCGCCCGTGAGTGGATGGGGCAGGGCGAGGGCTTCGCAGTGAACCGCCGCCCGGGCAATCAGCGGGCGTTCCACCTGGTTTGGTTTAAGCCGATAGTCGGGCTTCAATTGTGAGAGCCGCAATTCCCGGCCGCCATAGAGTGGATCTCCCAGCACCGGCAGCCGCGCCACCCGCAGGTGGGCGCGAATCTGGTGCGGGCGGTCCGTCAAGGGCTCGCACTGCAAAAGAGTGTAGCCGGAAAATTTCTCCCGCACCTCGAAGAGGGTCACCGACCGTTTGCCGCGCCTTGCATTCGCGCACATCAGGCCCGCGCGCGCCGGGTGCGGCGCGAGTTTGGTGTCAATCTGAAACCGTGCCTCCGGCGGCGTTCCCTGCACGAGCGCCACGTGCCGCCGACCGGGCTGGCTGGCGCCGAAGTGGTTCAGCAGGGCGATGAGCACCGGCTTGCTTTTTGCCAGCAGCATTACCCCGCTGGTCTCCGCGTCCAACCGGTGGGTGGCCATCAGGTAAGACCGATCGCCTGCCCGCGCCCAGGGCGCGCCGCGTTTGATGCCGTCGTGCAGCAGCCGCAACAGGCTCGGGCGCTCCGGTTGGGCGCGGTCGGGCACGGCGGGCACGCCGCTCGGTTTATCGAGCGCCAGCACCTGCGCATCTTCATAGAGAATCGGGATTTCCCAAAACTCCTGCGTGGCCGGCGATGAAAGCTTAATGGTGTTCTTCATGCTGCATGGCGCCCGGGCGGGGGTTCCCGCAACGTCCGGCGCAACCGTTCCACCGCCAGCCCTCCCCCGCGGAAGGCGAAAATCTGCCTCCCGCGTTTCCCGTCGCCGCGCGCGGAACCTAGGATTTTTTCTCGTCCGACGCCGGATTCATGGCCGGCGGGGCCTGTGGCCGGGCCAACGGCGTGTCGCGCAGTCCCTTCTCGACTTCCTGGCGGAACCAGTCGTTGAAGGCTTCATTCTGGCGGTTCAAGCGGACGGCGTTGAGGAAGGCCGGCGCATTCTCCGCGATCGTCGCCTCGTCCAGCGGCAGTTTGGATTTCACGTAAACAATCACCCCGCCCCGGGGCGTCATCTGGAAATTGCTCACCTTGCCGGGAGGGGTGGAGAAGGCGATCTGCTTGAGCTGGTTGAGATTAAGGCGCTCCTCGATTTGCGGCAGTTGGCGCGTGCTCAGCGAAAACGGCGGCAAATCCACCAACGGATGCTGGGCGTGGGCGCAAAGGTCCGCCACCGTCTTGCCCTGCGCCAGCCCGTTCGTCAGCGCCTGGTAAAAATCCATCCCCGCCTGCCGCGCCAGCAGCAGCGCCTGGCTGTGGCGATACTCTTCCACGACCTGCACGCGAATCTGTTCCAGCGGCGGAATTTCGCTCGGGATTTTCTTGTTCAACGAGATGATATACACCGCGTTCGATCCCAGGATCGGCCCGGCCAGCGGGTCGTCCGGAGTGCGGCTGAACGCTTTTTGCACGAAGTCGAGCGCCACGCCCAATCCCGGCGGCGGGGTTTCGCGGTCAAACGGGATCGTCGCTCTGACGGGGAACCCATGGGCCTGGGCCACGATGTCCAGGTTTTCCGCCCGCACGGGCTCCATATCGAACAGCGGATTGGCAAAATACACCGCGTTGCTGCGGGCGATCTGGTACTCCAACTGTTTGAGCCGGGCCTCGCGCAGCTTCGTTTTGGCCTCGGCCACCGATTGCGCGCCGACTTCCCGCAGGAAATTAGTGCCGCTCAGCCGGTACGCCTCGTCAATCTCCAGGTCTAGGTTGGTCATCCGCGCCAGCTCCTGGCTGGCCGCCGCCGTGTAATTGGTCAGGTCAAACTTCACGTAGTTGACTTGCACGCGCTCCGGCACCCGGTAAGTGGCCAGCCGGTTGGAATAGAACTGGGATACCGCCTCCGGCAGCACCGTCACCTGCGCCTGGTAATCCGCCGCGGAAAAGAACACCGCGGCCGCGGACAGTTCCTCGTGCTCCCGCTTGAACAGGTCGCGCGCCTCCTGGGGGGTGGTTAACTTCCCGGCCATCCCGGCCGTGGCAATCAACTCCTGCACGCCCAGGTAATGCCGTACAAAGCGCTCGAAGTCCTCCAGTCCGAACCCGCGCGGCCGGAGCACACGCTGCACGAACATGTCCGGCGAGGTAATGCCGGCGCGCTGGAACTGGCCGATCATTGACCGGGCCGCCTGGGCTACCACGTCGGTGCTGATATGAATGCCCAGCCGCTTCTGCTTCTGGATGAGCAGCAGCCATTGATAGGTTTCCCGCTCGATTTCCCCGCCCGCTTTCCGGGACTCATCATCCGGCCAATCGCCCATCATAAAATAATGGCGCAAGTAAACCTCGCGCTGGGCCTGGATAAACTGCTCCGGGTTGATGCGCTCGCCATTGATGGACCCCAGGTTGATCCGCCCGCGGGGGGCATCGTTCAGCTTCGAGTAGGGGGAAAAGAAGATGACAAAGCTGATAATGGTGAGCGTTATAATAATCGCCCACAGCCAGGTCTGATGCTTGCGAATGGTCCCAAACATAATTTTATACGGTTAAAGAAACTCCACCGTAGCGGCCTTTGAACCCGCGGGTCAAATCTAAAATCCGGTGAATCCTGCCCAACGCCGCACCCCGCGCTCCGGCCCGGGCCGGCGGAACCGTTCCGGAGCGGGCGTTCCTCTGGACCCACGCTCCGCAGCCTCCTGCCGGGCGGCCTGGCCGCGGGCCGCCACCGCCTCAATCGTCGGCGGCAAAGAACGTCAGATACGTATCGCCGCGAGCTTCGCGCAACAGCAGCAACGCCAGTTCCCGGGCGTGGTAATCCCCCCACATCGAGCTTTCGCCGCGCGGCGTCCTGGCGCCGGGAGGAGCATAATCCCAACCATTGGGGCGGTGATAGATCGAGTGGAGCAGCAGGCCCTGGTGCCGGGGGCGGGTGGAAAGGTAAGGCTCGTCGAAGAGCGTGTTTGCCACCGTCAGCCCCGCCTGCCGGTAGCGGCCGCCCGCCTTGGCGTCGCCCCGGCGGGTGAGGTAATTTCCGAGCCGGACCAGGCCCTGGCCGGCAATGGCGGCGGCCGAGCTGTCCACGGGTTCCCAGTCGTTGAAGGGATCCGCCGGCTGGCTCGCGTAATCGCCCAGCCGGTGCAAATGAGGCGCTCCCGTGTCCCACATCGGGATGCCGTCCGCGCAGGTGTGCGCCAGGTAGAAATCCGCCGTGGCCCGCGCCGCTTCGAGGAACAAGGCCCGGCTGGCTTCTAAATCACGCCCGGCGTCTGCGGCCGCCGGCGGCCGCTCGTTCGCCCGTCCGGCGCGCCTGCCGTGCCCCGCGTCGAGAAACTCCAGTTGCTCCGCGTAGCCGAGAATGGCCCAGGCCAGCCCGCGCGTCCAGGTGCTGAACGGCGAATAGCCCTGCTGCGTGTTGGGGCAGCGATAACTGCCGTCGTTGAGATTGAAGATGCTCTCGTGGGCCGTCCGGCCGCGCACGTCGAACGTGTCCCGGCCCTTGCCGTAGTAAATGCTGTAAAGCGCCGTCGTTTCGGCGTGGTCCAACAGCCGCTGAAACAGCGAGATGCTGCGATCCCGTTCCCCGCGCAGCACGTGGCCAAGCTGGTGCGCCACCGCCAGCGAGCGCAGCGACCGCACGGTGTCCACAAACAGGGAGTGCGGCCCGTTGAAGGAGTAGATGTAGCCCGCCCCGTCGGCGGTCCGGGACCACCGCGCCGCCTGCACCGCGCCGGAAACCTTCAGCGCCAGCTCGTACAGCTCGCGCTCGGGCTCGTTGCCGGGAATCTTGCCCTCGCGCATCAGCCGCCACAGGTTGCCGTAGGTCGAGATATTGTTAAACCCGTGATCATGCACCCCCAAGTTCGAGACATGCGGCGCCATTTGCCGGATCGTCTGCCGGCGTCCCAGTTCGAGAAAGCGCTTTTCTCCCGTGGCGTCGAACTGGAGCAGGGCCGCGCCGAACTGAAATCCCTGCGTCCAGTCCGTCCACGCGCGCGACGTGTATTGGCCCCCCGCGGTGACCACCGGGGTGCCGCGCGCCGGGTCCCAGGTCCGTTCGAGGCTCAAAATCTTCTGTGCGGACAGCGCAAACAACCGTTCGACCTTGGGCCGCAATTTTTGCGCGGTCAGATGATCATCAATTTGCATGGGCATTAGAGTCTCCTTAAATGAAAGCCGCCGTCCACATTGATGACTTCCCCGGTGCTGAAGGGCAGCAGGTCCTGCGCGATGGCCGCGACGGCTCGGCCAACGTCTTCCGGCGTGCCCCAACGCGGGATCGGCGTCAGCCCGGCTTCAATCAGTTGGTCATACTTTTCCTTTACCGGGCCGGTCATGTCCGTGCCGATAATCCCCGGACGCAGTTCATAAACCAGGATGCCATATTCGGCCAGCCGCGCGGCATACAGCGCGGTGAGCATGGACAACCCGGCCTTCGAGAGGCAGTAATCGCCGCGATTGACTGACGCGGTGTAGGCGCTGACCGAAGAGATGGTGACGATCCGGGGCCGGTAGTTGGCCGGCGGAATGTCCGCCTGCCCCTGGGCGATCATCCACCGCGCCGCCAGTTGCGTCAGGAAATACGGCCCCTTCAAATTGATGGCAATAAGCCGATCAAAGCTCTCCTCGCTCGCTTCGAGAATGTCAGCCCGTACTTCCGGCGCCACCCCGGCATTATTGACCAGCAAGTCCAGCCGCCCCAGGGTTGTCTTCGCAAACTCGATCAGCTTCCGCCGGTCCGCGTCTTTTGCAATGTCCGCCTGGCAAACTTCCACCCGTACATTCCGGCCGGCTGCCTGCGCGGCTGCCAGGCAATCCGCCGCTGTCTGGCGCGCCGCCGCTGCGTTGCCGGCGTAATTAACAATCAGGTCGTAGCCGATCTTTGCCAATTCCAGCGCAATACCGCGACCGATGCCGCGCGACGCCCCGGTAATCATGGCAACCGCATTCATAGGTCCCGAGGATAGCCCCTTGCCTCTGAATCAAAAGAAAATAGTGAAAGCAAAGCCGGGTCCCCCCGAAAGCTCGAAAATAAACCCAGCGCCAGCCAAACCGATCATCAATCCAGTGGAGCCGCGAAGTGTCCAATTATTGGACACTTCCCGAAAAGTCCTATCTGGCGGCTAAATCAGCCCGCCAGATCTTATTTCTCTCGTTTGTACACAATCCCCATCGTCTCAGCGTCTTACAGGGCTTTCAGTAAGCCGTGTACAAGGGGTGTACAAGGGATGCTCATCGGGTGTACCAGCTAAAATCCTATGGACTCCCGGTGAGCATCCCTTGTACACCCCTTGTACACGGCGGAAAAGCAGGGGGAAATGAGGGATATTGCAGGGAATTGGGGGGCCGCGAGGGCTCAGATCATGGTTCGGGCCTTGATCTGGTTGGCTATTGCCTGAACCAGCGCTTCGTCGGGTTCTCCGCCAGGGGGCGGATTGGCGGGGCGGGCGGCGCAATGGGCCGCCGCGCAGGTTTCGCCGGGACGCCATTCGGTGCTCAGGCAGTGTTCGCATTGTTCGAGGCCGTAGCGCGGGTCGGGTATGCCCTGACGCTGCTTGATCTGGAGCAATTCCTGGAGTTGGGCCGGGGTTATCCGCTTGAGCGGTTTCCCCAGTTGCGAGGCGATCAGCACCGTATGGCAGTAGGCTTCGAGGGTTTCGATCTTGAAATAAGCGTCCTCAACACTCCGATGGCTCCAGGCGACCACGCCATGATTGGCCATAAGGATGGTGTTATGCTGGTCCACGAGGTCGGCGACGAACCGGCCCAGTTCGGGAGTGCCGGGGGTGCGATAGGGCGCCGTCGCCAGCGAGATGGTGAGCTCGAACTCCGAGGTCAGGCAGGTGGGCGGCTGGACTCCGGCGATGGCGAACCCGGTGCTGTACGGCGGATGACAATGCACCGAGGCAACCGCGCGCGGCTGGCGCTGCATGATCTGGAGATGCATCAGGATTTCGCTGGTGCGTTTTCGGGCGCCCGCGAGTTGGTTTCCCGCCAGATCCACCAGGCACAAGTCCTCCGGGCGCATGAATCCTTTGGAGATCTGCGTGGGCGTGCATAGCGCCAGGTCCGGCCCCACGCGGAGGGCGAGATTGCCGCCGTTGCCGTCCACGTAGGCGCGCTGCCACATGCGGCGGCCAATTTCGCAGATTTGTTGCGCCAGCTCACGGACGGCCGGCGAGGCCAGGAAGGCTTCCAGGTCGGGCCGGGGACTCCGGGCGGTGATTCCGTCGAAAGGCGAGCCGCCCGCCGCCAACCGGCCTGGCCACAGCCCGGAAGCTCCGGGATCGCCCGGCGTCGCGGATGCGGAAGGCGTCTTTGCGGCCATAGCTGCGGATACTATGACAGATTTGGAGCGTTCGCCAATCCCGGATTGCGAGGGCAAGGCTTTGCGAGGATGACCAGGCCCGGGGGGCGCCCGCCGTCAAACGCGTCTAAAACAGTCGGGCGCCGATCAGAGCCGGTGCAGTTCCTCGATGAGGGGCCGGCTGTAGGCATCATAGAGCAGTTTCAGGGTGAGCAGCAGGACGACCGAGACGAAAATGGGGCGGATGATTTTCACGCCCCGCTTGATGACCATGCGCGCGCCGATCCGCGCGCCGATTATCTGGCCGGCGCCCATCGTCAGCCCGGCGGCGTAATTGACATAGCCGCCCGGCAGGAAGAGCAGGAGCGAGCTGATGTTGCTGGCAAAGTTCATGACTTTGGCGTGGCCGGTGGCCCGCCGCATGTTGAAGCCCAGCCCGAGCATGAAGGCCATCGTCCAGAACGTGCCGGTGCCCGGGCCGAAGAAGCCGTCATAGAAGCCCATCAACAGCCCGAAGAAGAAATCGAAGCGTTCGCGCCGGAAGCGCGCCGGGCGGTCGCCGAGTCCGAGGTTGGGCTTGAACAGGACATACAGGGCGACGCTGAAAAGCAGGATGGGGATGCCGCGCCGGAGAAAGGAGGGGTCAATCTGGCGCACCACCAACGTGCCGCAGGCTCCGCCCACGAACGTGAACAGAAATCCGCGGGTGCATTCCTTGAAGGCCACGGTTCCCGCCCGCTCATAGTACCAGGACGCGCCCGCGGAACCGAAAGCCGCCTGCAGCTTGCTCGTGCCCAGGGCATGGCGCGGGCTCAGACCGCAACTGAGCAGCGCCGGCAGCGTAATCAGCCCGCCGCCCCCGGCGATCGAATCCACAAAGCCCGCCACCAGGGCGGTCACGAATAGCACCGGCAGGTGCCAAAGTTGCGTCATAGATGGGAGTGGCTGGACAGCGCCCAAAGCAGGATGGCGGCGGCGGTGCCGTCCATGATCGGCTCATTGGAAGAGTAATCCTGCACGTCGTCGTGATAGACCGCCGGGCCCTGGAAGGCGGCCAGCGGGTCGGGTTCGGTGATGGCCACGCCTTTCAGCGATCGGAAGATGCGTTCGTACACCGGCCCGTCCACCAGCCCGCCCCGGATCGGGCGCCCGGTTAATTGCATGGTCATCAGGTGCGGGTCTTTGGGATAGACGCTGCCGATCCCGGTGAACAGTGTGTAGCCCCAGGGATTGCGTCCCAGCAGCCAGTCGCGTTGCTGGGCCGCGAAGCGGCGATACGTCTGGTCCCCGGTCATCCGCTCATACAGCAGGCATTGGGTGGCCAGGGCGACGGTGAGGTTGGCCGAGCACCAGATGAACGGCACGCCGATGCGGTAGGGGTTTTGCCGGCCCATGCGCTCGCAGCGCTCGATGCCCTCGCGGTAGTACCCCGCGAGCATTTTCCGGAAGGGGCGATCCACCAGCCCGTAAAGCCGGAAGTGGCCGGCGTTCAGGAAGGGGAAATACTGGTAATGGCCGGTCTGCTCTTGGCCCATCCAGGATTCCGCGGCGGCCAGCCGGGCGTAGCGCCGGGCGTCTTCGAGATAGCGCGGTTCGCGCGTGGCGCGGAACAGTTCCGCCGCGCCCCATTCCATGTCGTCGGCCCAGGTGGTTTCTTCATAGCGATAGGGGGCGCTGTAGGAATTGCCCTGCTGGACGCCTTCGCGGGCGCGGCCCAGCTCATACACTTCTTTGCCCGCCTGCAGGCAGCGTTCGGCGAAGGGCCGGTGGCGCGGATCGTTTCGCCAGATATGGTAAGCCAGGCTCATGGCTGCCGCGTAGCGGCCGGCCAGGTTGGCCACGCCCGTGGAGGCGCTCTGGTATTGGCGCAGTCCCTGCGGCTGGCCGTCGGCGAAATAGACCACGCGCGGGCCGCCCTTGCCCCAGCCATAGTCGGCAATCTCGTTTTGCGGCAGGCGGCGGCCGGCGTGATCGCGGTCATCGGCCACTTGGTGGTAGAGCTGGTCGGGCGCCGGATGCAGTTTGAGCATCCACTCCAGCCCCCAGCGGGCTTCGTCGAGCACGTCGGGCAGGCCGTTGGGATAGGGCTGGCCCAGCGCGTTGACCTTGTCCGCGAAGAGCTGGCGGTCTTCGGCCAGCTCGTACGCGAGCAGCATTTGCGCGGTGGCGTTGCCGGAGGTGAGCAGGTATTTCAGCAAATCCGCCGCGTCATGCCAGCCGCCCCGGGCGTCGAGGTAGATGCCGTTGGTGAGGGGGCCGTACGCCGTGCGGCCGTCAAACGGGTGGCACACCGCGTCCAGCCAGGGGTTGTAGCCGCAGCGTTGCTGGCGCATAAACTCGAGCAGTTGATCGGGCAGCTCGTGGTAGGCCGCCGCGCCGAGGGTAAACGGCAGTGATTGCGCTTCGCCCACGCGCAGCACATAACGGCCCGGCGTCCGCAAGGCGGTGAAGTCCAGCTCCGCATGGTGCTCAAACTGGCCCCATCGCACGCCGGTGATGGGCCGGGCCGAACCGGTGAACCGGGCTTTTCCGGTGTCCGCTTCCGCCACTGTGAAGGCGGCCGGGAGCGGCGCTTTGGCAAAGGCCACCCCGAGTTTCGTGTCGCGCGTCCGGTAGCCGATCTGGCTGGCGCGCAGGAAGATTTCCGCGGCCGGGGCGTTTGCCAGGCCAGCCGCGAGGAGCAGCAGGAGAACACAGAGATGAGGCATACGTTTTGGGGGTTGGCATCGGTTGCCGCGCCGGCCGCGCCTGGGCGGCGGGCCGACGGCGGCGGTGGCAAGGCGGAGGGATTATCCGTTAGTAGAGTTTCTGCAATTCCGCGCCGCGGAAGTAGTGCTTCACGATCTGCTCGGCCGGGATGCCCCGGGAGGCCATGACGGCCGCGCCAATCTGGCAAAAGCCCACCCCGTGCCCCCACCCGGCGCCGCGCAGGGTGAACCGCGCCGGCGCCGCGCCGGCCGCGCCCTCGGGTTGCACCACAAACGCGCTGCTGTACAGGTGCGAGGGGCTCAGCCAGCGGCGGATTTCCAATTCCTTGCCCACCACCACCGTCCGCTGGGAGCCGACAATGCGCAGCCGCACGATGCGGCCCGACGGCCCGCGCTGCAGCGGTTCCAGCCGCTGGATCACGCCGAAGTCCAGGCCCGACCGCTTGCGCAGGATCGCGCTGAGTTCCTCCTGCGTATAGCTGACCGTCCAGCGGTAGAAGTCCGTGGTCTCCTGGTCGAACGTCGGCAGCACCTGCCGGAGAATGTCTCCGTCGGTCGTATTGCAGTAGGCTTCCGGGCTGGAGCATATCCACTGCTCCGCGGCGGCTTCCGAGGTGATCGGCGGGTGTTCCACCGCCGCATCGGATACGCTTGCCAGGTACGGCACATCTATCCCCTCCCACGCGGAGGAAAACAGCTCGCTGCGCCCGCCGCATGACTTGGCGTAGCGCGCATCGCAAATCTCGCCGCCGTGAACCAGGAACACGCCCCGGGTATCCCGCACCGCCTCGATGGCCTTGGGCGAAATGATTTTGGTGAGCCCGTGGTAGCGCTGGCAGTGGTCATCGGCGCACACATCAAAGAAACGGTGATCTTCCCGGGTGTACCAGCGGACAATTTCTTCCGCGGTTTCCTGCCCCTGGCGCGCCGGGCCGCTGGTCTTGCCGGTCAGCTTCTGCCGTTCGAGCATGGCGACGAGCCAGCTCCGCGAGGTGATGGCGTGTGCGCGCAACAGCTCCAGCGGCGCCGTGGCGCTCATTTCCGACGCGATGACGCTTTTGAGGTATTGCTCGACCCCGGCCTCGTTGATCGCCGTCACCGTGCCGTCGGCGTTGAGCAGGAGCCGCAGCGCGCCTTCGAACGTTTCGTCCTCCTTTCGTTCCCAGTGAAAGTTGATCCCGATCGTGACATCCCGCAGGGTGAACGTGGCGTCGCCTTCCGGGGTGAGCCGGATCTCCGGCCCGCGCGCGAGTTCGCGGCCGTCACCGGCCCGCAGCACCAGTTGGCCCTCGCCGGGGCGGGCGGAGAATTCTCCGCTCACCGCCGTCTTGTCCGGGAGGAGGAAGCGGCCGTTCAGGCAGCCGCGCGCTTCCGGCTCGCGGCTGTAGATGCCAACAGTAATCAGAGGTTCCCACGTAATCATAAACTCGGGTGCCGGTTCACCCCGGCGGCAAAATCTTCCACAAACTTGACGCACTGGGCGACGTCCTGGACCAGTTGCGGCGAGAGGTGCTCATATTCGATGGACATCACCCCGCGCCATTTCCAGTCATACATCTGCCGCAGGAGGGCGGCATATTGGGCCTGCCCGGTGCCGAGGGGCACGTCCCGGCTGTCGCGCCGGCCGGATTCCGCGGCGTCCTTCAGGTGCAGGACGAGGATTCGCCGTTCGTATTTCCGCAGGCTCGCCAGCGTGTCCAGCCCCGAGCGCACCCAGTGGCCGGTGTCGGGGCAGGCGCCGATGCGCGCGCTGTGGCCGGCGCAAGCTTTGAGCACGGCGTCGGGGTTCCAGTATTTCGAGTTGGGGCCTTCCGGGTGGTTATGCACCGCCAGGTTGATCTTGTATTCCTGGCAGAGCTTGTCCAGCGCGCCAAAGTTTTCCGCCGGCGGTTCGGCGATCAGCGTCTCGACGCCCATTTCCTTCGCGAAATCATAGACCTTGCGGTACTCGCTGGTATCCTTTTCGAGCGGGGCGTAGTAGGTGGGCATGGTGAAGCCCAGGTCCCGCATGCGCTCCTTCATTTCGCGCCGCTGCGCCGGGGACAGGTTCTCGCTGGTTTTCAGGTCCGGCCGTTCCTTGCTCAAGGGCAGGAAGAACGCCGGTTCCACCCGGCGCAAGCCCATCTCCGCCAGGACTTCCAGCGCCTCGTAAAAGCTGCGGTCGCGGAAGGTGTAAAGCTGGCAACTCAGCCGCCAGCCCAGCTTCTCCGCCCGCGGCGTGCCCGGTTTGGTCCGGCGCCGCCGCCCCGGCGCCGCCGCCCGGGCCAGCGAGCCCGGCGCCAGCATGGCCCCAACCCCGGAAATAACCGTACGCCCAAGAAATACACGGCGATTGCAGATGTTCATTGTCATCGTGATTCGTCTGTTCGTTTGTTAACAGCCTTGCGGCCAACCGTTTGCCGAAGGTTAAATACACGACTTGGCGCCCGGGTGCAAGGAATCTTATTGCGCGGCCGCCCGCGCGCGATGGCAGCCGGGCGGGCGCAAGTCATGGCCGGGACGGCTCCGGCTGGCGGTCGCGCAGGGGGCGGCCGGCCTGGAAGAGGCGCAACTGCGCGGCCAGGGTTCCCGCCAGGGCCTGGTTCTCCGACGCCAGGGCCAGCTTGAGCGCCTTGTGGGCGGCTTGGACGGCGGCGGGAAAATCGCCCGCCTCGGCGCTGGCCACAGCCAGGGTTTCGAGGAGCCGCGCATCCTGTTCGCCGGTCAGTTCCACGGCGCGCCGGGCCAGGCGCACGGCTTCCGCGCCGTCCCGGCTGTCCGCGTTCTCATGTGTCGCCAGCAGCCAGGCCAGCCCATCGAGCGCCGTCACCATGTCCGGCTGCAGTTCAAGGGCCCGGCGCAAGAGCGGGATGGCTTCCTCCGGCTGGTTCAGCAGGACTAAAGCGTGTCCCGCGCCATACGCCGCCGCTGCGTGGTCCGGTTTCCAGGCCAGTGCCGCCTGCTCGTGAAACAGCGCCGTGCGGAGTTGATCCGTCAGCTCGGGGCCTGGGGAAGCGGGGTTGGGGGCGCTGGCGTTGGCCGACAGTTCCGGCCGGCATTTTTCCAGGATCAGGCAGGCCAGGTTATGGTGCGCCAGCCAGCAGCGGGGATTGCGTTTGAGCGTGGCGCGCCAAAGCGTTTCTTCGTCCTGGTAAATCCCGCATTGCGCCCACGTCAACGGCCCCAGCACCGCGATTGCGCTCGCGGCCCCGGCCACGCCCAGAGCCTTTGCCAGCCGCCCGCGCGCCGGGCGCGCCGTCGCGGCCAGTTTTTGCGCCAGCCACGCGCCGACGCCCGTCACCAGTGCGATCATCCCAATCATGGCCGGGTAAACCCAGTGATCGGATACGAACGAATACTTCTGGAAATAAATCTTGAAGAAGCCCAGCACGGGGAAAAGCATGGCCAGAAAATAGGTCAGGGCGAAAAACGGCGCCCGCCCCCAGCGGCGGCGATGCCACCAGCTCAACCCCCAGATTCCCAACAGCAAAACGCCGGGCAGATAATTCACGACCTCGGCGGGAGAAAAATTCCAGCGCGGATACACAAACATCGGGTTGCGGGGAAACACGATCCGCGCCAGGTAAAACCACCCGGCCATGCCCGCCCCCACCAGCCGCGACCGGAAATCGCCCGCCGCGACCACATCCGATCCGATGCTGCGCTCGTATTGAAACCAGATTGTCACCAGCGCCAGCACCAGCCCGGCGGCAAAGAAGGGCAGCGTGCGCCCGACATCCCCCTTCGTCAGCGGCTGGCCGTCCGCGCTGCTTCGCCACCAGGCGCATAGCAGCAGCACGACGGGCAGCAGCACGACGGAGGTTTTACTGAGCAACGCCAGCACAAAGGCGATGAACGAGGTCCAGTACCAGAACGTTTCCGCGTTGAATGGCGCCGCCCGGTTCGGCGGGCTTTTTCCCTTCGGCCTCCGGGTTTTCCGCGCTCGCATTTCCGCATCCCGCCGCGCCTGTTCAGAACGCAAATAGGCCACCAGCGCCAGGCCGAAGAAGAACAGTGACAACGTGTTCTTGCGCTCCGTGATCCACGCGACCGACTGGACGTTGATCGGGTGGATGGCAAAAAGGAGCGCGGCCAGCCAGGCCCCCGGGATGTTCAGGTGGCGTAGCGCCCGCCAGAGCAGAATGGCCGCCCCGGCGTGGAGCAGGATGTTGGTGACATGATACCCCGTGGCTTGGAGCCCCCAGAGCCGCCATTCCAGCCAGAACGATGTCAGCGTCAGTGGCCAATAGTCGTAGAACTTCCCTCCGCTCCAGATATGCCACAGCCCATCCGGCGCGTGGATTAACGGATTGGCCGTCAGGATGTCGTCATCATCCCAGATAAAACCCGCCTGCACCGCCGGCCAATACACCGCCAGCGTCGCGAGTAAAATAGCGGCCGCGCCAATCAATAAGCTGGTTTGCTTCGTGGTCTTGATCTTGCGCCCCAGCTTAAACCTTTCCCACGCGGAAGATAAGAATAAAAGCGGCCGCCGCCAAAAAGCCGGGAGCCGCCCCTGCTTTCCGGCAGGGAAGTGCAGACCGAAGGCGAGGCTGCGCTCAAGCCCATCCTGAGCGCAGGTGCCGTTCTCGTTATTTTCGGCCATAAATGGAGAAGAGTCGGAAGCTGACAGAGTTTGAATTTGGGAGTGGCGCGGCCGCGAATAAAAGTGTAGGCTTGGCGTCAAAGTGAAGGTAAGGCCATGAACAGGCAGATCCTAATTGATCGAAATAGGCGCGGACAGGCTGGCGCAGCCGCGCAACGGCCTTGCCGCCGGATTCCAACGCCCCGGGCGCGGCGGGTGCACTGACTTTTTAGGAACTGAATTAAACTCATTAGCTTATGAAAATAGTAATAACTCGAATGACAGCATCGGTTTGCGGCGTGATGATGGCGGTGTTGGCCGCCGGTTGCGCCTCCAGCGGCGTGAAGAATCCTTCCGGCGTGCCGGTGACGCACATGAACGCCGACGAACAGGGGTTTGTGGCGGGCACCGGGGTGGAATCGCAGGATTTGGTGATGGTGGCCGACAAGATGTCCCGGAGCATCCTGGGCATCCCCCAGATCGCCAATGCGGCCACGCCGCCGTCCATCGTGATCAATCCCGTGGATAACCAGACCCGCTTTCCCATTAACAAGGACATTTTCCTGACGCGCATCCGGGCGCAACTGAACTCGAAGGCGCAGGGGCGGGTGGTCTTCCTGGCGCGCCACCAGATGGAAGAGCTGGAAAAGGAGCGCAACCGCAAGCGCGAAGGGCAAGTCACTGCCAGTTCTGATCCCAGCGTGCAGGAGTTCAAGGGCGCGGATTACTTCCTGACCGGTTCGCTGCAGGGGCTTTCCACCCGCACCAAGGCCGGCACGAGCGACTACATTCTTTACAACTTCCACCTGATTGACGCGCGGACCAGCGCCATCGTGTGGGAGGACATGGCCGAATTGAAGAAGCAGGGGCTGGAAGACGCTGCCTACCGCTAGGCAGCGAGAGGGGGCGCAGTGATGAAACTCCTCTGGCAGCCGGTGCTGCTGGCCCTGGCGGCAAGCCTGGCCGGCTGCGCGACGAGCCGGAAGCCGGCAGTGCCGCCGCTGACGGGCGACATTCTGGTGGATGCGCCCCGAGCCATTGCCAGCGGCCCGGCGCGCGACCGCTTGATCTGGCAATACCGGCTGGCGGCGGCGGCGATGCGGCAGGGGAAGTTCGACCTCGCCAAGCAGAACCTGGATGAAGTCCTGCTGACGCTGGGCGGCATTTACGGCAAGGACCCGGATGCAAAGAAAGCGCGCAGCTACTTTCGGGCGGAGGCCCGGAAAACCTTCATCGGCGAGCCGTACGAGCGGTCTATGGCCTATATCTATCGCGGCATACTTTACTGGATGGACGGCGAACGCGACAACGCCCGCGCCTGCTTCCGCAGCGCGGAGTTCGAGGACAGCGACGCCGCGCTGCAGGAATATGCCGGCGACTGGGTGCTGCCGGACTACCTGGATGGCCTGGCCACGGCCAAGCTGGGCGGGGACGGCTCGGATGCGTTCCAGCGGGCGCAGGCTAACGCCAAGGGAATCAAACTGCCGCCCGCCCGGCCTGAGGCCAATGTGCTGTTTTTTGTCGAGTTCGGCCCGGGCCCGACCAAGTACGCAACCGGCCAATACCAGCAGGAGCTTCGCTTCAACACGCCGGCTTCGCCCGTGGCGTCCGCGATGCTGAAGGTGGACGCCCGGCAAATCCCGATTGCTCCCACGGACGATGTCGGGTTCCAGGCCACCACGCGCGGGGGGCGCGTGATGGACCACATCCTCGGCAACAAAGCCGTGTTCAAGTCCGCCACGGACGCCGCCGGATCGGTGGCGATGCTGGGCGGCATCACCACCGCGGTGGCCAGCCGCGACCGGACGACGCAGCAAGTCGGCCTGGGGATTGCGCTGGCCGGGCTGGCGACTACGCTGGTTTCGGCGGCGACCGTGCCGAAGGCGGATACGCGGGCCTGGGATAACCTGCCGCGCTACCTGAGCTTCGCCTGCCTGCCGCTGCCCGTGGGGCAACATGTCGCCACCCTCCAATTCCTCGATTCCGCCGGCCAGGTTCAATCGAACCTGACCAAAACCATCACCCTCAACATCGCGACGACGGACCGGGACAAGGTCGTCTTCGTAAGCGATGCTTCCATTACGCCGCAAACTTTATGAAAAGAGCATTCCCATTACTCCTCGCCGCGGGCAGCCTCGTGCTGCTGGCCGCCGGCTGCCGCACCTACGATAAAGGGCCGTATCTGCCGCAAACCTCCAAAACGCCCGCTTACGAGAGCAAGGAACCGGTGATCCTGATGGATCCCGCGGTCCGGCGCTCGGTGACGTGCAGCGGCTTGCAGGAGCGAACGCTGCCGGATGGCCGGCTGGAGATTGTCGCCCACCTGCGCAACCGCGAGAACCGCCGCATTGAGGTCCAGGCCAACTGCGTCTTCAAGGATCAGAACGCCTTTTCCACCGGCGACGAAACGCCCTTCGTCATGGTGATTCTGACCGAGAACGGCACGGAGGATGTCAAGTTCACCTCCATGAACAATCTCGCGAAGAAATACACCATCCGCGTGCGCCAGGCACGGTAAGCGGCCCGATTGGAATCCGCCGGAATCACTGCGTTCACCGGCGCGGTTCAGCCCATCCCCGGGCCCGGCGGCCCTCCGTTTCAACGGCCCCGGCAGCCCGGCGAAAAAGGGGAGGGCGGGAGGGCGGCAAAAAGTGAGGCGCGCCCGCGCCCGGATGCTGGCCGCCTCGGCGTGCTTTGGCAACGCAACGAAGCGCCATGCCCGCTGAAAAAGAGATGAATATGGGTATTGCCATTTCGTCAGAGTTGTAATAAGCCTGATGGCTGCTAGAGCTTGACTATTGACTTATTCTATGAACTCGACGCCGAACCAAACTGCGAATCCCGGAGAATCCCGCCGCACCTTCATCAAGAAAGCTGCCACTGCGGCGGCGGTGGTGAGCACCGCCAACTTGTTCAAGACCCCGGTCTATGGCCAGAGCCAGGCCCCCGCCCCGGGGCGCGTTCTGGGAGCCAATGACCGCATTAACGTGGCCTATATCGGCACGGGCAAGCAGGGGATGATGCACATCACCATTGAGAAAAAATATGCCCAAGACAACAACATCGCCCAGGTGGCGGTGTGCGACGTTTATCAACGGCACCTGGACATGGCCCGGAACGCGATCGGCGTGAGTGAGAGCAGCGCCTATAAAGACCATCGCAAGCTGCTGGAGCGCAAGGATATTGACGCCATCGTGGCGGCGCCAACGGACCCGTGGCACGCACAGGTCAGCATTGACGCGTTGGAAGCAGGGAAGCACGTGTTCTGCGAGAAGCCCATGACGCGCTACCTGGCCGAGGCGTTCGAGGTTTATGACGCTGTCAAGAAAACGGGCAAAACGTACGTCATCGGGTCGCAGGGCTGCATGGACGCCAAGTGGCATAAGGCGGCGGAGTGGGTCAAGGCCGGCAAACTGGGGCCGTTAGTCTGGGGGCAGGGCTCCTATTGCCGCAACAACAAGAATAACAGCGAATGGACGTTCCCCATTGATCCCGGCATGAATGAGCAGAACATTGACTGGGAACGCTGGTTGGGGAAAACCCCGAAAATCCCTTTCAACCCCGAGCATTATTTTAGCTGGCACAAATATTACGCCTACAATTCGGGAATTATCGGCAATCTCCTGCCGCACCGGTTTCAGCCGCTGATGCTGGCAACCGGCGACCCCGAATTCCCGCGCCGCGTCGCCGCCACCGGCACGCGCAAGGTTTCCACCGACCGCGAGATTACCGACACGACGCACCTGCTGGCGGAGTTCCCGAGCGGGCTGACGCTGGCGGTCGTGGGCACGACGGTCAACGAGCAGGGCCTGCCCGAAGTGTTGCGCGGGCGCAAGGCCACCTTGCACTTCGCGTCGAGCCAGAACCGGGTCGAGCTGAAGCCGGAGGCCATCTTTACGGACGAACTGGAGGCCGAGGAATTTACCGACCCGCAGCCGACGGAACGCATCGAACGGCTGGAAAAGGACTTCTTTGACTGCATCCGCAGCGGCAAGCAGCCGGTGGCCAACGTCGAGCTGGCCATTCGGGCCCAAACCGTGTTGTGCCTGGCGGAAATGTCCGAGCGGCTGGGATTGACGCTGTTCTTCGACCCCAAGACCCGCGCCATCAAGACCGGCGACGGGCGCGTGGTCCCGCCGCTGAGCTATGACAGCGTGGTGCCGCCGATGGGCTAGGCTTTCTCTTCCAGCAACTCGCGGCGGGCGCCGCTGAGAAGTTGCTCGATAAACGAAGTGGAATAGGCGCCGCGGCGAAAGTTGGGATCCTGCAGGATGGCCTGCTGGAAGGAAATCGTCGTCTTGACCCCGGTGATCATGTACTCGGCCAGCGCCCGGCTCATCTTGTTCATGGTTTCGCGTCGGTCGCGGCCATAGGTGACCAGCTTGGCGATCATGGAGTCGTAGGCGGACGGAATGGTATAGCCGGCGTAGGCGTGGGAATCCACGCGGACCCCGCGGCCGCCGGGCTGGTAATACATCTCAATCCGCCCCGGGCTGGGGCGGAAGTTATCGAAGGGGTCTTCGGCGTTGATCCGGCATTCGATGGCGTGGCCCTTGAGCTGAATGTCACTCTGGGAGTGGCGCAGGGGCTCCCCCATCGCGAGCATGATTTGATAGCGCACCAGGTCAATGCCGGTGACTTCCTCGGTCACCGGGTGTTCGACCTGGATGCGCTTGTTGACCTCGAGAAAGTAGAACCGGCCATCGTTATCCACAATAAACTCGACCGTCCCGGCGTTGGTATAATTGGCCGCCTCCGCGATCTTGATGGCGGCCCGGCCCATGCGGTCCCGCAACTTCCGGAACTTGGGGTTCTCCAGCAGGGGCGACGGCGATTCCTCGACGACCTTTTGGTTGCGGCGTTGTATGGAGCAATCCCGCTCGCCCAGGTGAATAATGCGGCCCTTGTGATCCCCGAGAATCTGGAATTCAATATGATGGGGATTTTCGATGTATTTCTCGACGTAAACCCCCGAATTCCCGAACGCCTTTTCCGCCTCGCCGCGCGCGGTATGATAGCCCTTGATCAGCGAAATGTCGTTGTGGGCCACGCGCATTCCCCGGCCGCCGCCCCCCGCCACCGCCTTGATCATGACCGGGTAGCCGATGCGCTTGGCAACCGACAGCGCGTCCTGTTCGCTTTCGACGACCCCTTCCGAGCCGGGCGGGGTGGGCACGTCGGCCTTCTTGGCCAGGGCCCGGCTGACGGCCTTGTCCTCCAGGGCATTCATGGCCCGCGAGTTCGGGCCGATGAACCGAATGTTGCAGCTCTCACAAACGTCGGCGAAATGGGCGTTTTCCGCCAGGAACCCATAGCCGGGGTGAATGGCGTCCACGTCGGTGATTTCGGCGGCGCTGACAATGCGATCAATCCGCAGATAACTGTCATGGGAGGGCGCCTTGCCAATGCAGATGGCTTCGTCAGCCAGTTGCACGTGCATGGAATTGGCATCCGCTTCCGAATAAATGGCAACGGTGCGGATGTTCAGTTCCTTGCAGGCGCGGATAATGCGGACCGCAATCTCCCCGCGGTTGGCGACTAGAATCTTCTCAAACATGCCTGGCGACGATACAGCGTTAGGGCTTAGAGACGAACTCCCCGGTCTGAAATCACGGGAACCCGGTCACGACGGGCGGATTTTGAACAGCACCTGCCCAAATTCCACCGGCTTGGCGTTTTCCACCATGACCTGCGTGATGACGCCCTTGGCCTCCGCCTTAATCTCGTTCATGACCTTCATGGCCTCGATGATGCAGACCACCGTTTCCGGGCCAACTTCCGTGCCGACTTCGACATACGGGGCGGATTCGGGGGAGGGCGCGCGGTAGAAGGTGCCGATCATGGGGGATTTGATTTCCAATTCGTTGCTGGCCGCCGGCGGAGGGGCGGCCGCGGGAACCGGTGCCGGGGGTGGAACCGCAAGGGGAGGGGCATACGCCACCAGCGGCGTATCTTCATGCGCCGCCGCCGCGCCACCCCCATTGGCTCCCCGCTTGAGCCTGATCTTGAAATCCTGCTTCTCGAGTTCGAACTCCGTCACGGCGTTCTTCCTCATCAGGTCAATAATAGATTTGATGTCTTTTAGGTCCACAGCCATCTATGATTAGAGTTACACTATCCGCACTTAACCCCTGCGTTCCGTATTTCGATTGCTATTGAAGGTATCAAACCCCATTGCGAGTCGTCAACAATCGAATCCAACTCTTTTTTGTGCGGCAAAACCCCCTCGAATTCGCGGCAAAAAAGGCCGGTTTAGCCGTGTTCTCAGCTCTTGTTAACGTTAACGGCCGCTTCTAACGCTAAAAGATAGGATTCGGCGCCAAAACCCAGTATCTGCCCCAGGCACACCGGGGCAATCAGCGATTTGTGCCGGAAATCTTCCCGGGCATGAACGTTGGACAAATGGATTTCAATCGTGGGGACGCCCGCCGCCGCAATCGCATCGCGCAGGGCGATGCTGGTATGGGTGTAGGCAGCCGCGTTCAGGACAATGACATCCCATTTCCCCTTAGCTTCCTGAATCCAACTCACAAGCTGGCCCTCCAGGTTGCTTTGGCGAAAGTCCACCACTACCTTGCGTTTTTTCGCCTGGGCACGAACCCTGGCCTCAATTTCAGCCAAAGTCGCCCGTCCATACACTTGAGGCTCGCGCTGGCCGAGCAGGTTTAGATTCGGGCCGTTAAGATAGAGTATCTTCATCGGGCGGACTGAAACTAGCGGGAATACCGGGGCTTGTCGAATGGATTTATTCCCGAATCGGCCGCCGCCACGGTCCCTTCACGCATGCGGACACGCATCGCCGGAAGCGCGCTTTGCGAAGGGAAACCCGGCCGAATATCGCTTGCCGGGACGGGCCGCGTCTGATTGACTGCGGCCACAGGCGTGCTATCAGGACAAATGATTCGCGGCTTTGACCGCCGGCCGGGAGCTGCTCTCGCGGGATTGCTCGCCTTGTTGCTATTGACGGCAACGGCGGCGGCGGGCAATCACTCCTGGCATCACGCCCGGCATCACGATGGAGACGGGCATAGCCATTTCTGCCTCATCTGTTCCCTGGCCCAGGGGCAGATCACGGCCGCGCCGCTGGCCTCCATTTCCGCGATCATCCTTCCTGGCTGCTATTGGGTCGTTTCCCGGGCCAGCGTCCTCCGGGTGGCCGCCTTTCGCTACCGCTTTCCTCACGGCCGCGCTCCGCCCTGCGCCTGACTGCGTCAGGACTGGTTCGTTGTTTTAGAAACCCCTTGGAAGACCGTATGCGCCGCTGGTCAGACGGCGGCGTCAGCTTGAGCGTAAACATGAAAGCGGAGTATTCAATTTGGTTTAGTGCATCCTTTAAAGTTCATCCCCGGCCCCGGCGGCAAAATCTTGTCCGGCCGCGGCCCCGAGCCGCGCTGCCGGCTCTGGCCATCCTTCTCACGCTCCTCGCCTTTGGCGGGGGCCAGCCGCTGCTGGCCCAGGCGGCTGACAGCGTGGCAGAACTGAAGCAACAACTGCGGCAACTGCAGGAAAACTTCGAGCGCATGCAGCGCGAGCAGCGCGCGCAAATCGAGGCGCTGACCCGCAGGCTTGATCACCTGGCAAAGCAGGCGGCCGCCGCAGGCAACGCACAACACCCCGAGCATGCACCGGTTGCCGCCCCGCAGGAAAGCCCCCCCGGCGTTCCGGCCTCGCCGGAAGCATCCACGCCCCCGGCCGCCTGGTCGCCCGCGCATCCGCTGACCCTCGCCCGCACCGATTCGGCCCACTTGGACATCAGCTTCGACGTGCTGGCAAACTTCGGCGGTTCAACCGCTTCCAGGCCCGCCGACTGCCTCCAACTGGGACATCACGACCCCAACCAGCGCGGCTTTTCGCTGTCCGCTGCCGACATCGCCTTTGACGGGGTGGTGGACCCTTACTTCGAGGGCTTCGCCAACATTTGCCTGAGCCTCGACGGTGAAAATGAAACCCACGTTGACCTGGAAGAAGCCTATCTGCAAACCATCTCCTTGCCGGCCGGGCTGCAAGCCAAAGCGGGCCAATTCTACGCCGGTTTTGGCCGCCAAAACCCGCAACATGCGCACGAATGGGCATTTGTGGACAGCCCGGTCATCCTGACGCGCGCTTTCGGCCCGGAAGGGTTGCGCAACGTCGGCGCCCAGGTTTCCTGGTCCGCGCCCACGCCCTTTTTCACCGAGGCGATGCTGGGCGTCTTCAATCCGCAGGGGGAAACCGCCTTCAGCTTCCGCAACCCTGAGGATCCCCATGGCCGCGCGTCCCTCAAACAAAACCTGCGCGGCCCGGGCGATCTGCTATACGTCCCTCGGTTGGCGTCGTCATTCGATCTCACGGAACAGCAGACGCTGGCGGCCGGGCTCTCCGCCGCTTTTGGGCCCAATGCGACCGGCGCCGGCCTTCGCACGCAAATCTACGGCCTGGACCTCTATTGGAAATGGAAGGCCGCCGGGGCCCCGGCGGGCTTTCCCTTTGTCTCCTGGCAGACGGAAGCGCTCTACCAACGCTACGCGGCCGGCGCCGACCCCGCCCCGGCTCTCCCCGCCGAGACGCTGCATGATTGGGGCTTTTACTCACAGGTGCTGTGGGGCTTCAAACCGCGCTGGGTTGCAGGCTTGCGCGGCGAATACGCCACGGGCAACCGCGGCGCCGGGGATTCCCAGGACGTTTTCCGGGGTGAACGCACGCGCCTCTCGCCGGGCCTGACCTTCTATTCCAGCGAGTTTTCCAAAATCCGGCTGCAGTATAACTATGACCGGGGAAACTTATTCGGCACCGAACACTCCGTCTGGCTGCAAGTCGAGTTTTTGCTCGGGGCGCACGGGGCGCACAAGTTCTGAAGGCAACCGGCCCTTGCCCAAACCCTGCCGCCCTTCCGGAAGTGTCTAATCGGGAAAAAGCCTTCAGCAGGGGATGGTAATTTAGAAAGTAGCCCCGGGCAGCCCTCCTCGAATAAAGTTCCAGTGGAACCTGGGCGGGCCTGACCGCCCAAACCATGCCCCCGGCAAAGCCTTGGTTTAGCGAGTCCAAGGGCATGATTGCTGAATCTCGAGCTTTCCACCGGTAAAATCAAGGGTTTAGGCACAAAGAGGGGAAAAATCGAGGCAAAACCTCAATCTTGCCGACTTCAACGCACCAGAGGCGTTCCCTGGTTCTGCCCTGCTCTCAGGCCGTGTACAAGGGGTGTACAAGGGATGCTCACCGGGAGTTCATAGGATTTTAGCTGGTACACCCGATGGGCATCCCTTGTACACCCCTTGTACACGGCGTAAGAGCAGGGTAAATGCAAGGTATTTGGGCAATGAATCCGGATGCCTGGAAAAGCCGAAACGAGGGGAAAGGACGGTAGGAGAATTGCTAAGCTATGTAAAAACAGCTAGTTATGACCCCAAGGCTGACTAAAAGCGGCTTTTCATGGGCGATTGGGCGCTCGGGGGCCTTTTGGCTTCGCGAAGGCCGTATCTGAAACGTTGCCGTTGTGCAGCCCAATCGTGCGCCATCGCTCCGATGGAGCCGAAGTGAGTCTGACAGGTCAGCGGATAGCCTCAACGAACCGTTTGGCTGGTGAATTCCACAGGTTGACCGCTGGCTTCTGAATGCTTTTCGTCCTTGAACCCAGGAACTTGGGCGTTCTGAGGGGGCGAATTGGAGTTAAAATCTGAATCGTTTCGGCTTAGCTCAAGGTCTGCACCGAACCGATGCGCATGGCTCGAAATCGGGCTGATTCCAGAAAGCCTCCGGGTGCTGCGGGAGCCACCCCACCTGTTCCCGGGCGCGTTGCGATGCTGAAATCAGGAGGTTGCCACCACTCTAACGGGAGGGCACCAGTTGCAGGCCGGCGATGAAGGCATCGGCAAAGGTGCGCCCGTGGGGGTCGGTGACCGGGTCACCGGGCCGGATGAGGATGGTCACCGCTTCGCCCGCCTGGACTTTGATTTTGGTGAAACGGACATACTGGATTCCCTCGACCCAGTTGCGTTGCCGAAAGCCGTCCCCTTTGCGGGTAGTCTGCTTGCGGCCATACTCGCGTCCTCCCACGCTTACGCTGTAATCCCCAAAGTAGCCGGGCGTCGCGCTGGTCCCGTAAAGATACAGTTGGTATTTGCCCGCCGGCACCTGGTGCAGAATTACCCTCGAATCTCCGCCCCGATTGCCGGTGGGATAATTGAAGTCCACCAGCATGGGCGACCGTTCGCTCCACGCATTGGACACGCCCCAAGCCCCGCCTAAATTAATCAGTTCCACCTCGATCGGGCTGGGATCGCCGGAGGCAAACCGCAAATCCACCGCCGTATGGTGATTGTTGCAACTGCGGGATACCACGTTCCAAAAATCGCCCGCTCGCCCGGTCGCCGCGGGCCCCACTTGCCGGGAAGGTTCACTGGGGCCAAAATCCACGTTGAATGGCTGCGGCTTCATCTTCGCCAGTTCCGCACTGGACCAATGTTTCTTGCGCGGGGGCACCAGCGGGATATCCGCGGGGAAGGGGTGTGGCCACGTTGCCGGCCCGGCGTTTCCCGGGCATGGGAGTCCCTTGTACCTTCTCGACTGCCAAGACGCGGTCGTTGCCGGCCCGGCGTTTCCCGGGCATGGGAGTCCGGGTTCCGGCGCGGCCCTCATTCCGGGGGGCATGGGCGCCCCCGGCGGCGGCATTGGCGCCTCCGGCCTGAGCGAGAACACCACCGCATAATCCTCCAGCGTATATTCGATGGGATAATCCGCAACCAAGACAATCGCATCCAGCAGGTCTTTCAGCGTAATGTTCCGCAGGGGCAGGTTGAACCGGATGATCGTTCGGCCTGCGTCAACCGCTACGCGGGCGCCGGGAGGCGGCAACCCGGGGCCGAGGGCCGTTTCGAGTCGCGCGGCAATGGGCTTGAAGGTCGGCTTAATCAGAAAGTTGACCCCCAGTTTGTCCGGATCGTGCTTGAGCGCCGCTTCCTGCAGTATCCGCAGCACTTCGCTTAGGGGTTGGCCATCAAACTTGATTTCACTGAGCAGTATCTGTTTAAGCCGGGCCTCCAGTTTGGCGCCTCGTGCCGCTGGCCCCGCGCCTTTGCCGTCCGGACCGGAGCGCTCGCGGGAAACCCGCGCGGGTGGCGGCAGGGCGGGGGCGGGAGGAACTCCGGCGGGCCGTGTTTCCACCTCCCGGACCGCCACGGAAGCGGGAACGCCCGGTGCGGCCTTCAACGCCGATTCCGGAACGGCGGCTGGTTTAGCTGGTTCGGCCCCGGCTGGAGAGGCGGCGGGATCGTGAAACGCCGCCAGCAATGCCAGGGCGGCCAGTGACCGTTTCCAGTTTAGGGGTATTATTTTCATACTGTCTCCTTGTGTGAATGCCCGGGGGGCAGCCAGACGGTGCGATAAATTACGATGGCCGACCGGGCCATCGGCCCAAAATACTTTAAGATGCCTGGCCACGCGCTGCTGCGGCAACCCGTGCGCCTCCTTCTTCCGCAGCCGGGCAGCCACTGTCGTATCGGCCAATTCGCGCTCGCCGCCGGGGCGGCGTGAACTTCGGCCACGGTTGCTTCACCGCGGTCGCACAGCTCTTTCAGAATGCGGAGCTGCAAATCGCCCAGCCGATGTATTCGCGGCTTGCGCATGGCATTGTTTCCGTTACCAAGGCAACCCTAACAGGATATCATCACCAGTCAATAGGAATAGTCGCCCTTCGGCCTCCCCCTTGGCTGAGGCAAAAACCGCTCGCCGTTCGTGCTCAAGCGGGGCCAAGCCCCTCCCGCCTGAACGCGCCTGGATTCAAGAGCGGCGGAAGCGGCGCCAGGGTTCCTCACGGAGCCGGGCTGGATTGCGTTGGGGAAGGCGTCTCGGGGCGGGCTTGGAGTGGCCGCCCCATTTGCGGCGTTAAATCTCGCGGCCACGCCTCCCCGGCCTTGCAGAGGCGCCTCCAACGGGAAATTATTTGCCGGTATTTTCCCTAATTATTTTCTTGCATAATTTAAACGGGGGACTATAAAGGAGAAAAATATAACCGCCAAATGATTCTGCTGTGCTTGGGCACTGGCAGTTTAGTTGGGCAACAACCAAACAAGAACTCTATGAAATTAACGAGCCCCTTCCCCCTGCGACCAACCATTCGTGGTTTGGTATTGGCGCTGGCGGTCACCGCACTGTCCAGCTTTGTTGCGCGAGCCGTTCCCTACGCCTCGCAGGTCACCAAGACCGGTGACCATGTGACGTTCATCCTGAATCACGCGGCGCAGAGCCTGGTCATTCTGACCAATGGCGCGCCGATGGCGCATTCGATTGATGCCAGCACGCCGGGCGAGAAGAGTTTTGATATGCCGGGCGCAACCACCTTTTCGATTATCGTGTCCAACAATGTTGCCAAGGCATGGACGCAGTATGTGGCCGACGGCCCTGACCGGAATTTCTATACCCCCACCGGGATCTCCGTTGAAAAGAATCCCGCGAGCACGAACTTCGGCCGGGTGTTCATCTCCAATGCCACGACCGCGACGACTGCCGCTGGCCGGAATACTCCGGAAGGGATTTGGGTGCTGCGGGCGGACGGTGCGGCTTTTTCCGGGCCGTTCACTGCCGGGGTGACCTGGGGCGGCACGCTCGGCCCCTGCAGGAGCACCATCGGGCCGGACGGCCGCCTTTACGTCGCCGATCTCTCGAATGACCTCTGCTATGAACTGAGTCCGGATTTGTTGTCGGCCGTGCAGTTGATTGACGCGAACAACAGGACGACCGATCAATACGTAAACAGCATTTACGTGACGGGTACGCAGGCGGGGGGCGACCGGAGCATTTATCTGGTGAATGGCAATTACAACGACGTTGCCCGCAAGGGACTGATCCGTTATGACTTGGGAGCCAATGCCACGGCGACAGCGAATGATAAAGGCACCCGGGTAGTCTCGGCGGCCCCTCTAGATAACTACTATGGCAAGGATGTGGCCCGGGACTCGGCTGGCTATTGGTACCTGAGCTCTTATCGTTCGGCCACCAATCAGGCGGCCCCGATCGTAAAGTTTGACAGTGCCTTCAATGTCATCTGGTCGGCTTCCAAGGCTTACGCGGGCAGTCCGGACGGCATAGACATCTTTGAAAAGGGCGGATTGGTGGCGTATGTGGCTTACGATGACGGGCGAGTTTATATTTTTGACATGGACACCGGGGCCTTCAAGGAAAGCTTTGCGGGAGGCGCTCGCGGGCGGGAACTGGCCTTTGACGCCGCCGGCAATCTGATCACCGTGGACAGCACCCGCGAGTATGCGCGATTCTGGTCACCGGGGGGCCAATCGGTGGCGATTACGAGCTATGACGGCTCCAGCCTCTCGTTCTATCTCTGGCCGCCGACGGTGTCGGCCACGGCGACGGTAGCCAGCACCGTCGAGGGGGGCGCGCCGGGCGTGTTCACGCTCACGCGCGAGGGGGAGTTGAGTGCGCCGCTGACGGTGAATTATACGTTGTCGGGCACGGCGGTCAACGGGGTGGACTACACGAACCTGACCGGTTCCGTGGTATTCCCCGCCAGCGTGGCCACGGCGCAGTTGTATGTGCAGGCGGTGGGCGATGCGGAATCTGAGCCGACCGAAACCGTCATTCTGACGCTGACCCCCAGCAACGACTACAAGGTGCGGGGCACCCCCATGGTGCAGATTGTGGACACCAATACCCCGATGCTTACGCTTACCGTCAGCCCCTCAATTTACGAGCGGGTTGCGGATGACTACGGCACCGTCACTATTTCCCGGAGCCGTGGCAACACGAACGAGGTTACCTTCCTCCAGGATTCCTCGGTCTTCACCTTCGCCGGCACCGCGGTGAAGGATACGGATTACACGGTGGTTGATTACTTTGACTTCCCGGTTGTTTTTGAGGCCGGCGAGCGCACTAAGACCGTCAGACTTATCGCTCCGCAGGACAACACTCTTTTGGATGGTCCGCGCACCGTAGTGGTGGGATTGCCCGGCGGCATGGATTACATGGGCCGGGAGTGGCTGGGCGCAACCAATCTGGCCACCACGACAATTATTGACGATGAAGACCCGGCAGAGACGGTTCTCTGGTCCGATAACTTCAACGTGGACTCCTCGGCCAACTACACGGTCCAGTTTGGCTCGCAACAATCCCTGCAGGATTATACCAGCACCTTTGCCTATGATTATAGTGCTGACGCGGTGCCACCGGCACCGCATTCCAACGGCGATACCCTTGGGCTGCGGTTGAACGTGAACAAGAACAATTATCTGAATGCCGCGGGACTGAATCTTTACCCTGCCGGGCAGACTTTCAGTGGCAATTACGCGCTGCGGTTTGATATGTATTTGTTCTGCGGCACTTCGGCTACCACCGAGTTTGCCATCTTTGGGCTTAATCACTCGGGCACCAAGACCAACTGGATGCGGCTTAATAACTTTGGTTATACCAACTCGAGTTATGATGGGCTCTGGACCGCAGTGGCGTCTGACGGTGCGGAGGATTATCGGTTGCTCACGGCGCCTGCCACTACGACGGGCGTGATTCGCCCGACGTATCGGGCTACCGCGGCGGTGAGTGGCTTCCAGCAAGTTTTCAAGAAACCGCCGTTTAACATTGCCGGTTGTCCGGCCAACGGGGCTCAGTCCGAATCGCCAGTGTGGGCGGATGTCGAGTTATCGCAAGTGGGGAACCTGGTGACGCTGCGCATCAATCACACCACGATTCTGCAGTATAGCAACGCCGTTGCGGAAACCAGTGGCAATATCATGCTTGGGTATAACGATGCTTATGACAGTTTTGGGAACTCGCCCGGCGTGATCTACGATAACGTCCGGGTGGTTCGGCTTGATCCGCCGACCATTGTCACGCAACCGGTCAGCCAGGTTGTGCCCACTGGTGGGACGGCCAGCTTTAACGTTGCGGCCACCGGTTCGACGACGGGGTTCACCTATTATCAATGGCGCTTCAACGGGGTAGCCATTCCGGGGGCGACCACTTCTGCCCTGACGTTGAATAATGCTCAGTTGGCTGATTATGGCGCCTACACGGTGGTGGTTTCCGATGGCGCGTATTCAGTCACCAGCCAGGTGGCCAACTTGGTGGTCCTGCCGTCCGGCGTCGCGCTGGGCAATGGCACCGGCCTCAAGGCCGGCTACTGGACTGCGCATACCAACACCAGTCCCTTCACGGGCAATCCGACGCTGGTGCGCACCGATCCGAACGTCAACTTCAACTGGGTCGCTGTCTCACCTGATGCCGCCATTACGGCTGACTACTTCACCGCCCGCTGGGTGGGGCAGGTTCAGGCTTTGAGTTCCGGCACCGACACTTATACCTTCACGACCCTGTCCGATGACGGGGTGCGGTTATGGGTGGACGGCCAGTTGGTCGTGGACAGTTGGATTCCGCAAGGCGCGACGGTTCCGCGTACCGGCACCATTGATTTGACCGGCACCAACAAGTACGACCTCGTTCTGGAGTACTTTGAGGCAGCCGGCAATGCCTCTGTCCGGCTCTATTGGTCGAACCCCGCCACAGTGGGTTATTCCATCGTGCCGCAGTCTCAGTTGTATCCGGCGGACGGGGTGCAACCAGCGATCAGTCTGACGGCTCCAAACAATGGGGACAGTTATATGGCTCCGGCGACGATCAACCTTGCGGCGGATCTTACGGCGGTCAACAAGAACGTGATTCAGTATGTTTCGTTCTATAACGGGCCGACGTTGATTGGCAGTGTTACCAACGCGCCCTACCAGTATACCTGGTCTGGGGTTCCGAGTGGCACTTACAATCTGACGGCCGCCGTGGTTTATAACGCCAACTGGCGGGAGTTCGCAGCGCAGACCAATACCGTGACGGTAATTGCGTTGACCGGGCCGACGATTACCGGCATTTCGGGCAACAGTCTGAATTACTCTGGCGGAGCGGGAGCGCAATTTGTTCTCCTGAAGGCGGACGACGTGACCACTCCGCTGGCGAATTGGACGCGGGTAGCGACCAATACCACCCCCAGCGGCTCCTTCACCATCCCGGTGGGTTCGGAGGCGCGGGCGTTCTATACCATCAAGAGCGAATAAGGGTTGGAGATTGATTCACGGGCCGGGTCTGGCGACCCGGCCCTTTTTGTTGTACGGAATGCCGGCGGTTACCGCCCGGTTACGTGGGTCAAGCCCAGGTTTCCAACCGGGAAATCGGTGGAGAGGCATCTTGCCTGTTTTGCCTATCGGCAACTTGCCTGCGAGCAAGGTAATTTACCCACTCAGGCACCGCTTTTTTGCCAGCGCCCCCAGGGTAAAGGGAAACAGGCTGTTCTGCAAAAAGCACGAGGCTTTTACCAGGGATGCTTTCCCGTGTTTGAGAGGCAGTGAATCTTTACGAAAGACGGGATCGTTGGTGCGACAAGTCTTACGGCGCGTATACGGAACGAGCGCAATAACTCCGCTTGCGAGACTGTATTTTGTTTTACCCGCGAAGCGTTGATTTCCACAAATCAGTGACCACCGCTGGCACCCACGCCGTGAAGCGCTTTGGCGCGGCTCAGCTTGGGCCAGCCATAACCGTAGAGAGCGATGAACACAAAGCAAATCAGCGGGACGATGAATCCGCGCGACATGTTGTAATGATCGGCGACTGCACCCATGAGTTTGGGGAGCAGGGCGCCGCCGACGATGCCCATGACGATGTAAGCCGAAGCCGACTTGGCCCGTGCCCCCAACCCGAAGATGCCGAGGGCGAAGATAGTGGGAAAAGTAATGGACATGAAGAAATAGCACAGGAAGACGCATACCACCGATAGCCAGCCCAGCTTCAGAAAGATCAGGAAACAGAGGATGGCATTGATCATACTGTAGAGCCCCAGCATCTTGTGGGCGGAAACCTTCCGCAGCATGGCGGCTCCTGTGACCCGCCCGAGAAGGAAGCAGAAGAACCCTACGGACGCCAGTTTGGCCGCAAATTGGTTGCTCACGCCGAAAATACCGTCCTGAAAGGCCAGTTCCTGCGGATAGGCATCGGTCAGCAATAACCGGTTGAGCCGCGGCAGACTGCGCGGCGGAGCATCCGGCGCGAGCAGTTGGGCGGTCTTGGGTTGCAGCGTGACTCCGGCAAATCGCTCCGGGGCGTAGATATTGGTCTTGAGAATGAGACTGTTGAGGTCCTGCATGATGGCTACGCGCGCCGTTGTGGTACTGACGCCGCCTTCCTGAAAGCGGCCTAGGGTTTGCCGGGTTGCCTCGGAGAGGTTGGCGGTGAGAAAAGCCGACACTGGGTCAGCCTGAGCTGTAAGTTTGGCCGCCAGGGTTGACACGTCTTTGAAATCGGCGCCTGCGAAAGCCGTCCGCACCTCGACCCATTTGCCGGTGCTTTCCTTAAGCCAGGAAGCTGGCAGTGAGGGGGGTTCGGAAGTCATATAGTTGATAAGGAAACTAAAAATGCCACACTGGGCGGCAACATAGAAGAACTGGGCCAGGGTGGCGCCGGAAAAGTGTTCGCGCGCCCAGACACTATGCCCCGAGAGGCGTTTGGTAACCCCGATCAGCCAGATCGCCGCAGCGGCCAAAGCCAGGCCGGCGGCAGCAACCAACACGATGAGCACCGAGTTTTGGTCATTTACGATCATGCCGGGCGGATGCGGAATGGCCGAGGCCAGCCCTACCAGTTTGGGGCCGAAATGGAGGCCTTCAAAGGTCAGCCAAAAGATGAAGATGAAGACGCCAATGAGCGCCGCGACATTCCCCAGCAGCAGAACATACGACAGCCCGCGGTTTACCTCCCGGGCCGCTGGGGTGGCAGGCGTTGCGGCATGGTTGTCTTTATCGTCCTGGCGATACTCGTCCTCAGCTTTGATATCCGGGACCGGGGCAAAAAAGAAGATGATGGCCAGGATGAGAACTCCCACAGCGACTCCTGCGTAGGGGATCCAGAGTGTTTGAGAACCAGTGCTCCGCCCGGCGGCGTCTGTGCCGTAGAAGAACAGGCTGCCGGCGATGGGGCCGAAAATCCAGCCGACACCATTGCAGGATTGGGCGGTATTGATCCGCGTGGCGGCGTAGCGTGGGGGCCCCAGCACGGTGGTGTAGGGGTTGGCAACGGTTTCCAGAAAGGTCAGCCCGGACGCCACCACGCACACGCCGAGGAGGAAAGCCCAGAACGCGGCGATCTTCGACGCGGGAATAAACCAGAAGCCTCCCACGGCCACCAACAGCAACCCGGCGATGATGCCGCCTTTATAGCCCAGGCGGGTTGCCAGCCAGCCAGCGGGGATGGACATGAGAAAATAGCCCATCCAGTGGGCAAACTGCACCCAGGCAGATTGGGACAGGCTCAAATGCAATTCCTCCTGAAAATGTTTGTCCATTACATCTATCATCCCATTGCAGAAGCCCCACAGGAGGAAGAGCGAACTAACGAGACAGAAAGTGAACAGAACATTCCGGCCATCCGGCAGGATGAACATGCCTTGGTTATTGCGTTTCATGGGAGTGGACTGATTTGTTAAAGACCAGGAGCCAGTGCGGCCAGTGCCTTGGTTTCGTGTAGCTTGGCAGGTGGCTGGGATTGCGGAACGCTTTTTCCCTGTTCATCACCGGGTTTTGAGCGCCGTCTTGATGTCAGCAATCGAGACGCCCAACACGCGCCGCGCCACAGCATCAAGCGCCGCTTCCGGTCCGCGCAAATGAATGGTGCGGTGAACATGCGAAAGGCTTTTGCCGGGAGCCAACGCGGCGGCTGGGGAGGAAGATTCGAGTTCGAAGAAAGGGCCCATCGGTTTGGCTCCCGGAGCGGGTGGCCCGTCGTTGTAGCAATTGGCGGCATCGCCGGCGTAGGGGTTATCCTGGAGTTTCCAAAGCGAATTGACATAATCAGTCGCGCCAGAGGGCAGCGTATATTGGGCGATAGTCAGCACCTTGTTATCCGCGTCATAACTGCCCGACACGCCCCGGGCACGCTTGGGGTTGATGCCGATTTTGCTGCGATACTTGCCATCCGCACTGAAGAAGATCACATCGTCCCGGACAACGAGGCGTTCCGGAGGAATCTGGCCGAAATAATCGGAAGTGACCTTCACCCCGAGTTCAGACTCCGGCCCGCGCTTGATCGGGACCACAATGGTAGCCGAAGGCGAGGGGGTAAACATCCCCAGAATCCAGATGGAAAGCAGGCCGGTATTCTTTTGCCACGCATGCTTGCCGCGATTGGTGATCTTATTATCTGATTCATAGGCAACGACGCTAACTTCCGCAGCAGGCGGCACTCCCAACTTTTGCCAGGCGGCCTTCGTATTGAGTAGACGGACTTCCCGATTCACCGCTACCTCGAACCGGGCACCGGAATAATTGGTGAGCATGAACTCGGAAGCAAACACCGCCTTGGTTCGGGAATGGCGCAGGGTCTTGAATGGCAACGTGTCGAAAGCAGCCGGCGTAAACCAGTTCTCGAACTCAAACTTCACTCCCTTAGCGAAGAATATTGAGAATTGTCCGCCTTCGGGGCCCATCCAAAAACGGTCCTCCCCGCCAAAAGCATTCATGTGCGGCAATAGCTTGCCTGAAGCGATCAATTCGCGGTTGATCCAGCCAAAACTAAGACCTGCGTCTGCACCGGCCGTGCTGGTCATAACGCGGCCTTGCCAGGCGGACACCACGGCCACTTTGGCGAGGCCTTTCGCATCGCTGAGTTCGATAACCTCGGTATGGCGCTTCAGAAAGGCGGCATCGTCGCCATAACTGGCTGCGCCGGCGTGGTGAGGGATGGTTCCGGTTGTGGTCATAACTACAATCGTAGCAAAAGTCAGATTGCGCAACATGAGCCAAGCCTACGTACTGGCGCCCGGCGGTGTCAAGCAGGGCGCAGGGGGCAGGCAAAATCGTTACGCATTGGCAACGGGGTTGCTTCGGCTCTTATCCCCCCCTGCGAGAATAGAAATAAGGCCGTGGCGCCACCGATTCAAGGGAGAATGGTTGCGTGCCATTCGTCGGTGCCGCGAAACCATTTCCAGAGATACAACTTTCGGGGAACCCATTCCGCGTGGCCATCGCAAAACACGACATTGCCACCGGCAGTGCCGTGATTGTCTCCGACATCCGGGTAATCCTCATTTTGGCGCGAGGGGTCTGAGGCCAATCGGTCGTCCGCATCATAGATGATCCAGATATCCGCAGGGCCCCCGCTTTGGCCGTTGAAGTTATATTCGGGGAATCCGCCCGCGGCATTGTTGAGGCGGTAGGTATAACTGGCCACGGCAGTTTGGGTTTTCCGGATCATCGCACCGCCGACGCCGGACGACTGGCGTGCATTAATCCACCCGGCAACTTCATAACTGTGCCCAATGGTTCCCGCTTTCCCCTCGGCGTTATTAACAAGGTCGGGCAGGTATTTCGTGCCGCCATGCAGGCGTTCCTGATAACTGTTTACCCCCGAGTCGTTGGGGGTGTAGGGACTGGGAGTAGTGGCCGTGACCTCCCGCGCATTGGTGAAGCGAATATTGTTTTTAGTCGTGGGGCAAATAAAGGACTTAATAGTCGCAAGGTATAGAGGGAACAGCCAGTTCAGGTCGTCGTCGGTCCAGTTGGCGGTGCCGCTTAGAGCGCGTTTGTCGTCGTCATCCGCATAGATCTGGCTGCCGAGACCCATCTGCTTGCTGTTGTTAAGGCAGGCGGTGCGCCGGGCGCGATTCTGCGCCTGGCCGAGAGCTGGCAAGAGCAAGGCGGCCAGGATTGCGATGATGGCTATGACGACCAATAATTCAATCAAGGTGAATCCTAAACGCGCTGCGCCGCCTCTCTTTGAGCCATACGAGTTCATTTGATTTAGCAGGAGCTATTGAAAACCTGCTGCTTTGTTGAATAACACACCCGTGAAAGATCTGCAACCTAACTTGGCCCTGGATCACGAAGCTGGCAACCTTGATATCCGGCAGGCCATCCATAGAATCAGCATTTGAAACATGCCTGATTCCGAATTTGCCCTGCGCCTGAGGCTCTTTAGCGGCGAAATGCTGCTGCTAGGGGTGGCAGTGCTGCTTGCGCTTGTTTTCCTTGGCGCGGTGGTCTTTGATCTCATTAAACGTCGTCGCCGGAAACGGCGTCGGTCGTTCGCATCGAGAGAACGCCGAGGGCTATTGCGTGGGGTTTTCAATCGCATGCGGACTTTGCGAAACGAATTAAGGAAAGTGCTTCGCCGACGTTCCCGACAAACTAAACGGCATCGGAGCAAACACCGTTCGTCCCCACGGGTATAGTTCTCATCTCCAAAGGGATCCTTCGTTTTCCCAATCATCGCCTGGGCGCATCGCTTCCACTGTCATGCTTCGCCCATCCAGAGTAATCAGCCGCGTACAACTTCTGGAACTACGGCTTGCAAAAACGTAAAAACGAAGGCAAATCCAGTTTGGATAACGGATTTTGCGCTATCCAAGCGGAGGCTATCGGTTTAAAAAGGGCGTATGCCTGTGCTGGTTAAGGGCGGTGAAATCATCACCGCTACGGAACGCTACGTTGCGGACATTTGGTGCGCGGGCGAGACAATTACACGCATCGCGCCGAATATCCAGCCGCCTCCGGGGGCGGAAATTATTGACGCAGCGGCTAAGTATGTGTTTCCGGGCTTTGTTGATCCGCATGTGCATATCTATCTGCCGTGCCTGGGAACCTTGGCGAAGGATAGCCACGCGACCGCCAGCCAGGCGGCGCTTGTTGGCGGCACGACGACTCTGATAGAAATGCTGGGGCCGGATCGGTCCCAGGATCCGCAGGAAGGGTTTGAACTGTGGCTGGATAAAGCGCAAGGTCACTGCGCCTGCGACTTTACTTTTCACATGACGGTATCCCGCTATGACGGCCGGGTGGAAAAACAACTGCGGGAAATAGTCCGGCACGGGCTTAGCAGTTTTAAGGTATATCTCGCCTACAAGGACGCATTCGGGCTCAGCGACCGGGAGCTATACCTGACGTTGCGATTGGCCCGGGAACTGGGGGTCATCACGGCCGCCCACTGTGAAAATGCCGAACTGGTCGCGGAATTGCAGTCCCAACAGCTGGCTGAAGGCAAGACTGGGCCGGAGTGGCACCACGAAAGCCGGCCGCCGGTTATTGAAGCGGAAGGAGTGCATCATTTGCTGACATTTGCAAAGTTACTTGAGGCTCATGTTTACATCGTTCATCTGAGCTGCGCGGAAGCTTTGCGCGAGGTTGCGGTGGGGAAAGCGAGCGGAGCCAAAGTCTGGGCTGAAACGCTGATCCAATATTTACTATTGGATAAGAGCTATGCCGAGCGCCCGAATTTTGAAGGGGCGAAGTACGTAATGTCGCCACCGCTCCGCGAGCGCCGTCATCAGGAAATCCTGTGGGGCGCCCTGCGTGAAAACGAAATCAACACGCTGGCAAGTGATCATGCCCCGTTCGACTTCGCCACGCAGAAACGGTTGGGGGTGAATGATTTCACGCAAATACCTAACGGACTCCCTGCCATCGAAGATCGGGTGAATATGCTCCACACTTATGGGGTGAAGCCGGGCTGGTTGGATTTACACCGTTTCGTGGAGGTGGCGAGCACGCAGGCGGCCAAACTCTTCGGCCTTTACCCGCGCAAAGGCGCGATTCGGCCCGGCAGCGATGCCGATCTAGTGATTTACGCTCCCACCTATCGCGGAACGATTTCAGCCGGGAGGCAAGTTATGAATGTGGATTATAATCCATTTGAAGGCATGGGGATTGAAGGCCGTCCTCAGGCTGTGATTCTGCGAGGCCAGGTCGTAGCCCGCGAAGGCAGGTTTATCGGGCAGCCGGGGCGGGGCTGATTTCTTCAACGCGAACCCAATCACCATTGATCTTGATTTTCCAGCGCTTCCGCCTCCAATAAAGGTGAAGTAAAGAGTAATGCAAGCCCCTTCACCAACTATCGAAATCGTTCAGCCGAAGCGGTTTACCGCGGCGGCGGTGATGATCATTAGCGCCTACGGGGTGCTTCTGCTGCTGCCGCTGTTCTTTGCTATTCTCCTGGTTAGCTTGCTTAAGTTCGGCCTGCTTACCATCTTGATTCCGCTGCTGGTGGTCGCGGTTACGGTTAGCCTGCTTCCCTTTGGCCTGGGAAACACCTATGCCACCCGCCTGGTTAAGTCGCTTCCTGCCGAAGAGAGCAGGGGAGAGGAAGCGTTTATTGTCCAGCTTACCCTGTCGCCAAGAATCAGATCCGGCATCCGGGCCATTTTGGATGATGCAGACGACCTTGGCTGCCTGCGTCTTGCCAGTGATGCGCTGATTTTTCAAGGCGACTCAGTCCGGTTAGTCGTGCCGTATGACCATATTGCCGAGGTTCAACCCCGCAACATTGGTTTGCGAGGTCTCTTTGTTTATGGCCGGCGGATCAAAGTTTCGGTCTCGAACTGGCCGGAGATAGATGAAATGGAATTTGCCGAGCGTTCGTCTTGCAACCTGCCCGCTTCGAAAAGGATTACCCGCCGTTTGTATGAGTTGCTTTCGGCCCAAGTCTCGTCCGCCACAACCCACGTCGCCGCTCGCGCTCCGGAATCGGGACATCGCTGAACGCCGCGCCACCGCCAAAGCCAAGGTCGGAGCAACATAGCCTTCTTGCGCGGAGCGGCTGAGGCCTCGCTCGCGCTCCGCCGGGCTATAGGTCAGCGGTGAGTGAATTGCTGGAACTTCTGCTTCCGATGTATTCGGTTTTAATTCGTGCCAGACAGCCGCTCCGTTTCCTCTATTCTTTTCGCCTCTATTCTTTTCGCTTGTCGAGGTTTTGCGTTTGGGTGAAGATAGATCCTGCTGAACTTGGTAGTTCTAGCGCGCGGTCTGATGTTAATGTGCAGCGACATTCACGTTTGACGATGCCCACGACTTCGCCAATGGAAGCCGAGACGACACTGGCGCCGTCGCCAGAGCCCGCGAAGCGCACCCTCCTTTTCGTGGACGACGAGGATCCCGTGCGCGAGTCATTGCGGGTCATCTTTAAGGACGATTACCAGATCATCATGGCCGGGGACGGCGTGACGGCAATCGAGTTGGTGCAGAAAAACAAGGTGGATGTGGCTATCCTGGATATCAAAATGGCCGCAATGTCCGGCCTCGAAGTGTTGGAGCGTCTGAAGTACGTTGACCCGCATATCGAGGTGATCATGCTGACGGCTTTTGAAACCACCGATCTCATGCGGCAGGCGCTGCGTCTGCGGGCCAGCGATTATATCACCAAGCCGTTTGATGTTCCGACCATTCGCGCCGCAGTGGCCAACGCCATGCAGCGACGCGCCTTGCAGGGCGAAATCCGTTCTAATGCCGATAAACTGCAGCAACTCCTGCAAGAGTTTCAGCACCAAAAGGTCGAGGAGCAAATCGCGCGGACGCGCGGCGACATTTACGCCAGCATCATCCACGATATTAACGGGCCGCTCACGGTTATTTCCGGATTCACCCAACTCCTGAACCAGCGCCTTGGCAATGCGTCACAATTGGAACTGGAGGACCTCGGATTCATCAAAGACCGGCTTAAAGTCATCACCCGCCAAGTGACAAACTGCGTCGAAATCTCCCGCCGCTACCTCAGTTTTCTGCGGCGGCAATCCGCGGAAACACCCCGGGTGGGAGTCAATCAATTGCTTGTCGATCTTGGTCATTTGGTCCGTGTGCATCCCAGCCTCCAAAACAACCAGTTCATTTTACACCCGCTGGCCGAAGACATCGCCGTAGGGATGAATGGGACTGATTTCATCCAAATTCTGCTCAATCTGGTGGTCAATGCTTTCCAGTGCTCTCCCCAGACGCATACGGTGGAAATCGAAGGCTGCACGCTGAGCGAACCGATTGATTTTGTGACGTTCAAGGATGGCCCCCAGGAGCGGCTGCTCAATGTGGAGAACTTTGAGGGCACTCCGCCGGTTTTGAAAATTTCCGTCCGCGACAACGGGCCGGGAATTCCGCCTGAGGCCTTGCCCAAAATTTTCCAAGCCTATTATTCAACCAAAGGCACGCAACAAGGCACCGGCCTGGGGTTGAACATCGTATTGCGCCTTATTAAGGAGGCTAGAGGCGCCCTGCATGTTCACACTCAGATCGGACAGGGAACCTGCTTCACCGTGTTCTTGCCGGCCTCTCCTCTGGCCACCGTTTAAACCGCCGCCAACGCTTAACCGCGTTATTCTTCGCTACGGGCAGGGTCACCCTATTAAGGGCCACAGCACAAAACGTCCTCCGTATTGACATCCCGCTTTCCGCTAATATGATTAGCTGCAATTGGGCGGGTGTAGCTCAATGGTAGAGCTCCAGCCTTCCAAGCTGGCTACGTGGGTTCGATTCCCATCACCCGCTCCAATGAATCGCCAAGGCCTCTCAAGTGGCGGCCTGCTTAGGCCCGGGAAGCTTGTTCCATTCGGCGGAGTTTTGTCCCTGCGGATTTGGATTGAGAACGGCTCATTTCCGGGTGTTTATAGGAAAAAAGGAGGTAAAAGATTCGACTCCAGCGGCCTGCGCTGGGCAGGGGAGAACTGGCCTGTTAACGGGGGCGGATTGCTGACTTGGCATGGATGCCGGTTGGGAACGGGAGAACGACTCTGGAAGCGCGCTAAATCTTCGATAAGCTACAACGCTGAAGCGTCCAAGCCGCCGCAAGAAGCCAAGCAACTGCTGAGGCCGATTTATAGGCAGATTTGCGAGGCAGGCAAAGCGCCTGCTAAGGCTGCTGGCAGGAACTCCACGCCGAGGATCGAGAGGCCAGCATGCGCTATCGGCGCAACAAAAAGAACTCCAGCAGCCATTGTTTATTAAGCAAGAGAACAGTAATGCCTCACGGAGTGGGCTGTCTCTCAAAAGCGGGCTGGATTGCTTGGCTGCGAGCGGTGTTATCTCAGGAAACGCATAGTTGTCCCAACGGCGCACGTAGTACAATGCCCGGGAAAGGCATTCCATAATTGGGCCTGGGCGGGGAAGCCCGTGCAGTGAGACGGCCCCAGGAAGCGGATTCCCAGCCGACGGAAAGCGGCAAGGGTGTTTTCCATGCGTTCGTGGCTGGCCGCAGCCAGGTGCATGCCGCCGAGCAAAGCCTGGATGGGTCTGCCGTTGGTGAGGCGGCGAATATATTCAAGGGTGTTGATCACGCCTGAGTGCGCGCATCCCAGGAGCACCACTAGACCGTTGGCGGTATCAAAGAAAAGCGCCTGATCATCCGGCAAAGTGTCGGGCTGGGTGGCCGCAGAATCCAGATAGAAGGGGCCGCCGGTATCTTCAAAAGGGGTTTGGCGGGGAATCTCACCGCTGACGAAGATGCCTTCCATGATTTCCACAGGTTTTGGGGTCCAAACGACTTCTTCAGGTGCAGATTCGATCTCTTTGGCGGTTGAAGCATCCATGCCGATTGCGCGGGTAGAACCGTCCGGGTTGCGGGCGAACTTCGGCGCAAGGGCGGCGCGGTGAAGAAATAGCCGCGCCCGGCGCGCCGTTTGTCGGGCGGTGCGCAATCCCCCGGAATGGTCGTTATGGCCGTGACTTAGAACGATGGCTTCCGTTTCTGCCAAATTGATATGGAGTTGCCGGGCGTTGCGCAGGAACAAGTCGCTTTGGCCAGTATCAAAGAGGAGGCTGCGTGATCCGGCCTGGAGGTGGAAAGAAAGACCGTGTTCAGCCTGCAGGCCGCGGGCGTGGACGCTATTCTCGACGAGGGTGGTAATGGTAATCGTCTCTTTCATGGTTTCGCTGCGGTGGTCAAAGCAATCGCGTTAAGGATATCGGGTCAGGCAGGTTCCAACAAGTATATGTGATCAAACGGAAGGTGAATGGCCCGGGCCCTTTGATATCGGCGCTTACGTTTTTGTAGATAAAGAGGAAAAGATTCTGCTAAGCCCAAAGCCGCTTTTCGGGTTCAGGGGCTCGGGTGAAAGCGTCTATCAATCCAATGCGGTTGGTTGACCTTGGGGACGTGGTTGGCCGGCGCAAGATTGCCGAAATCGCCCGCCTTGCCACTATCTTGACGCAACGCCAACGCCATCGTTTGAGATTGCTGCGAAAAAAGGGTGCTCCAAGCTTTTATAAGGTGCCGGACTATGTCGTGTCTTATCAAGCGCTCACGCGCATGAACCCCGAAACCTTTGCCGCATAGCAAGACACCCCCTCTGGAACGCTGAACCGCCACCCAACCCGCAGCCGCAACCTCCTCGGCTCAAGATCTACACAACCAAAGTCCCTGAGCAGGTTCCCGAACCAATCCCGTCAATCATTCGCCCTGTGCGCATAGCCCGAGGCTAAATCTCCAACCAACCTCACTCCAATTGGGCGAATACGCCGCCCGCGATGAGCGCAACGCAAGCAGTCGCCTTGCAGCAACCTCCGCCCGGGTAGGGAAATGTCCCCGCCAACCGTGGCTCCAGTCCGCCGAAAAACCAGGGCGCGCGACAACACCCGGCCTCCCGTTCCGGGGTTGCCGAACGCTCGCGTCCTCTCCCTCCCGCCTTGGAACGTCCTTTTACATCATCCGCAAGTCGTCCATCCCTCCCTTCCGGCTCAGGCCCGCGCCCAAACCCGCCCCACCCGCCCCAGCCAGCCCAACGCTCCCATTAGGCTGTGTATAACGGGGGTACAAAGGAGGCTCAAAGGGGACTCATGCTTATTTTCTATGTACTCCTGCCGGGCTTCCGATGTACTCCCGTTGTACATGGCTTGGAAGGACGGAGAAGGAACGGTCTTGTGGGCGGCGGTGGAGGCCGGGGCGGCGGCGGGCTTCGATTTCTTAACCCTTGCCGTTTCAGCCGCTTGCTGAGATTTCAACAGCGGCGGCGGCGGGACGATGGCGTTGTGAACCTGGCTTTGGCCTTTCCAGCCGTTCCGGGTCTGAACCACGGCGATAAATACCTTCTGCCCCGGGGCGGGTCGCCCAAACCGGGCGGCGTAGAGGTCCGTGATGTCGCTTTGCCCGTTCTGGCTTGGGCCCAACAGGCCCAGGTAATAGGCACGGCGGGGTTTCATCCGGCCCGCACTGCACGGCGGCTGCCCAAAGACCATAATGTCTTCATGGGTGGCCCCGACGTTGAGCCGCAGCCGAACTCCGTCTTCGGCGTCATTGACGATCTCCAGTCCGGTGACCGGGTTGGGGCCGAAGACCACCGGGGCGGGCGGTTCCTCCACCGGCGCCAGACCCAGCCCCCGCAGGGTGCTGTTGATCTGGACGCAAAACTGTTGCCCACTTAAGTGCGAATACTGCCCCATCCAGGGCCGGCTGGGAACGTGCAGCGCCGCGGCGTTCCAGCGCTCGCGCTGCGCTTCGCTGAGCTTGAGGCCCCACTCCCGCGAGGAGATCCCGAAATACGACCGTGCGGCCGCTTTGCGGTTAGAAGGCCGGTCCCGGGGAACGGTGCGCCGCCGGGCGCACACGCCGAAGGGGGATTGGTAATAGGTTTCCGCGCCCAGGCTGCCCGTGCGCGGAGCGGATAGTATTTTCATAACGTAGTTCCTTTTTGTTGTTTTTTTATTGTCGTTCTGTCATCGCCCCGGAGGGCGACTCGGCTTCCTGCCATTCCTTGGGCTGGAAGTCCCCGCCGCCGCCACCCCGAGCCCACGCGGGAAGGCTGGCGGGTAGGGTGTCTTTGCGCAAGGGCGAATTTGGGAGGAATTGGCGATGGCAGGCCGGTGCAGGGCACCGTGTAAGGGCACGCGGCCTGCAAGGGGCGGCATCATCGCTTTTAGCGCCTTAGCGAATGTTGGCTGCAACACCAACCTGGTTGTTGAGTGGGGCTGGCGAGGGGCGGTCTCTGGATGTACACTAGCCGCGATGCTGGATAACTTGTTGGATTATATTCCCGATGGCGTTTTCACGGTGGACGCAGAGTGGCGCGTGACGTTTTTTAATCGCGCCGCGGAGCAGATTACCGGGATTCGGCGCGCCGAGGCGGTGGGGCGCCGGTGCTGTGATGTTTTTCGGGCGAGCATTTGCGAGAGTGCGTGCGCGTTGAAGCAGACGCTTTCCACGCATCGGCCGGTGGTGAACAAGGTGGTGTATATCATTGACGCGCGCGGGCAAAAGATACCGATCAGCATTTCGACGGCGGCGATGAAGGATGGACGCGGGCGCGTGGTGGGCGGAGTGGAGAGTTTCCGGGACCTGCGGGTGGTGGAGACGCTGCACCGGGAATTACAGCAGCAGAATTCCTTCGCCGACATCATCGGGCGCAGCGCGGCCATGCAACAGGTTTTTGAGCTGCTGCCCGAGATTGCGGAGAGCGACAGTGCGGTGCTGATCGAAGGAGCCAGCGGGACGGGCAAAGAGTTGTTTGCGCGCGCTTTGCACAACCTGTCGCGGCGGCGGTCGAAGCGGTTTGTGGCGCTTAATTGCGGCGCGCTGCCGGATAACTTGCTGGAATCGGAGCTGTTTGGCTACAAGGCGGGAGCATTCACGGATGCGCGGCGCGACAAGCCGGGGCGTTTTGCGCTGGCCGAGGGCGGCACGATTTTTCTGGACGAGATTGGGGATATTTCCCCGGCGATGCAGGCGCGATTGCTGCGGGTGTTGCAGGAACGGGTTTATGAGCCGCTGGGCGGAGTGGAGCCCGTGAAGGCCGATGTGCGTTTTATTACGGCCACCAACAAGAACCTGGGCCAGCTCGTGGAGCGGGGGCGGTTTCGCGAGGATTTATTCTACCGCATTCATGTCATCCGGCTGGAGCTGCCGAGCCTGCGAGACCGGCGGGAGGATATTCCGCTTTTAATTGATCACTTCATCGCGCGGTTCAACCGGCTCAAGGGCAAGGATATCGGGGGTGTTTCCGACGCGGTGCTGGCGCGGTTGATGGAACACGACTTTCCGGGGAACGTGCGGGAACTGGAGAACATTATTGAGCACGCCTTTGTGTTGTGCCGGGGTGGCGTTATTGAAATGAAGCACCTCCCTCCGCCGCTGCGGGGCAGCGCGTTGGGGGAAGCGCTCCGGTTGGGCCGGGCGATGACTCTGAAATCCATGGAAAAGTTGCTGATTCAGGATGCCCTGCGCCGGAATCGGGGGAACCACCAAAAGGCGGCTCAGGAGCTGGGCATTAATCCCAGCACGCTTTTCCGGAAAGTCAAAGCGTTGAGGCTGGCAAAGCGAGGTTGAGCATGGCACACTTAAAGCAAATGGTCTGGTCATAAAATGAAACTGGGCATTATTCTTTCACAGACAGAGCCAGAAACGGTCTTTAACGCACTGCGGCTGGCGAACTATAGTTTGCAGCAGGGGGACAGGGTGAAGATATTCCTAATGGGCAAGGGAGTGGAATTGGAGCAGATTCGCGATCCGAAATTTGATGTTCAGGGACAAGCGCGGGCGGTTCTGGACGCGGGCGGGCAGTTCCTGGCCTGTGGCAGTTGCCTGAAATTGAGGGAATCGGCAGGGTCGGAAGTGTGTCCGCTTTCAACGTTGCAGGACCTGTATGAACTTGTTCGGGATTCGGATCGGCTGGTGACCTTTTGAGCATGGGGAGGGGCCTGAAAACGGAAAACCGGCCGCAGCGCCCGGCGAAACGCGCGGCAGACCCCGAGATGGCGGCCAACCGCCGGCTGCTGCTGAAACGCGAGGCCCGGCTGCGGCGGTTTGGCTATGACTCGCGGGTGGGAATTCAGTTTGTGCTGGCGCAGGCACTGCCGCTGGGAGGGAAGGTGCTCGAGGTGGGAACGGGCAAGGGGCGTTTCCTGATCCGGTTGGCGCGCCATGTCAAGGCCGTGGTTAGTGTGGATGTCTCAGCCGAGGAACAACGATGCGCCCGCCTCAACGCAAGGAATGCGGGCGTGGAAAGGAAGATTCAATTCGTGCTGCGGGATGCGCGCCGGCTGCCGTGGGCGAACGAAACTTTTGATGCGGCGGTCACCATGAACGCCATGCATCACATCGCGAATTTCGGGCAGGTGCTGCGGGAAATGCTGCGGGTGGTGAAGCCCGGCGGCAAGATTGTGTTGGCGGATTTCAGCCCGCGGGGGTTTCAGATTATCGCGCGGGCGCATCGGGATGAGGGGAGGACGCATCCGCGCGAGTTCTATGACTTTCGGGCGCTGGCGCAGACGCTGCGAAAACGCGGATTGGCCACGCGGCTGCGCAAAGGGGCAAACCAAGAGGTGCTGATCGGCCGGCTCCCGGCGGCTGCGGCGTAAGTATGGTGAAACGAGGGCCAGACCCAATCAGGGGACATGCCACCCGGCGTGACTTTCTCCGGCGGGCGGCAGGCGCAACTTCCTGCCTGCTGATGCAAGGATTGGGCGTCGTGGGAGGCGCCGGTCAGACCCGCGAGCGGCGAACGAATATGCCAGTTCCGGTTTCCGGAGCGGCGGCGAGTGGCGGATCGGGAATAGTTCCGAGCGCTCCGGTCACGGTGATTACACAGCCGGTTTCCACTGATGCCAATCCGCGCGCGCGGGCCTGGGGCTACCTCACGGAGGTCCTCAGCCGCGCCGGCCTGTTTTACGAGACCCTCCCAGCGAGCCAGGTGGAATCACTGTTTCGGCGCGCGAAAAGCGTCGTGATCCTTGCCGGCGATTTGCCGCTGACGCAACCGCAGCGAGCGGCGCTTGCTCAGTGGGTCAAGGAGGGCGGGGCGCTCATCGGCCTGGGAGGAGCCTCCGGTTTGGAGGAAGTATTTGGGGTGGCCGGGGGAATCCCGGTGGCGGAGGGGTGGATAAAGGTCACGGCTGGAGAACACCCCTTAACGGCGGGGTTGCGCAGTTCTCTGCATGTCTTTGGCGGGCGCGCACTGAAGAAGAGTTCGGCAACCATTCTGGCAGAACTGCAAACGGGCAACGGCATTTCCAAAGGGAGCGCCATACTGGAGAACCGCTTCGGCACGGGCCGAACCGTTTTGTTGGGCCCGGATTTGCTCTTCTCGATTGTTCACATCCAGCAGGGGCTGAGGGTGCTGCAAGATGGCAGGCCCGCGCCGGATGATTCGGCTCCGGTGAACGAGGGGCTGCTCAAGACCGAAGACGGCCTCGTATTGGATTGGCAGCGGGACCGATCCCCGGTGCCGCCGGATGGCGGACCGCTTTTCCTGGAGCCGATCAGCGATGAGTTGCGCGAACTCATTCTGCGAAGCGTTTTTCACCTGGCCCGACAGCAGGCGATCCTGCTGCCCGTGTTGTGGTATTGGCCGCGCTCACTCAAAGCGGTAGCGCAGCTATCACATGACTCGGATGGGAATGACCCGCAAAAGGCGGCGGCTTTGCTGGAAGTGATGAATCGCAGCCGGCTGAAGTCCACTTGGTGCATCCTCTACCCGGGAGGCTATCCGGTTGAATTCTACCGCACGCTCGTGGAACAAGATTTTGAAGTCGCGTTGCACTATGATGCCATGACGGGCGGGGAGCATACGGCATGGTCCCGAGACAACTTTCTGTTCCAACGGCGCTGGTTGATGAAGGAAGCCGGGCTGGAGCAGATTACTACCAACAAGAACCATTACCTGCGCTGGGAGGGGCGCCTGGATTTCCTGCGCTGGTGTGAATCGGCGGGCATAGCTTCTGATCAATCGCGCGGACCGAGTAAAAAGGGCACCATTGGCTTTCCGTTGGGAGGTTCGCAGCCCTACTTTCCACTGGATGATGAAGCCGATTCGCCGCGGTTCCTCAACGTGCTCGAGGTTAACCTTCTGACGCAGGACTTGGTCATTACCTGTCCGCCGGAGTACGGCCAACCCTTGCTCGATTCCGCCGCGCGGCACCATGGCGTGGCGCATTTTCTTTTTCATCCCGCGCACATACTCAAGCCGGGGGTGGCGGATGCCCTTGCGGGCTTGGTGGACTATGGCCGGAGACAGGGATTGGAATGGTGGACCAATCGGCAGATTTGGCAGTGGGAAATGGCGCGCCGGAGCGTGGAGGCCCGCTTCCATTCCGGGAACGCCATCACGCTGCGGGCAGCCGCCAGTCTTCCGCAAGCTACGCTGTTGCTGTTGCGCTCACACCCCGCGAGCTGCGCTCTTGCTTTGAACGGGCGCCCGGCGGACCCTAAGCCTTGGGACTTGTATGGGTTTGAATTTGACGCGCTCACCGTGGATATTGGGGACGAGATTCGGGTGCAAACAATCTGAGAACCAATGAAATAAACCCCGCTCGCGGAATGCTCAGCGACCACGACCAAAAGATTCTGCCCCGCTGCCCCCGCCTTGGCCACGAAATCACCTTCGGTTATTGCCGCCGGGAAACAGGCGGCCGGCCCTGCCGGTTGATCTTAAACTGCTGGTGGGAACAATTTGATGTGCGCGGTTTCCTGCAAGCGCATTTGCCCGAGGACGAGATGGCGCAAGTCGAGCAAGCGCATGCCGCCGCACCCCCAGCCAAGATTGTCAGCCTGATGGAGATAATTGACCAGGCGGCGCAGAGAATATCGGGCGAAAAGCCCGGCGGGTCTTCCGGTTAGCATGGCAAAATGCAACGGGCGGCGCAGGTAGCTATTGCAGTCTGCGCTGCTTCCGGATCATTGCCCCAGCGGGTCGCCATGCCCAAAAGCCTGATTATAAGGGAGATTTAGTATAAAACGACCGGAGGGTGGCTTGGCATGAATCCGGCATTAGGGAGGGTCGTGCTGATAGCGGTTCCCAACTGTCAGGGTCGCGTGTCGCCCGTATTCGACGTGGCGGCGCGACTGGTATTGATTCGCTTAAAAGGCGAGGCCGAAGTCGAGCGCAAGGAGATAGTGCTCTTTGAAAAGCAGCCGGAAGGGATGCTTCACAGCCTGCAAGAATGTGGGGTTAAGCTGGTGATCTGCGGGGCCATTTCGCGGGAGTTGCAGATGAAGCTGGAAAAGGCGGGTATTCGAGTCGTGCCGCAGATTTGTGGAGAATTGGAGACGGTCATTACGGCTTTCCGACGGGGCACGCTGGGGCAGCGTGAATTTACGATGCCAGGGTGCTGCGGCCGACAGTGGGGTGCCGGCCGATGGCGGGGCCGATGTCGGCGGGGGCCTCATGGCAAGGCTCGGGGAAATTATGCTGCCTGGACTTAAACTGGCGGTGAAACAGACTGCGATTTTATTAGGAAACACATTGATATGAAAATAGCAATCCCTCTGACGGGAGGCCGATTGTCGGCTCACTTTGGGCACTGTGAACAGTTTGCCTTGATTGAGGCTGACCTTGCCTCCAAACAAATCCTGACCCAGACCCGGGTGGCCCCGCCGCCGCACGAACCGGGTTTACTGCCCCGCTGGCTCTATCTCCAAGGGGTCCAGACGGTTATTGCCGGGGGCATGGGAAGGCGCGCGTTGGATTTATTTGCCCAAAACGGCATCGCGGTACACGCCGGCGCGATAGATGATGCGCCGGAGAAATTGGCGCAGGCGTTTTTAAACGGGACGCTGAGCGGCGGGACTCCGACATGCGGCCATGATCACAAGCACACGCATTGCTCATGAAAGTCGCAATTACTACTCAGGGACCGGATTCCGCTTCGCCGGTGGACCCTCGGTTTGGCCGGGCGCGGTTCTTTCGCATCGTGGATACCGAGAGCGGACAGCAGACGACGGTGGACAATGCAGAAGGGATGAACGCGGTTCAGGGGGCTGGCACGCAGGCCGTTCAGGCACTGGCCCGTCTGGGGGTTCAAGCGGTCCTTACTGGACATGTTGGCCCAAAGGCCTGGAACGCGCTGCAAGCGGCCAAAATCCAAATGTATTCCGTCACCAGCGGCTCGGCTGAAGCGGCTTGCCAGGCCTTTCTCGCGGGCCAGCTTTCGATGCTGACGCCAGCGGAAGCGCCGGGACACGCTTGAGGCAAAGCAGGCTGCCCGCCGCCAGGCCGGGCGAAAACCAAACTTCATCACGGAAAGAAACCAAGCTAGAAAGGACAAAGTTATGACACCAATGGGAGATGGGACCGGCCCGTTCGGACAAGGGCCAGTGGGTAAGAGGATGGGGCCTTGCGGCGGAGGAAGGCGTTGCGGCAGAGGCCAAGGCAGTCAAGGCCGGGGTCGGGGTGGCGGTCGAGGTTTCGGCCGCCGCCGTTGGCGCAGCGGGCCGCAAGGAAAAAACTTCAGGGCGGCAAACGCTCCAACCGAAAAGCAGTCTGGTTGAGAATCAAGACGCTCTCTTAACAGTGAGGCTTGCGATAGCCAGCGGCAAGGGTGGAACGGGCAAGACCACCATTGCCACGAATTTGGCGGTGCGACTGGCGCACCACGGCCAGGAGGTGGTGTATGTGGATTGTGATGTCGAGGCACCCAATGGCCATCTCTTTTTGAAGCCGGATGAGGTCCGGGAATACCCGGTCAACCGGCTCGTTCCCCAGGTGAGCCAGGAACGATGCCAGCATTGTGGCGATTGTGGCCGAATTTGCCGTTACAATGCCATCTTATGCCTGGCTGAGCGAACGCTGATTTATGACGAGTTGTGCCACAGTTGCGGCGGCTGCGTTCGGGTGTGCCCCACGCGGGCTATCACTGAGATACCGCCTTTGTGGGGGTAGTTCGAATCGGCATTGCGGGCAAAGTTCAATTTGTGTCCGGCACCCTCAAGGTATCCGAGGCCAGCAGCCCGCCGGTTATTCGTGCCGCCTTACAAGCTATGCCGCCGTCGGACTGGGTGATCCTGGACGCTCCCCCCGGCGCGGCTTGTTCGGTGGTAGAAACGCTTCGGGACTGCGATTATGTATTATTAGTAAGTGAGCCAACGCCCTTCGGATTACACGACCTTCAGATAGCGTTGGAACTGGCAAAAACATTGGCGGTGCCATGTGGGGTAGTCGTCAATCGGGCTTATTCCTCCATGGCCGAGCTCCGGGAATTATGTGGACAGGCGCAGGTGCCTGTTCTGGGGGAGATTCCTGATGATTTGGCCATTGCCCGCGCATATTCCCGGGGCCAACGGATCATTGACGTGGTGCCGGGATTGCATCGGACTTTTGACCACTTGCTGCTTCGGTTGCTGGAAGAGCTTCAACCGAATGTACTGCCGTTTCGGACGCGGCAGGATTTAGAACAAGCTATCTACGCAAACGATCGAATGGAGGCGACAAATCTAAACGAACCGGGCCGGCTGATGGCGACATGAAAGACGAAGCTTCCAAGAACATGCAGAGCGTGTCCGGAACAATGCGGAAATATTGGAAGTCCTGTGAATCGGAGTTTTGGCAGAACGTCTTTCGCGTTGAAACAGATTATTTATTGAAGCATTTAAAGGGCTGCCAAACCGTCTTAAGTGTTGGCTGCGGCCCGGCCGTTATCGAAGCTGCGCTGGGCAAGCATGGCTACCAAGTTACGGGGGTAGATATCGAGCCAGGAGCTTTAAGGGAGGCTTCAGGCGCGGTGAAAATGGTGGTCGCCCGGGCAGAAGATTTGCCCTTTCCCGCGGCCGCCTTCGAGGCGGTAATTTTTGTAACCTCCCTGCAATTTATCGAAGATTATCGAGCAGCCGTGGTGCAGGCGGCGCGGGTATTGCGCGAGAGCGGGCAGCTTATCGTGATGCTGCTTAATCCCGCATCGGCGTTTTTCCAACGGAAACTCTGCCAACCGCACTCGTACGTGCACTGGATTCGGCATACAGACCTCGAGGAAATCCAATCGGTCATCAGCGAGCAGTTCGAGGCGCAGACGGAGTATTTCCTCGGCATAGACGGCGCGACGTTGTTTGAGACTCGGGATCCTGCAGGAGCAGCTCTATTCGTCATTCGAGGCACAAGGAAGGCCGCATCCCTATGACGGAACTGGTTGTTCTCAGCGGCAAAGGCGGCACCGGCAAAACCAGCGTGACGGCGTCGCTAGCTGCTTTGGCCGAAGCACCAGTATTAGCAGATTGCGACGTGGATGCCTCCAATCTGCCACTGGTTCTGGCTCCACGCATCCAGCACCACGGGACATTCTCCAGCGGACTACGAGCTCGTATTCAATCCAGTCGCTGCTCCGTCTGCGGCCAGTGCGAAGAGTTATGCCGATTTAATGCCATTTCCTACTATGAATCCGCCAACGACGATGAAGCCGGCGCATTCCGGGTGGATCCCATTGCATGCGAAGGCTGTGGTGTTTGCGCTCACTTCTGTCCAGAAGGCGCCTTGGAAATGATTCCAAGCGACGGCGGTGAATGGTTTTTGTCGGAAACCCGCTTGGGACCATTGGTCCACGCGCGCCTGCGGCCCGGACAGGGGAATTCTGGCAAATTAGCAGCGCTCGTTCGTGAAAAAGCACGCGAAACGGCACGCGCCAATGGTCGCGAACTGGTCCTGATTGATGGCCCGCCAGGCATTGGTTGCCCGGTCATCGCCAGCATGACAGGAGCTACGAACGTGTTGGTGGTTACGGAACCGACGGTCGCCGGCAAGTACGACCTGGAACGAATCCTTGCGTTGATCCGGCACTTCAACCTCCCTGTTTCGGTATGCATAAACAAGTATGATTTGAATTCGGCGATGGTGGCACAAATCGAGCGCTACACTGCGGAACTCGGGGCAACCACTGTCGGGCGGATTCCCTATGATCCTGCCGTGACTGCAGCCCAACGTCGTGGCATCTCGGTTGTGGAACTCAACCAGGGTCAGGCGGCGCCTGCTATCGTTGAATTATGGAAGACTCTATCCGAAAAATGCCTCAACCTGACGCCTGGTCACTATCAGCCGATTTCGGCCGGCTAAAAAGTACTGACGCCGTCACCATGCGAACTTTTGTAGAAATCAGTGTCTTTTGCTTGCATTTGCGCGCTCAACGGAATTTCCATGTCGGCAACAGGAAAACCTGAAGGTTCCCAGGCTGTTACCGGGTTTGTTTGTGAAAATTGTAACTTTTCCCCTTCTGTTGGATCAGTTTAACCAGACACGTATTTATAAAACAGTAATTACAACCATAGACAAAACATGACAACCGCATCCGTAGCACCTGAAACTACTTCCGCCGCCCGTATTCCGTTGATTGGCGAAACAGCACCGGCCTTCGAGGCCCATACCACGCAAGGCCCGATTAGCTTTCCGAAAGACTATGCCGGCAAGTGGGTCATTCTCTTTAGCCATCCGGCTGACTTCACACCGGTTTGCACCACGGAGTTTATGACTTTTGCCACGATGATGCCGGAGTTTAAACAACTGAACTGTGAGTTGGTGGGGCTCTCAATAGATAGCCATTACGCCCATATTGCGTGGTTGCGCACCATCAAAGAGAAAATCAAATACAAGAATATGGCCGATGTCGAAATCGTCTTCCCGGTGATCTCGGATGTGAAAATGGAAGTGGCGAAGGCTTACGGGATGGTGCAACCCGGGGCCAGCAGCACGGAGGCTGTGCGGGCTGTGTTTATTATTGATCCCAAGGCCATTATTCGCGCGGTGCTGTATTATCCGTTGTCCAATGGGCGTAATTTCCCTGAAATCAAACGGTTGTTGATCGCTTTGCAAACCACGGACAGGCATGGTTGCGCCACCCCGGCGGATTGGCAACCTGGCGACGATGTTATCGTGCCACCCCCGGGTTCTTGTGGCACCGCCAAACAGCGCGTAGAGAAGCCGGCCCCGGATGCTTATGCCCTTGACTGGTTCATGACGTTCAAAAAGCTTCCAAAAGATAACTAGGCTTGGCGGGAAGGAACTGCACGGTTGGCGTTGTGCAAGGCTTCCCCGCGGCGGAAAGGAAATATCATGAATGTGGCCGTTTTAGGAGCTAGCAACAAGCCTGAGCGCTATAGCTTTAAAGCCGTGCGGATGCTTCGTGAGCATGGACACACGCCGTTGCCAATTCATCCGGCGCTGGCGGAGGTGGACGGTTTGTCGGTCTTTCCTTCGCTCGAGATGGTTTCGACCCCGATTGATACGATCACGGTTTATCTCTCGCCTCGCAACCAGCAGCCTATCGTCAAAGACCTGCTGAGCAGCGGTGCGCGCCGCGTTATTTTCAACCCCGGCTCTGAGAACCCGAGTTTGGCTGACCAACTCCGCCAATCTGGCAAACAGGTCGTGCATGCCTGCACCCTGGTATTGTTAGCCACCGGTCAGTTCGCATCCTGAAGGACCTGCGACGGCGCACCAAACGGGGTATCGGGGCAAGGACGGCCGCGCGCAACTGCCTTAATGCAATCGCTGGCACTTCCGCTCGTTCTTATGCTATAAATAGCCGATGACTCTACCAACTGCACTGTTACTCGGCTACTGCCTGCTCGCCCTGCTGGCAGCCTTAATTGGCGGCATGATGCCCTCTTTGATCAAGCTGACGCATACCCGCCTTCAATTCGCCGTCAGTTTGGTTGCTGGTTTGATGTTGGGATTGTCGGTGCTTGGCCTTCTTCCGCATGCCACGCATGAGTTGGGGTCAGTTCACCAAAGCACTTCCTGGCTGCTGGCGGGATTCCTGATCATGTTTCTCTTGCAGCGATTTGCACCCTTTCACCATCATGATGTCCCTGAAGGAAGTCCCCCCGAGCCTTGTGGGCATACTCATTCGCTGGCCGAGAGATCGGCGCGCGGCCTCAGTTGGATTGGGTTGGCGTTCGGATTATCTCTCCACTCGGTGTTTGATGGATTGGCGATGGCCGCGGCAGTGACCGCTGACGCGCAGACACCGCGCGGTGGAGCCTTGGGGCTTGGCACGGCTTTAGCCGTCATTCTACACAAACCTTTCGGGGCCCTGGCGATTACGACGCTAATGACTGCCAGCGGGGCAGGACGCGCTTTAAGAAACTGGGTTAACTTGGCATTCGCTTGTGTAACTCCGTTGGGAGCGATGCTTTTTTTCCTTGGGGCTGGGCCGTGGGCGGTGGTGCATCCCTCCTGGCTTGGTTGTGCCCTGGCTTTTTGTGCCGGAACCTTTCTCTGCATTGCCTGCGCCGACTTGCTGCCGGAATTGCAGTTTCATACGCATGATCGCTTTAAACTTTCCCTGGCATTAATCATCGGCTTAGGTATCGCTATTTTCATAGGGCAGTTGAAACTTCCAGGCCACGGCCACAGTTCAAACCACCCCAAGACAGAACACTTGCATCCTCCCAGATGAGCTCCACCTTTTTTGAGCGGGGCGGCCTTTGGATGCTCGGCCAGAATCTGTTGCTAGTATTTGTCGGAGCAGGCGGTTTCTTCTATCGCAACCATTGGCACCATGTTCTTCTCGCCAGATGTGGCGCTTTTCTGCTCCTGTTCGCTGCGGGTTGTGGCTTGGCGGGCGCGATTAGCCTGGGCCGGAATCTAACGCCATTCCCCAGACCTTCGCAGAGCGGTCGCTTGGTGCAGACTGGTATTTATCAGTTTGTACGCCATCCCCTCTACGTTGCCGTGTTTTGCGCCTCGGTAGGCTGGGCGCTGTTTTGTGCCAGTTGGCCTGCGCTATTGGCGGCTTTGGTTTTAGCGCCGGTTCTCGACGCCAAAGCGCGGCGCGAAGAACGCTGGCTCCAACAGCAATTCCCCGAATATGCCAGCTATGAACAGCGGGTGCGGCGCTTTATTCCCTGGGTTTATTGAACCAAATACCCGGGCTGACTGTTTACGTCGGCACGGACAATGTCATCAGTACTTCCAAGCCGCGAGGCTTTCGATTTTTAGCGCTCACCGTTCCCCGGCATGCTTCGACGCAAGCCTTTACTATCGCCAGTCCAAGACCAGTTCCCCCGGTAGTGCGGCTACGCGATGGTTCTCCTCGGAAGAAAGGATCGAAAACCTGGGGCAGGGACTCTTCGGGTATGCCTGGGCCTTCATCAGCAACCCCTATTATAACTGTATCGTCCTTGCGCTCGGCCGTGATGGTGATGGGGCCCGCTGGATCAGCATAGCGTAAAGCATTGCGAATCAGATTTGCCAACGCACGAAAGAGCAACTCCGGCTGAGCCATGACCGTCAGACCATCCGGCACTTGAACGTGCAAACGATGGGTTGGCACTGCCTCCTGTTCCAAAACTCGCTGGACAGTGGTGGCAAGATTAACCGGCTCGAGTTGAACCGCTTGCGGTGTCAGCCCGGCTTTGGAGAACGAGAGAAGCTCGTTTACCAGGCGCGACATTTGCTCCACCTCCTCGCGCAGGTCATGCATGTATGTCTGCTGTTTATCATCCGTTCGCTGTTCTAGAATGCCAAGAGCTACCTGGATGCGCGCCAGAGGGGAGCACAATTCATGGGCAATATCGCCCAAAAACCGCTTTTGGCCCGTTACAAAGCCCGCCAGGCGTACGGCCATACGATTGATCGCCAGCCCCAGCCGGCCCAGTTCATCGCCTCGCCGATCATTGACCCGCGTCTCAAACCAACCCTCGGAAATTTGCTCGGTAGCGCGAGTCATCTGTGAAAGCGACCGGGTTATGCCTCTGATCAAAGGCAACCAAAACAGCACCGAAAAGACTAATGCTCCCACTCCCACCATCACCCACGGCGTGGGGTCAAAAAACAAACCTCCAGCACTGAGCGAGCTTGAATTTAGCAGAAGAGTTAGTGGCCAGGGACGGCTGGTGCCAGGCTCAGCCAGAGGTAAACGAATGCCAATCCAATATCCCGTTGGATTGCTGGTGCGCACAACAAACCGCGCCTCCGGCCTGACGTCGGATTCTTCTCGCGTCCAACGAGGCCCTCGCCCAGGCGGCGGGCCGCGCCTCACCCCCGCGCCTGGATTGGGCCGTTCGGCGACCTTAGCCGCCACTTCGGTTGGCAGGTCCATGGTTGCACCGGCCACTTGAGAACCGTCCGGACGAAAGAGGAAGAATTGCACTTGATAGGCTTTGCCGAAACGCTGGAGAACTTCGTCCCAGGAACTAACGGACTTGGCTTTGAGTTCGTCGGTAATTACATCGCTGACCGCTTGCACGCGTCCGCCCGCGCGTCCTGCCAGCAAGGAATCCAATCCAAACTGAAATTGTAATCGGACAACGAGATGTATCGCCGCACCTAGAACCGCCAGGTTCAGGAGCAGCCAAATGAGAATTTTTGGCAACAGCGGAAAACGGAGGTGCAAAAGCATAAATACGCGCCACTAGGCGTCAGGATTGATCAGCATGTAGCCCGCACTTCGCACCGTGCGAATGTAGCGCGGGTCCCGGGCATCATCGCCCAGCTTGCGGCGCAGCGTCGAGACGTGCACGTCAATTGAGCGGTCGAATACGTCGTAGTGCCGCTCCCGGATTTCCTCCAGCAGTTGCTCGCGCGACTTGACCCGCCCCCGCGCGCGCGCCAGGGCCGCCAGCAAATCAAACTCGACGGGGGTGAGCGTCAGCGGCTGGTTCGCCAGCAGCGCGACGCGTGAGGCGTGGATCACGCGCAGTGCTCCGACCTGGATTTCGGGTTCGTTTTGTGGTTGCGCGCTCACTACTGTGCGCGAGGAGCGTCGAACCACCGCGCGAAGTCGGGCGAGCAGTTCACGCGTCGAGAAAGTCTTGGGCAAGTAATCGTCCGCGCCAATCTCCAGTCCTACAATCCGGTCGGGTTCCTCGCCCCGCGCAGTCAGCATGAGCACGGGAACGTCGGACGTGCGCCGCAGTAGCCGGAGCACCTCGAAACCATCCATGGCGGGCAACATGACATCCAGGATGATAGCCTGGAACTGCCACGTTTGCGCCTTCTCCAGCCCTTCCGGCCCCGTATGCGCCGCTTCGACTTCAAAACCCATTGGCTCCAGGTAATCCCGAATCAGCCGACAGAGTTTCTTGTCGTCGTCAATAATCAGCAACCGGGGCTTTATCTCCCCGGCCTGCGGGCGCCTAGCTCCTTCCGTTAGCATCTTTGGTTCCACAGGTTATCTTAGCGTGCGTGCGCTGATTGACGCCAACTTTTACAATACCTTAACAATTTTCTCCCGCGGCACACATAAAAGCTTAACATTGCGGGAGTCTATTTTCTATAGGGGCCAGTAGTTTGAACGGCGTGGCCGACTCAAGCCTGGCCAAACATAAGAACATAGAAAACAATAGAAAACGTATGAAACAGACAATAACACTAGTTATCGGGCTGGTCCTTGCCGGCGGGGTACTAACCGTTGGCGCTCAACCTGGCCAGGGACGAGGCGCAGGAGCCCAACACCGACGCGGGGCGCAGCAATTCCCGCCTCCGATTGCAGTCACCTTCGACATTGACTTGGACGGTGTGCTGTCGGCGGCGGAAATACAGCAGGCTCCGAGTCGTTTGTTAAAGCTCGACCAGAATGGGAACGGACAACTTGAACAGCAAGAGTTGTGCTCTGGGGGGGGAGGCCCAGGCGGGCAGACCTGCATGTGGGGGGGGCAGGGCATAGGGCGCCGCGCCAATGGCAACGGTCAAAACGCGGTATTGCTTGCCCTTTTCGACAGCAATAAAGATGGACTCCTTGATTCCGCGGAGATCAATGGTGCCTCGGCGGTTCTCAAGGCCCTGGATAAGAACAACGATGGGCAGGTAACTGCCGCGGAAATCCGCCCATTGCCGGGGCGAGGGCAAGGCCGTCCGTGGGCTCAAAAGTAATCAGCAGTAGGCTCGGGATACACCTTAAGTTTAGGCCGAGGGCAACCGGGCGCAAAGCCAAGCCTTGCGCTCCGGTTGTTGCCGTCGTTGACTGAAAGGAACGCCCCTCTGAAGCAAGCCCGAGCATACTCTTCCCCGAAGCGTCAGAATCGGTGAACAAGCTTTTCGACCAGGAACGTACTCTCGCGCATCGCCTGCTCGCTGAAAGGGCCAAACCATTCGGCGATCTGGCGAAAGCGGGCGATAAATTCAGTTTTGTCGCCTCGTTCGACAAGGCTAAGGTTCTTTTGAAGGGATTCGAGATAATCTTTTAGCAGTGCCTGACGCTCCGGTGTGGCGAAGATAATTTCGGCATAAAGTTGAGGATCCTGGGCGAAGAGGCGGCCGACCATCGCCAATTCCAAGCGGTAAATCGGGCTGGAAAGTTCCAGGGTGCGCAACACGGGCACCCCTCGCGAGCATAAAAATTGACCAAAGGTAAACGTAGCAAAGTGGCGCAAAGCCTGGACGATCCCCATAATCTCATCGTGCTCGGAGGCAGGTGTCTCAACCAATACGTTGCCCCATAGAGTCAGTTGATCCAGAAACCATTGGCATTTGCTCAAGGAACGCCCCGGGCTGAAGACAACGATTTGTTTGTCCATGGTGACTGTCGCCGGGCCAAAGAGGGGGTGTAAGCCGACGACCGGGCCGGCATGTCCTCGGAGCATAGCTTCCAGGGGTTTACGCTTAAGGCTCGTAATATCAGTCAGCACGCAAGCGGGCGGGAGGTATTTGCCTATCTGCAGCGCAATGGACGGCGTGATTTCTATAGGCACTGCCAGCAGGCACAGATCAATCTCGGTTGTCAACGAGCGTACTTTGGGCCAATCGTCGCGATCCAGAACGCGGACCTCGTAGTCTGACTGACGAAGCCAGGTCGAGAAAAAGCGTCCCATGTTGCCAAGTCCGCCAACAATGAGAATTTTGGCGCCCGGCCGAACGCTGCGGCGGCTCAAGGTACTGAGTTGTCCAACGCGGGAATGCCGGAGCATCGTTCGGAATAGATCTTCCACGTAGTCAGGGTCTAATCCAGCCTGGGTTGCCTGGGCGCGGCGTGTGGAAATCAGGTTTTCTTCGCGTGCCGGGTGAAAAGTGGGCAGATCATGCCGTTTTTTGATGTCGGTAACCTGTTGGATTATCCGACCTCGTTGGACCAGCAGGTCCACTAATTGCTGATCTATCCCGTCTATCTGCTCGCGCAAGGAATCCAAAGCAGACTTTGCGCCCTGCGCGGAACCGGAAGGCGTCGGCCCGGGCAGGCATGGTTTGGAACGCGGCTTAGACATGGCTAGCCTCCAAGTGATGTCCTGGAATAATCATTGCGCATAAGGTAGCTAATGTTCGGGCGCTTGGCAAGGTGGACGGTTGGACGCGAAAAAAGGGGAGAACACTTTCGGATTCCTTGCGTTCAGATGCGCCGGATGGTTAGTGCTTGCGGCTTTCAGACCTCCGTCCCAGTGCGGTTTTTCGTGACGGAAGCGGGCTTTGGTATTAGGCTCGAGGCATGTTGAGTCAACGTTGGCGGCCGGTATGTTGGGCCGGGGTAACCATCGGCGTAATTTGGCTGTTGGCGCTGGCCGGATACCGCCTTGTTGGAAATACTAAAATGACCGCGGCGAAGGTGAAAGAGTACGCCGAGTCCGTGGATATTAGCCAACTGAAGGATGATGCGCGGGCGAAGGCAATTCAAGGATTGGCTGACCGGCTGAATGCGCTGTCGCTGGAAGAGCGGCGCAAGGCGCGGCTGGAGCAGGAGGCATGGAACTGGTTCGACCAGATGACGGAGGCGGAACGCGCGGGTTTTATTGAAGCAACCATGCCGACCGGTTTCAAACAAATGCTGGTGTCGTTCGAGCAATTACCGGATGACAAACGGCGCAAAGCAGTAGATGACGCCTTGCGGCGGCTCAAAGAGGCGCGCGCCCGGGCCGGGCTTTCCCTCGGACGCCGCGGGACTAACTCCCCGCCCGTGCTGAGCGACGAGCTCGAGGCCCAGGTGCGAAAGATCGGACTTAAGACCTTTTACAGCGAAAGTTCAGCGCAGACCAAGGCCGAACTGGCTCCGGTGCTTGAAGAGTTGCAGCGCGTTATGGAAAGCGGACGGCCATTCCGGGGGAGATGAGCGTATTCCGACGAAACCTTTCGCCCATGAATTCGGCTGTTGAGCAACGTACTGGCCCCGGTTCAGCCAGGGGAACCCGATCCAGACAGGAAACAATCCGGGGCTGGTTTGCGGGTGCCTTCACCCTGATCGAATTGCTGGTCGTGATCGCAATTATCGCCATCCTGGCCGCCCTATTATTGCCGGCTCTTAGCCGGGCAAAGGAATCGGGACAGGCTACGGTCTGCCTGAGTAACCTGCGCCAAATTGGGCTGGCGTTGCAAATATATGTGAGCGACAACCACAATCGGCTGCCGACCATGCGGGACCGATCGTTGACCACGCTGACCAACGAATTGCCCAGCCCGGATCTGGTGCTTTCGAACTACGTGGGGAATTTGAATGTATTTAAGTGCCCCTCGGACAAATGGCCCGGAGATACGGCAAAACTCTTACCCGGGGCGGGCGCGACCTTCTACGAGCAAACCGGTTCCAGTTTTGCCTGGAACAGCCTGCTCAATGGCCGGGACGCAGAGCATCTGGTTGCGTTTGGCCTGAAATTTGATCCGCACCAGATGCCGTTGATGTACGACAAGGAGAAATTCCATATCGCCCGTGGGGCTGCCAAAGCGCAGAACTGGCTCTACGCGGATGGCCATATCAAGAACTTGCTATTGTTCGAAGGCACCATTCGAAAATATCCGTGAGCGAACCGATGATTCAGCTCAAGCGCCTCAACAAGCAATTTGGCGCGCGCCAGGCGGTGAATAATTTGACGCTCGCCGTGCCGGCCGGCGAAATTTACGGGCTGCTGGGCCACAACGGCGCAGGCAAGAGCACGGCGATCGGGATGATGCTCGGGCAGGTCTGGCCCACCAGCGGAGAAGTGCTGATTTGCGGTTATGATGTCTCCGCGCATCGCCGGCAAGCCTTGCAGAAAGTGGGGGCGATTTTCGAAAGCCCGGCTTTTTACGACTATTTGAGCGCCGTGCGAAATCTGGAAATTCTAAGCTCCTACACCGCCCTGGTATCGCCACGACGCATTCAGGAAGTGATCGAATGGGTGGGGCTTAGCGGGCGGGAACGCTCTCTGGTGAGAACCTACTCACACGGCATGAGAGCCCGACTGGCCCTGGCCCAGGCGCTATTGCCGCAACCCGAATTGCTCATTCTCGACGAACCCAGCGATGGCCTGGACCCGGAAGGCATTCATGAGATGCGGCAGACAATCCTGCGGTTGCGCCAGGAACTAGGGCTGACAATTCTGCTTTCCTCTCATTTCCTCCATGAAGTGGAACAACTTTGCACGCGAATTGCCGTCTTAAACCAGGGCTGGATGGTTTTTGAAGGCGCACTGGCGGCCACCAAAACAAACGAGATCTGGGTGCGGCTTAAAACGAAGGATTTCGGGCTGGCGGTAAAGGAACTGCTGCAGGCGCGGATGATTACGCGGGATCGCGATGAATGTATGATCGCGTTGAGTCCCGGCGTGGAGACCGACCAGATTGTGCGGCGACTGGTAGAGCGCGCCATTCCGGTTTATGAAATAGTCCCGGCCGAGCAGACTCTTGAAGATTTCTACCTCTCGCTGATGGAGCGACAACGAAAGGCGCAGTGAACATGTTTGACCTTCATTTGCGCAACGAACTCTGGAAGCTCTTTGGAAAGAAGCGCACGTATATTGGGTTTGGCGCTTTTCTACTGGCGCAAAACGCCATGCTGTTGGCGTTCAAATTTACCCGCTGGCAATCTGAAATGGAGCGGTTGCTGGAAGGCAACGGCTACCTGGCCCTGGAATACGTATCGGCGTTGACGGTAGCTTTGATCATGCTGATTCCACAAATTGCGCTGCTGATGCCTCTCTACACGGCCCTGGTCGGAGGCGATCTGGTAGCCAAGGAGGTGGAAGATGGGACGTTGCGCATGATCCTGTCGCGCCCTATTTCCCGGTTTCGGCTATTACTGGTGAAATGGCTGGCAGGGGGTATTTTTTCGGCGGCGCTGGTTGTGATGCTCGGCGTCACGGCGCTCGGTTTTGCCCGCCTATGGTTTCCCTGGCAGGGAATGTTCGTGTTCATTCCCGGGCAGATTTTCAACGTATTGTCCCCGGCCGACGGTTTGCGGTTCTATGCCTTCTCGCATCTATTTATGACCCTTAATGCCTGCACGGTGCTGGGAATCGCCCTGATGTTTTCGAGCTTTAACATCAAGCCCGCTGCCGCCACCATCCTGGCCTTATCGCTCTTGTTCGCTAACCTGGTAATGGAAGGCATCCCGTTTTTTGAGCGATATCACCAGTACTTGCTGACCTTTCATTTCCATGCCTGGCGTCTCGTGTTTTCACAGCCAATGCCCTGGGCGCAAATCGCGCAATCGGTCTGCGTTTTGCTCGCCGTTAACCTCACCACCTTTCTTATAGCCGCGGCTGCCTTTCAAGCGCGCGACATCAAATCGTAGGCCCTTTTTAGGCGGGCTCATACCCCCGCAGACTCAACCACGCCGAAACGCCGATTTAACCCCATATATCGCGGCGATCCCAGAAGCTCCCCAACTAATGGTGTTTTTACAAGGGGATTAATTAGAAATTGCTATTGTGATCCTGGCTCATCTTTTCTATACTTTCCCCGTGAAAATCGAAAGCCAAAATGGCCTCTGGAAACGGTAGTTATGCCTGTGGAAAATACCGTTGAACCGACCGGGAAATTGGCCGCCATTTCAGCCGCGCCCGAGAAGTATGATGCGTCCAAGATAGATAAGCTGGAAGGGCTGGAGGCGGTGCGCAAACGCCCGGGAATGTATATCGGCGACCCGGACGAGCGCGGCTTGCATCACAGTGTTTTTGAGGTGCTCGACAACTCCATTGACGAACACCTGGCCGGATTCTGCAGCAAGATCGAGGTTGCCGTTCATGTAGATGGCTCCGTCTCGATTCGCGATAACGGGCGAGGCATCCCGGTGGACATGCACCCCAAATGGAATATGCCGGCGGTCGAGTTGGTGCTGACCAACCTGCATGCGGGAGGCAAGTTCGGGCAGGGCGCTTATAAATATTCCGGGGGATTGCATGGCGTCGGCGCGAAATGCGTCAACGCGCTTTCCGAGTGGTTCAAGGTGGAAGTGTCGCGCGACGGGAAGGTTTATTCCATGGAGTTCTCGCGGGGCGTCACCACGCAAAAACTGACCGTGGTTGGCAAGTCTCGCGGCACGGGCACGCTCATCACTTTCAAGCCCGACCCGCTCATTTTCACGATCACGACCGAGTTTAAGTTCGACATCCTGGCAAACCGCTTGCGGGAACTGGCGTTTTTGAACCCGGGAGTGGAGATCGTGCTGACGGACGAGCGGGACGAGAAGACCGAGACCTTCCTGTACAAGGACGGCATTGAGCAATTCGTCAAGCAACTGGGCCGAACCAAACAGGTGCTTCATCCCAAGCCGATCGTCATCAGCCGGCAGAAGGAAGAAGTGTTCGTGGATTGCGTAATGCAATACACCGACAGCTATAACGACCAGATCTTATGCTTCGCCAACTCGATCGCCAACCCGGACGGCGGGACGCACCTTACCGGGTTCCGGTCGGCCCTGACGCGCGCCATCAATCAATACGCCAAGCAAAGCAATTTATTGAAAGAAAAGGACCCCTCCATCTCCGGGGATGACGTGCGGGAAGGCTTGGTGTGCGTGTTGAGCGTGAAGCTGCCCAACCCACGCTTCGAGTCGCAGACCAAGGTCAAACTTGTCAATACCGAGATTGATGGGCTGGTATCCTCCGTCGTCTATGAAGGGCTGATGACGCACTTTGACGCCACTCCCGCGATGGCCAAGAAGGTGGTGGAAAAAGCCTTGCTGGCGGCACGAGCGCGCGAAGCAGCCCGCAAAGCCCGCGAAACGGTGCGCAAGGGCGCCCTGACGGGCGGCGGCCTGCCTGGCAAGCTGGCCGATTGCTCGGACCGCGATCCCGTCAATGCGGAGCTGTATATTGTCGAAGGGGATTCCGCCGGCGGGTCGGCCAAGCAGGGGCGCGACCGGAAGTTCCAGGCAATCCTGCCGATTCGCGGCAAGATCATCAATGTGGAGAAGGCGCGCCTCGACAAGGTGTTGCAAAACAACGAAATCCGCACCCTGATCACTGCCGTGGGCACCGGTATTGGCGACGGGGAAGGGGAGGGGGCGTTTAACCTGGAGGGGCTCCGCTACCACAAAATTATCATTATGACCGATGCGGACGTGGACGGTTCGCATATTCGCACCTTGCTGCTGACCTTTTTCTATCGGCAAATGCCGGAATTGATCCGGGGCGGGTTTGTCTATATCGCGCAGCCGCCGCTCTACCAGATCTCGCGCAAAAAACGCACGGAATATGTGGATGACGACGCCCGGCTGAACAAAATCCTGATCGAACTGGGCACGGACGAAGTGCGCCTGCGCAACCTGGCCGATGGCAAAGAGTTGACCGAGAAGCAGCTCGCGGAAATCCTGGAATTGCTGGAATCGCTGGACAAATACGCCAATGCGTTGCGCCGTCACGGCGGTGACTTTGCGGACTACGTCGAGCAGCGGCATCCCCAAACCCATGAGCTGCCGCGGCACCTGGTGAAAGTCCGCAATGGCAACGAGGAGACCGTTCATTACTTCCATTCCGAGGAGGAACTGGAGGAATTTGGTTCGGCCAACCCGGATTTACGCCTGTTCGGAGAAGAAGACTCCGACACCAGCCTGGTGGAAAAGAACAAGAACGGGCATGCGCGGCGCGCGCGGCACGTCGAACTGCATGAAAGCAAGGCCGTGGCGGAACTGCTGGCCAGGCTGGGCCAGAAGGGCTTAAGCCTCGAACATTACTCGGCGCAGGACAAGCCGCTCTTCGAACTCATCGAAGGCGAGGGCGACAAGGAAGAAATCAAACCCCTGTTCTCCATCCCGGAGATTCTGTCCCGCGTCAAGGAAGTCGGCCGGCGCGGACTGTCCATCAAGCGCTTCAAGGGCCTGGGGGAAATGAACCCCAAGGAACTGTTTGAGACAACCATGAATCCGGCCCGCCGCAAACTGCTGCGCATTGATTTGACGGACGCCGTCGAGGCCGAAGAGATGTTCGTCAAATTAATGGGCGATGAGGTCGAACCGCGCCGCCAATTCATCGAAGATAACGCGCTGAACGTGCGAAACCTGGATATTTGACCCGTGCCCGCCGCTTTGCGCCACCTCCGGATTCACGCCCTTTAATTTTCGGCATGCCAGACGATACCCCTCCCAACGATCCGCGTCCCGCTCTTACGCCGGCGTACGCCGCCCATGAGAAGATCAACAAGATCAACGTGGCGGAGGAGATCAAAAACTCCTTCCTGGATTATTCGATGTCCGTGATCATCTCGCGGGCGCTGCCAGATGTCCGCGACGGCCTGAAGCCGTCGCAACGCCGCATTCTCTATGCGATGCACGACCTGGGCGTGATGCCCAATCGCAAGCATCTCAAATGCGCCAAGATCGTGGGCGAAACGATGGGCAACTATCACCCGCACGGCGACCTGGCGATTTATCCGACGCTGGTGCACATGGCGCAGCCTTGGGCCATGCGCGAGCGGCTGGTGGAAGGGCAGGGGAACTTCGGCTCCGTGGAGGGCGATCCGCCGGCGGCGATGCGCTACACCGAAGCGCGGCTGGCGCCGCTGGGAGCGGTGCTGATGGAGGACATGGACAAGGATACGGTGGATTTCGTGCCCAATTACGATGAGACGCGCACCGAGCCGACCGTTTTCCCCGCCGCGTTCCCCAATCTGCTGGTCAACGGCGGCACGGGCATCGCCGTGGGCATGGCGACCAATATGCCGCCGCACAACCTGGGCGAGATCGTGGACGGCATTTGCGCCCAGATTGACAAACCGGACATTACGCTCCGGGAGTTGATGCAGCACGTCAAAGGGCCGGATTTCCCGACGGGCTGCATGATTTGCGGGCTGGAAGGCATCAAAAACTATTTCACGGATGGGCGCGGCAGCCTGAAGGTGCGCGGCAAAGTGGGGCTCGAGGAAATCAAAGGGGGGCGCGAACAGATCATTATCACCGAAATCCCCTTCAACGTGAACCGGGCGGTGCTGGTCGAACGCATAGCCACACTGGTCAACGAGAAAATCATCACCGACATCACCGGCGTGCGCGACGAGTCGGATGAAAACACGCGGATCGTCATTGAAATCAAGCGCGACGCGGTGCCCAAGGTGGTCATCAACAATCTCTACCAGTACACCGCGCTGGAAAGCAGCTTTTCGGTCAACGCGCTGGCGATAGATCATGGCCGGCCCAAAACCCTGGGGCTGAAAGACCTGATTGGCTGCTACATCGAGCACCGGCGCGAGGTGGTGATTCGGCGCACCCGCTTCGAGTTGCGCCAGGCCGAGGAACGGGCGGAAATCCTGGAAGGCTATCTGATCGCGCTGTCCAACCTGGACGAGTTTATCCGCATCATTCGCCATTCCCACACCCGGGAGGAGGCTAAAATCAAGCTGCTGGCTTTTGACTTCACCCGGGCGCAGGTGGAGACGCTTGGCATCCTGATTCGCAGCGAGGCGCGGCTGCTCAACGGGCGCTACTCGTTCAGCGAAGCGCAGGCCAACGCCATCCTGGAATTGCGCCTCTACCAGTTGACGGGCCTGGAAATCGACAAGGTCCGGGCCGAGTATCGCGCCTTGATCGCGCGGATCAAGGACCTGCTGGATATCCTCGCGAAGGAGGAAAGGGTGCTGGGCATCATCAAAACGGAGTTGCAAGCCATCAAGGCGAAGTACGCCACGCCGCGGGTAACGGAACTGGTGCCGGACGAGGGGGAGATTGCGATTGAAGACCTGATTGCGAACGAGGGCGTCATCATCACCCTCACGCATACGGGGCTGATCAAGCGGACGAACATCAGTTCCTACCGCGCCCAGCGCCGGGGCGGCAAAGGCGTGATCGGCATGACAACCCGCGAGGGGCCCACGGAGGAGGACGTGGATTTCATCGAGCACCTGTTCACCGCCAGCACCCATGATTACCTGATGTTCTTTACGAACACCGGGCGCGTGTACGCCGAACGCGTGCATGAGATTCCCGACATGGGGCGGGCCGCCAAAGGCCGCAGCATCGCCAACCTGCTGGAACTGAAGGCCGGCGAGACCATCGCCGCGTTGATTCGCATTGAAGCCCGAACCGGCCCAAACAAGGAAGACATCACCTGGCAGCAGCCGGGGTTCCTGTTTTTCGCCACGCAGCAAGGCACGGTGAAGAAGACCCCGCTCACCGACTTCGCCAACGTGCGCAAAGACGGAATCATCGCCATTCGCATCGAGCCGGGGGACGCGCTGATTGACGTCAAGCTGACTTCCGGGCAGGACCAGGTGGTCCTGATCACGCGCGATGGCATGAGCATTCGCTTTGCCGAGGAAGACGTGCGGCCCATGGGGCGCCCGGCGGCGGGCGTGCGCGGCATCAACCTGGAGAAAGCCGATGCCGTCGTGGCCCTCGCGCTGGCGGTTCCTGACGCGACCTTGCTGGTGGCCGGCGAAAACGGCATCGGCAAGCGAACCCCCTTTGACCTGGCCCGGGAGGATGGAACGACCGAGCCGGTCTATCGCCTCCAGTCGCGGGGCGGCAAGGGCATCATTACGATGAAAGCCAATGAGAAGACCGGCGCCGTGGTGGGCGCCCTGACCGTTCAGGACGGCGACGAAGTTATGCTGATAACGGCAGGCGGGCAACTGGTGCGCACCTACGTGAAGGACATTCGGGAGACAGGCCGGAATGCGCAGGGCGTTCGGCTGATTAACCTGGCCGAAGGCGATCAACTGCAGGCTATCGCGCCAGTGATCAGCGAGCAGCAGGAGAACGGTGCGGAAGAATAGCCGGGGGCAGCGCCGCCCGGCGGCAACCGCGGTCGCGGGAAACAGCCGCCGCCGCGAGGCGGGGCGCGTCGGGAAGACTCAGGGCGACAGGCGCTCGATCCGCCAGGTGTTATCCGGCTGCCGGGTATAGCGAAACCGATCGTGGAGGCGGTTGGGGCGGCCCTGCCAGAACTCGATCCGCGCGGGCCAAAGCCGGTAGCCCCCCCAGAACGGAGGGCGGGGCACTTCCTTCCCGGCGTAGCGGGCTTCGATCTGCCGCCACTTCTCCTCCAGGGCTGCCCGATCCGGAATCACGGTGCTTTGCGGCGAGGCCCAGGCCGCCTCCTGGCTGCCCCGTGGCCGCGAATGGAAATAGGCATCGGACTCCGCCGGCGGCAGTTGGCTGATTTCGCCCGCGATGCACACTTGCCGCTCCTGGTTCGACCAATAAAACACCAACGCCGCCCGGGGATTTCCAGCCAACTCCTGCCCTTTGCGGCTTTCGTAATTGGTGAAGAATACAAAGCCGCGCTCATCCACACCCTTGAGCAGCACCACCCGCGCCGACGGATGCCCATGCGAGTCCACCGTCGCCAGCGTCATCGCCGTCAGGTCGAGCGGCTCAGCGCCGCTGGCCAGGAGCAGTTTCTTGTAGAGCTTGATGCCAAACTTCCGCAGCCGCCCGCTGGCGCGGACTCCCGCCGCCTGCTCAAACCACTTCTTGAACTGGGCGATGGGATCCGCCTCCAAATCCCGCCGCCGCAGACCGGTCAGGTTGTATTCACGCCGCAAGTCCGCAATAGCCATAACCCAAAATCAAAACCCCGCCCGTTATCCCGCCAGGCGGGAGCCGGGGAGTGAGGGCGAATCGCGCATACAGGCGTCGCCGGGCTACGACTGCGCGGCCGAACTGGCAGGCATCATCCCCGTCTTGCGCGCATAATTGAAGATGCCTCCGGCATCCACCACGGGCCGCACATCCCCCAGGGACTTAAACGGATAGACCTTGCCCGAATCCTTGCTGGTGACGGTGCCGGCATCCAGATCCACCGTCACGACCTCGCCTGTTTTGAGGGCGTCGCAGAGCCGTTCGACGGTTTCGCAGGGATACAACTCGCCCGTGGCAACGGCATTGCGGAAGAAAATGCGCGCAAAGCTTTCCGCCAGAACGACCTTGCAGCCCGCGGAACCCAACGCAATCGGCGCATGTTCCCGCGAGCTGCCGCAGCCAAAATTGCGCCCGGCCACCACGATCGGATATTGGCTGTCGAGCTGGCCTTCGTCCACATAACGCTTCGGATACGCCGATTCCGGCAATCCCGCGAAGGCGTAAGCCCCCAGCTTTTCGTACTCCTGCGGAATCGTCGGCACGAGATTCAAGTATTGCGCCGGGATAATCTGATCCGTGTCTATATTATCCCGCACCACAAAGACTGGTCCGGCAAAAACAGATTGCATGAGCCCAACTTGGACGACGGCCAGCCCATTTTCAATCAGATATTGACAGGAATCTACTTTTCGAACGCCTGCCTGGATAACTCGTCCGCCCAAAGGAACGGCTAAAACTGGACGCAACCTCGCACCCCAAACCCGAATAAAGCCGAAAGCCAACTCCAACCAAATCCTGCCGAACTGTCCAATTATTGGACACTTGCCTGCTTTCGGCCTCAATAGCCATTTCCAATGCCAGATTTCGCCTAACCTGCATAATTTCACGGACATCCATAGATACCAGCTGGCCGTGTACAAGGGGTGTACAAGGGGAGTACAACGGATGCTCAGCAGAGGAACAATGAAAAATCCGTTGTGCATCCGGTGAGCATCCCTTGTACACCCCTTGTACACGGCGCTTTGAGATGGTATCGAGAGGGTGGGGGCAGGGAAGTGCCGACGAGAGCGTGCCAGGGCAGGGGACGGTATGGCCTTAAAAACTATCGGAAACGACGAAATTTACAGGGACAACGGATTGACATTGCTTTCCCGGATGGTTTTCGGCATCCTTGCCTGTGAAACCTATGAAGCAGAAGGGTCGAATCGCTGTCGCGCCACTGGCTACTGGCCAGGTTTGGCGGATGGCGGATTCACATCTTCATGTTGACCTCGTAGGCAAGCACCTGGTCCATTACAAGCTCATCAAGCGCGACGCCAAGCGCACCCCCATGTCGCTTTCCAACAAGAAGACTGTGGAGAAATACCTCAGGACCAACAAAGCCGTTTTGGTGCAGGGATAAACGCATTTGCCCCAAAAACGGGGTGGCCTGGCAGAAAAGAGACAGAGCGTGCTGGCGGCGGGCTGCGCACCTCAAAACCGAGTCGTTCCCCCGAGGAGTCCGTGCCTTCGCCCCCCAAAGGCTCACCCCCAATATACGACGCTCTCTTTAAGCTCCGGTTAAAGACTCCGCCCGCTGGGAACACCATGCCCTGCGGACACAAGCCTGTATTCAGCCGCCCCGGAGATTTTATCCCGGCTTGTCTTTTCGCCAACTCCGGCTTAACAGGGAAACATGAACCGCAGACAATTCATCCAAGCCGGTGCGGCGGGATTGGCGTTGGCGTCCCTCGGCGGCTATGCCGCTGAATTCGCAGACCAGAAGAAGCGTGTTGGCCTCATCGGCTGCGGTTGGTACGGCAAGAGTGATTTGCTCCGCCTGATCCAGGTTGCGCCGGTCGAGGTGGTCTCGCTATGCGACGTGGATAAGCAGATGCTCGCCGGGGCGGCGGAGATCGTCGCCGCGCGCCAGGCCTCCAGGAAGGCGCCCCGCACCTATCATGACTACCGGGAGATGCTCCGCGAAAAGGACCTGGAGATTGTCCTGATCGCCACGCCGGACCATTGGCACGCCCTGCCGATGATCGCCGCGGTGGAAGCCGGCGCGGATGTTTATGTGCAGAAGCCAATCAGCGTGGATGTGGTCGAGGGGCAGGCCATGCTGGCCGCCGCGCGCAAGCATAAACGCGTCGTGCAGGTCGGCACCCAGCGCCGCAGCACCCCGCATCTCATCGAAGCCCGGGACGCCATTCTGCGCGAGGGAAAGCTTGGCAAAATCGGGCTGGTGGAGATTTACAGCTATTACGGCGGCGGCGCCGGAACGGAGCCCGAGGACAGTGCGCCGCCCGATTACCTTGACTGGGAGATGTGGACCGGCCCGGCGCCTCTGCGTCCCTACAACCGCATGAAGCACCCGCGCGGCTGGCGATCGTTCATGGAATATGGCAACGGCACCGTCGGCGATCTCTGCATCCACATGCTCGATGCGGCGCGCTGGATGCTGGGTCTTGGCGCGCCGCGAACGGTCAGCTCCGCCGGTGGCATTTTCGTGCGCCAGGGCCGGAAGGCCAACATCGCCGACACCCAAACCGCGATCTTCGACTTCGGCGATTTGCAGGTGGTCTGGCAGCATCGCCGCTGGGGCCAATCACCCGACCCGCGCTATCCCTGGGGCATTACGTTCTGGGGAGAGAAGGGACATCTCAAGGCCAGCATTAACAGCTATACCTTTGTGCCCGCCGATAACCGTCCCCCTCTGCACCGCGAAGTGACGATGGAGTTGGAGCAATACCCCGAGGACCGGGAGGAAAAGGAACTGGAAAAACAAGTCGCGCCCGCGATACGGGGCCACATGAAAGACTTTCTGGCCGCCATTGCCACGCGTGGCAAGCCCGTAGCCGATATCGAGCAGGGGTATATTTCCACGACGGCCTGCATCCTGGCCAACCTGTCCATGAAGCTGGGCCGCAGCCTGGCGTGGGACGCCGCACGGGGGCGCGTGGTCGGTGATGAGGAAGCCAACGGTCTCCTGGCACGGCCCTACCGCGCGCCCTGGGAGCATCCCGAGCCGTTGAAATTCAGTTAGTCCCGGCCCGCCGGGTGGGCCACCGCTTCCGGCGCCGCCGCCGCGCCTACACCTTCGCCGGCACGACAAACGGTGGGCGATAAGGGCGCGTCAGCATTTCGTTGGCCGCCCGGTTTCCCGCAAAGCGTTCTTTCCGGGGGTCAAACTTGAGCGGCATCCCCAACCACACCTTGTCCTTCGCCAGATCCACGCCGTTGGCATCCAGATGCCCGGCCATGCGGTCAAAGGCCTCGGCCAGGCTCCGGTTATCCGCAAGCGCCTGCCGGATTTCTCCCGGCGCCTTTTGCGCCCCCAGCCGATAGGAGATATTCCCGGTATGAACCAGGCCCGCCGACAAATGGCCTTCCAGGATCTCCGCGTTGAGCGCTTGGACGTTGCGGCTCCGGACAGCGGCGATCCAGTTGCCATGATGGCCGCCCGATTCCGCCGTCAACCCCACCGGAGTCTTCACCGAATCGGCCGCGGCCTTCTTTCGGCCCGTGAAGCGCGTGATTTCCTTGCCGTCGCGGTCATAGATGATCGCTTCGGTATAGCTGGGGACTACCACGCTGCCATGCTCGCACTCGATGACGTTGCCGATGCTCACGCCCCGGTAGTTGTCCATCTTCCAGCCCTGGCTTTGCGCCGCCTGGTCGTGCGGCAAGCCGCGCACTTCAAAGAGCAGCGGGGTTTTGTATCCGTGATAGACAATGAGAGTGTTGGGGGTTTCGGCGGAATCCTGGTAGCCCAGGCGCCCGCCAATGGCTTGCGTGAAGGGCGCAATGGTCTTTTCGCCCAGAAACCAGCGGGCAATATCCAACTGGTGCGGGCCCTGGTTCCCATAATCGCCGTTGCCGTAGTTCCAAAACCAATGCCAGTCGTAGTGAATCGTCCCATTGCCGGTTTTGCGGCGCGGTGGTTCGTTTGGGGCCGGGCCACACCAGAGATCATACTCGATGTAAGCGGGCACCGGCTGCGGCCCATCCACCGTTCCGATACTCCTGCGGGCCTTGTAACAAAAGCCGCGCGCCAGCAGAATCCGGCCCAGGCGCCCCTCGCGCACATACTGCACCGCCTCCTGCAGCCCTCCTGACGAACGGCACTGCGTGCCGCATTGGACGATGCGCTTATATTTGCGGGCCGCTTCAACCATTTTGCGGCCCTCGAAAAGGTTGTGGCTGGCCGGTTTCTCGACGTAAACATCCTTGCCCGCCTGGCAGGCCCACACTGTTGCCAGCGCGTGCCAATGGTTCGGCGTCGCGATGGAAACCGCGTCCACATCCTTGTTGTCGAGCACCCGGCGCAGATCGGTGCAGGCCTGGACGCTGCTGCCCAGTTCCCGGGCCTTGGCTTCCAGCACCTGGCGGTCCACGTCGCAAATAGCCACCACCCGCACGCCGCTGAGCCTGTTCAGGGCCTTGATATGGCCGGCGCCCTGGCCGCGAAAGCCAATCACCGCAACGCGGATGTCGTCATTGGCCCCGACAGCCCGGCTCCAGGTGCGAGCGTCCAGACTGAAAGCGGCGGCGCCGAGGGCAACGGTTTTGAGGAAATCACGACGATTCAGGTTCATAATAGTATTGTATTGTCTTTGGATTCAGTAGGGGAAGGCGGAGGTCAATTCAACTCCTTTTTCCTTAACTGGCAGAAAACCGCGCACTGTCTGCCAGCCGCCAGGCATTCCGCGAGACCCTTTTTGCGACGCTGAGAGGGCCCCTGGAGCATCGGGCACTTCAGCTCCACAGCAGCCGATTCGGCAAGGAGGAGCACTTTCGCATTCGCTTGACGGAGATGGGCTTTCCATCATACGATAGATCTATATAAACAGTTAGAGCCCAATCCCGCGCCTCTCCATCCAGGCTCTGCGCCAGCGCAAAGCTCACCGCCTGCGCTCCCTCAAGCTGCCGCCCCGCCTCATTTACACCTCCCTGCTGGAACGGTTCCTGACCTGCGGGCGCCCCCACTGCTCCTGTCATCAAGGCCACAAACACGGTCCCTTCTTCTACCTCAACCGCTGCCTGTCCAAAGGTCGCATGAGCAGCCTGCTGCTCAAATCCGACGCTCAGATCACCCAAGCCCGCCAAGCGGTCCAGGCCTACCGCCAGGTGCTCGCAGCTCTCGACCAACTCTCTTGGATCAATCTGGAACTGCTGCGGCGCGATGAGCCCTTGTTCGGGAAACCAACCCCAGTATGAGACTGCGTCAGTTCGCCGCCTATGTTCGCAAAGTCTTTCGCCTCCACCGGCTGGCCGGCCGCATCAGCGGCTCCCGTTGTGACCCCGACATCCCCCTCGGCCATCTGGTTAAGTTTGGACTTCGGTGCCGTGTTCACCCCCCCCCCCCCCCCC